>Ga0247737_1000356_pt1 | contig 17889 bp, 22 predicted proteins | sample UWRJL028104C2_FD_180937 | JGI IMG/M metagenome (GOLD analysis project Ga0247737, IMG submission 180937) | Plant litter microbial communities from Arlington Agricultural Research Station in Wisconsin, United States - UWRJ-L028-104C-2 | ecosystem: Environmental > Terrestrial > Plant litter >...
GGCTCAAAAATTGTGACAATTTTGTGAAAACCCGACACCTATGTATCTACCTGTACACAGAAATTACCGAAAATCCCAGAAGACTGACATATGTTATGTTCTTTCTTGTAAAACAATAATCTCTACGGTCAATCCGACGACCTGAGAAATTTTTGCCGACACTGTGCAGTAATTCTTTTGGGACCCGTCTGGCTGGCTGGAGCTACGGCTAATCGACTATAGACAGGATCAGTGAGGCTGGACTCTGGAGGTTGGATGTGTACTGATGTGTCTTCTCATTCGTCGATCTGTAAACGTTCTGTGGGCTCAATCACCTCAACGTGACATAAGGTGACATAACACCAACGCTGATTGATTAGGTAGCTGCCAGCGGCCGGTCTCATCCAGCCGACGTTTAGACCCAGGGTTTATTAACCTCTGAACGGACGAAATGGCTGCAAGCCCCGCAGATTGAAAGAACGAAAAGAGCCTCAATGAATCCTAAAGAATCCTACCTAGTTCGCGGATCTGTCCATACATGTGCAATTATGCAGCCAATACGGTGGTTCACGGTAAGCCAACTTGGGTGCAACTTGAAGCACAATTTGGGTCCCAATTAGAGTAAGTTGGAAGCCAATTTTGCGTGTAAATCGTGCTCGGGAGCACGATTTGCAGCCGAACCCATTTTTTGGATGAATTGGCCTTCCTACCTCCGTCCCTTGTGAATCGATCCAATTTTTTCGAACTTGAGTAGAAGGGCTTCGAACACATTTTCCTCCCAAAAATTTGGAATATAATTTCGGGAGAGTACATCAAGAAGTAGGAAGTCGAGTATGCATCGACTAACCCATTCTCTCAAACGTGCTATGGCCTTTCAAACCAATATAGAGGGACAAGCAGACAACATTTACGATAGTAGAACAGCACGAGTCATCTGCTTGCTCACCGCTGCACTTCAACAACGGGGCGGGTAGTTATAGGGACATTATGTATAGGCAATTGTAATCAGTCGATCAAAGTATAACTGTAAGCAGGCAAGTTTATGGAGCTGGCCAGCCATGGAGTAGGCTGCGCCGAGAAGATAGTAAAACAGCCTGACTCCTCGCAAGGGAATTGGTATTGAGCAGGCCAAAAATTGATGGAGATCCTAGCATGTTTGTAGTCACGATATCATTGTAAAGAAAGCAGATGAATATGCAAGTGGGGTGTGAGAGTAAAGGACAGCAAGCGCATGCAGTCGACAGCAAGGTATCGGTGCCTAAGCAGCCCCACCCTCCTCAGTAACACGCTGCTGTCTCCTAGCCTTCTTCGCTGCGTTTGCTGCAGCTGCTTTTTGTTTCTTGGCCTCAGCACGAGCAGCCTGTCGAGATGAGATCAGTATTTCTGGTCGAAACTAGATAGGGAAAATGACTATGCAAACTTTTTCTTCCTCTTCCTTCTGCTTCGCCTCCTCCTCGGCTTTCTTCTTCTCTTCTTCCTCTTGTTGCTTGGTCTTCTTGGGCGGTGCACCTGGAGTCGTACCACGCTTCTTGGCTTCACGAGCCTCCTTCTCCTGCTGCTTGATGCGTTTGATACGAGGGTCGACGCTAAGGAGAAATTTAGATCAGCAAACTCATCCAACAGTAAAAATCAAACAAATGAGATCTACCTCAGCGTTAGATCGACCAAAGAGCGAATTTTGGCAATGTCCTCCTTCTTTCTGCGTGCACGTTCCGACTTATTTTTCTTCTCGGTATATCGCTTGTCGTCGCGACTTTTCAAAGGAGGAAAAATGAGCACAGTAAATAATATTACCATCAGTGACGTACCTGTCGCTTCCTTCGTTGACTTCTTTGTCCATCCACTCGAAACTTCTCCAACTGTCAAAGTTGTACCAAAAATCATAGAACCCTTCAACCTCTTCCTTGGTAGCATCTTCGGGACCGAGCCCTGGAACAGGCTGCACTTTAGAGAAACGGGAGTAAAGGTCGAAGACAGGTGTGAAGGTCTTGAAAAATTCGAGGTTCTTCGCCTATCTGAAATGAACATCCTGTCTGAACTTGAAAAATCTTAGCGCACCTTGACTTCTTTCTCACTTGGCATGTCTTCTTCAAGCTCCATGAAGACTGGGTCGACCGAATCAAATTGGCGGCGCTTTTCAGCGTTAGTGAGGACTTCATGAGCTTTTTGAATACACTTGAAGAAAGCATCGTCGTTCGTATTTTGGTTGACACCAGCAAGATAAAGAGAATTGGTGGCTGAGGCGGATGTAGATCCTGCCTTTTTGTCGGGGTGGTGCTTCAAGACCTTTTTACGGTCTGTATTACGGAAAAGAAGTCAACTATATGTCTGCACGAGAAGAAAACGCCATGACATACGTGCAACCTTAATTTGCGCTGGAGTGGCTTTGTATCGAAGATGCGAAAGCCCAAGTACAGCGTAGTGATCTTGTTTCTAAGATTATTCGATTATCGATCAGTATCTGGTTCGTTACACTATTAGAAGTCTGTAGAACGTACTTTCCACTCCTTTGGATCCAGGTTGAGCAGCTCTTGTGGCTCCTCCTCGTCTCCTACACCAAGATCATCCTCGCCTACAGCATCATCGCCATGTAGTACGGCTAGGCGCTCGCGTTCTGCCTCAAGGTGCTTGTCAAGAGACGAAAAAGAGTGTCCATGATGTAACGAAAGGCGAAGATGCGTGAGATATGCGGGTCCCACTGGGAGAAGAGTGCGATAACCAGATGGATGAGGTGCTATATATCGAAATTTTGGAAGAGAGTAATGGTAAGATTGTTGACCTTTCCACCAAAAGAGATCACAAACCAGATATTTTCGCACCAGATGATGTACTGGGTGCACTGTAATTTTCAGGTACCGGTGGTGTCGTGATAGTGAGTACTTGTACAGCAGCCATCTTTTATCGTTGTGGTGAAGGAGAACTGAGCGCTCAACTTTTTTTGTCACAAGCATGTCACACGTCACAAACAGTAGTGACCCGCTTGTAACCTAATTAATCTGCTGAGGTCGTGTCCCTCTTCTAATACCACTGCGGTTTTTGTCTTCCTGTCACCATTCCCCGGCTTTGAAACGCGACGGTCTGCAAGTCCTGCATTATAGTTATAGTCATTCATCATCTGAGCCTAAACCACTCCGCAAGTGACACGGTGCTGTCCACGTTGTAGACGCTGGCTTGGCTCTTTCCCTCGCTGTTAAAGTCCACATCGACTCCGAACCAGGACAACAACTACATCAAGGTTTATACTTCTGACGACGAAGAAGGCGCATACGAGATGGTTCAGACATATGGGATTGCAAATGAGAGTTCATTGGACCCAACTGCACCTGATGCGGACGAGTCGAGAGCATTGCTTGGGGGTGGGGCGACCGGCAAAGCTAATGGACTCGTGGATGGACGGGCGACGATCGTTAGCTGCATCAGCAATCTGCTAAACACAATTATTGGGAGTGGTGCGTGTTTCTTCTTTGAAGTGCCTCTATTTGGCCTCTGTTCTCATTCTGATACTTTCGTTTTTGTTCACAGGAATGCTCACGTTTCCGCTGGTGGGTTCGCTATTCTTCTAGACATATATCTAATATCTAATGAGACACTCCTGTAGGCACTGGCTTCAGCGGGAATGATTCCAGGAATGATCACCTGCGTTCTGTCTGGTTCCGTTGCAGCCTTTGGGCTGTACCTTCTTTCACTATGCGCAACGAAGACGAAGCACAGACACTCATCCTTCCACGCTGTCTCTCAGCTTACATTTCCGAGTGCCGCTGTTTTCTTTGACGCTGCTATCGCAACCAAATGTTTCGGCGTCTCCATAAGGTGTGCTTTGATGGATGGTCTTGAAATCTTGTTATTAATTTTGGATCATTTCTAGTTATCTTATTATTATCAAGGGCCTCATGCCGAATGTTGTGGAATCACTATACCACGACTTGACCTCAGAAACCACCAATCCACCTGCATGGGCTCTGAACGGACGGGTCTGGATATCAATATTCATGCTTTTCCTAGCACCTCTCTCGTTCTTGAAGCATCTTAACAGCTTGCGGCACACGAGCTACGTCGCCCTTTTTTCTGTTGGTAAGTGAGATTACAAACGTCGTTATCATCGTCTAACGAATCTCAGCCTACCTGGTGACCATCGTGATCACATGTTATTTCTGGCCTCTCGAGGGGATGCCTTCCCCTGGTGAAGTGCGGCTGATCCATTTTACCCCCAACTTCGTATCGACCTTCCCTGTACAAGTCTTTGCCTTTACGTGTGCCCAGAATGTGAGCAACCACATAATAATCGTGTACCCAAGCTGACGGCTATTGTAGCTGTTCCCGATCTACAATGAGCTCAAGGACAATTCTCAGCGCCGAATGAACACCGTCATTGGTGGTTCTATTGGCACTGCTACGCTGACATATGAAGTGATTGCTGTGTTTGGGTACTTGACATTCGGCTCAAAGGTCTGTGTTGTTGTATTTTATAAATGACTCTGAAACATGGCTTATCAAGTCTTGCAGGTGGGGCCAAATATCATTGCCATGTACCCATCAACGTCCCTCTTCATCGCCGTTGGCCAATTGGCTATCGTAATTCTGGTGATGTTCTCCTATCCACTACAGGTGCATCCATGCAGGAACTGTCTCGACAAGGTGTTCCAGCCAGGTCACGGCACGGCACTTCCAAAATCAAGCGAAGATATGGATGAAGACGAAGACGAAATCGAGCCTGGAGGAGATGAACATGGTCACCATGCGGAAATGTCGCCTCTCAAGCACTCCGTGCTTACAGCTGCGATTATTGCCTGTGGTTTCACTGTTGCTTACCTCGTAAATGATCTTCAGATGGGTAAGTTGGATAGTCAAAAAAGCTTCTCAGTTTTGCTCACGGGATCTATTTCCTCAGTGCTGTCGTTTGTGGGCGCTACGGGATCGACGACAATCTCGTTCATTTTACCAGGCCTCTTTTTTTGGAAGGTGCAAGCTATATTTTTTGTCATCAGTGCGGAATTCAACGTCCTTGTTCTATAGTTGACGCGCAACGATCCTGGAACAAGTAAGACGATGAATAGGGCCGCATTTGCACTCATGGTCTACGGCATCTGTGTCTGTGTGTTTTGGTGAGTACTATTCATACATATGTTTCCGCACCAGTGGCTCATGAAGGTTTTCAAGTTTGAGCTTCAATATCTACGGCCTCGTCCATGGCAAAGGCACTGTTCACTAGATACACTAATCTATTATTTGATGCTGTCGAACAAGTCGTGCTCCCAGCCGCTGAGCACGCTATCTACCTCGAACTCGAACATCATTTGCTTGCGCTTGACATGCATATCAAACGTGCCAAAAATTCTGAGAGCGACAGAGAAAAACGGCTAAATAAGGTTTTAGGCCAAAGCAAGTGAGCAGTTTTCTCTAGTTTGAAACAGGTAGTGTCTCTAATCATGGACATACAGATCTGGTGAGGCATTGCTCAAACGATGCTCACACTTTGATCTTGAAACATCAAGAGAGAATGCTTTGTTGGCCTGCGATGCGATCGTGCATGAGCGCCAGAAACAACTTGATGAGTGCGAAGCTCAATTGCTTGAGGCACTTGGGGCTGCTGTCAAGCAAGAGGAGAAACTTGGTCACCTTGGATCCGAATCCCTCTTTATGGAGTATGTGCGGGTCGCACGCAACAGGCTTGGAGACTGGGACGCTTCCAAAATGGTTATCGGCTTTTTGGATAAGTCTGGAGCTCCTCAAGTGGAAGAGAAACCAGTATACACGCCCATCGAACTTACCGACGAAATGAAAGCGAATTCTTGGGCTCATCGCGAGAAAACGCACGAAATTCGACGTCTTACGAAGGAACTTGTTGGTCGACTTCGTTCACTGCGCTTCTTCTGCGGTGTGCGGGACTTGCAGAAGCAGAAGGAGACTCTTGTCAATGTCCCTTGTCCTGCTTGTGAAATAGGCGGAGTTCCTCTCACAGAGGTAGCAGTCCTCTCATGTTGCGGACATATGGGTTGTCTTGCATGTGTCAAGGAATATGCGGAAAGAGGTGAATGCGTCTACCGTTCTTCTGTAGGCAGATGGAGTTCGGTCGCCCGTTCGACTAATGTTGTCAGAGGGATGACATTGGGAGTCGATGACAAAGAACGAGATGGAGAAGGTCGTCACTATGGCGTGAAGTTGGAGAAAATCGTCGATTTGATTAAGTCCTTGAATTTTACAGCATAGAACGCAGCTGAATCACAACTCCCTAAATTTTAGTAACCGCATTCCCAGGGATGAACGTGTCCTTGTCTTCGTTCAATTCCCCGACCTTATGGAGAGAGTCATGGAGGCCTTTACTGCCCACAATATCGGCTTCTCGGAGATCAGGGGCAACGCGAAAGAGATGAGCGAGGCTCTGGAGGAGTTCAAAAACGAGGGCAAGAATCGGGTTTTAAACGTCACAAACGAAAGTGCCAGCGGTGCCAACTTGACCTGTGCAAACCACGCAATCTTCCTATCCCCACTTCTGGAATCGTCACAGATCGCTTACACTGCCCATGAGACTCAAGCGATCGGCCGTTTAGTGCGGTATGGCCAACTAAAGCCCGTGAAAATCTGGAAGTTTGTAACGTGCGATACCATCGACGAGGAGATTTATAACGAAAGGGTTGAGTGGGAGATGATGCAGAAACCTGTGGTGAATTCACTGTAGAGATTCTTAGCTCGTATCCTCATGCTGCAGATCTAGATACATCCCAAGTATTAATACACCGACTAAAAGGTGTTTTGATATCACCTCTTGCTTCAGGCGGAGAATGACGATAGCCTAAACAATTGGAGTTGAAGCTGTTGAACAAACTACACTCCATCTTCTAACCAGGCCATTGAACCGAGAGAACGAAAATGTATGTATAATATCAATCAATTAACGTTCAACAACACTAATGACGTGAGGAGGCCGGGTGGGAGGAGTTGGTAGAAGGCGAGGCTAAGTACCAGTAAAACAACACGATAACAGAACACAGCACAAACTGAAATGTAAAAAGAAGTCTACATATAAGATCCCAAAAAAAGCCATTTTATGTTGAGGATGAAGGTGCAGCAGGTACAGCTGCGGTTAGAGGAACTGCCGGCTGAGCGTCACCGAGTCCGGTATCCTTCAAATTTTCCTCTCCCAATCCTCCAGATGTAGCCAAGCTCATCATAGCCACTTGACCAACCAATGCCGCCGCACCAGATGCAGGAGTCTCCTTATATTTATCGCCCTGGCCAGGTGACACTCGCTGGCCACTGGGTCCCTGGGATTGTCCCTTCAAACTTGGACTCTGATGTCCGCCAGGACCAACGACGTTCCCATTTGTCGTCGGCGATAGCACAGGCCTCGACGCACCCCAAGCACCAGCTACAACCGGGGCTTTCTTCTCCTGCACCGAAAGTCCGGCGCTGGTGAGAGGTGGGAAGTCTGTCGGGTGTAAGGATACCGGTGTGGAGCCTGCCCCCATACCGAAAGGGGGGCTGACAGGCTGCCTTGGTGAATGACCGCTGTTCACGGAAGTGTTGTTGAGGCTATTCGCACCCACGTGAGGGGAATTCTGTCCATTAGACCGAGGAGGGGGCGAGATAGGTGATATAGTCCTCGAGTTGGTGAGAGAATGCCCATGCGAGTGACTATGCCCATGTTCGCGATCCCGATCATCACGATGCGTTCTTCCACCTGTCAATGTCGGTTGCGCCTTCAAACCAACAGCCCAATCAGGCCGTGCAGGCAGAGGGTGTTGTGATGATGTCGTCGATGTAAATGTCCGCCGTGAGGAGGACGAATTAGTTGATGAGGACTTCAAAGATATGTTTTCAGCACCGAGGACGAAGTATATATATAAAAAAAGGGATGACTTACAGCAGTAGATGAAACTTCATCATAATTCGATGACGAACGACTGTTACCACCTGAGCTCGTGTGGCCCGACGTTCGTCTACTATTCGATCCAAATCGAGGACCTACCCCGCCACCTCCTACCATACCACTCAGGCCCATACCATCTCCCGCACTAGAAATAGACGTCGGGAACCCGCCAATCCCGACCCCCGGCCCATAGCTCCACGCCGCCCTGGTAGATTGTGGAGGAGGGACCTGCATGCCTTTTCCCCCTTGGTTATTGCCGTTGCTACCATTGCCATTAAGATTGTTGTTAAGCCCACCTCCGCTCATAGTCCGGCCGGAGATCGACCTCCCATGCCCCGTTCCCTTACTGTTGCTATTGGGATGGATCACACCGTTTCCTAGCCCATGTCTAGGCGGGCCATTGAGGATCTGGTGTTGGTTAACATTGACGTTAGGCCCGCTGTACGGTCCATCAGGTCCATGTAGAAGTCCCATTGGCGGTGCAGTCATCGCTCTGGGATCGTACCCGGGGTGCAACTGTTGTTGCTGTATACCCGGATGTCCCTGAGGAGGCGGTGGATGAGGAGGACCGCCTTGTGATCCGTGCTGAGGGTGATTGGGAACATGACCACCAGCACCCGGCCCAGGCGGGGGTGGAGGGTAGTACGTATTCATGGGCGGATATGTATATGCATGCTGAGGTGGGTGATGCATCCCATACGGCTGGTAAGGTGGTGAATGGGAGGGTGGCGGACCTGCCCCATGATGTGGAGGCATTGGGCCACTCATATGAGGAGGCGGAGGAGGTTGGGATGGATGAGAGCCGTTGTGAGGCTGCTGATACTGTGGTTGAGGTTGATGTTGGGGATGTGGAGGAGGCGAGGCCATGCCTAAATGCATGGGATGCGTTGGTGACTGCATGTTAGGCTGTTGGCTAGGATGTGGGTGTGAAAGCTGAGGGGGGTGCGGAGACCACCCATATTGCGGCGCGTAGTTCATGTTCACTGGATGCTGGTGCTGAGAAGTGTACGGCTCATGAGCGCCTCCAGGAGGAACAGAGGGATCACCAGCAGCGTGCTGCTGTAGAATAGGCGGAGGTGACTGATACGGGTAATGGTGTTGGTTGTAATACGGGTACGGTGCCAAAAAAGGTGGACTGGGTCCTTGAGAAGGGGGCGAATAAGGATATGCGTATTGGCCAGGGTGGTAACCTGGGTGATGTTGCGAAGGATCATAGCTTTGGCTAGAGGCAGGGGGCTCGTACAAGCTGGCGTAGGTGAATGATGGCGAAGGTGCTCTTGAATTGCGGGAGCTACCACCTGATCCCGTACCCTGGAATGAACCACCACTTCGCAGAGGCCGAGAGGAGGAGGCAGATGATGAACCTCCTCGTCTCCCACCGTCCTTCTTGTCTCGTGGATTCGACCCAGACGGTGTGGACCACTCGCTCTCTGTAGCAGGCGAACTGGCGGCATCGTCAGTGTCACCCAGGCTACTCCTGCCACCTGCACTGGTGGACGTGGAGCCACTGATGCTCAGAGAAGACGAGCTGGCGCTCATGTCTTTCTCCTTTCCTTTCTCCTTTTCCTCGAAGCCCATGAATATGCGAGATCGAGCCTCATTATAGGCAGCCTCGCGTTCTTCAATTGTCATTCGCTTTTTGTTGCTGGAGCTAGTAATATTACTTCGTCCTCCGAGGCTACCCGCTTCTGAAGGCTCGACGTCAGAGAGATCAGCATCTTCACCAGCTACAGAGCCAGCATGAGACTGTGGCTTTGATCGACGGTCGGCGACCGATCGACGCATAATTTTGAATGCGGGCTGAGTGGAGGATTCAGCTGGAACGAGCTCGCAAATACGTCGCTCGGGGCTAAAGGTTGCACGTCAGAATAGTAGACGAAAAATGGGGCAGTGATGGACAGGTTGAACTTACATTTTACTCTCGGAAGTTGGAAGAACGAAGAGGCATTTCGTGACGGGATCGCTCTCTGGTACGAGTTTATAATATGCTGAGCAGCGGTGAACTAGCAATCGCTGATAAGAAGTGGCAGGGGTGAGTTCGACGCGTGCCCTTTGTAAAAGTGTCGTCAGTAGGGTTCTGATGTAGCGATCTTGAGACAACATGAAAGTGGACATAGGCGGGAAGCCCGACTCGTACCGCTCATCGAAGAAGCGCTCCAAAGGGAAACTAGTACTCACCTGCGCTCTTTGATAAGAGCCTCAAATGTTTCTCCCAACTTTAACACGTAAATTCTATCCTTGCTTCTCAAGGCTTCGAGAATTTGTGGGTCGACATCCAAAGCCTGGCTACTGGCGCTTGCTGGAGAGATCTCTGCGTCTGGGATGGTCGTGGCCCCATTAACTTCTGGGACTGGCGAGGGTGATGTTTGAGCGCTGGAAACACTCTGTCGTGATGAGGAGGAATCCATGTATGGCCTTGGTGATGTTGAGCTGGGTACGCTGGAGGGGGCTGAGCTTGGGACAACAGCAGCTGTGCTGTGCTGGGTGCCGGCGGCGGCGGTGGTGAGAGATAGGTGGTCCGAGCGCGGGACTGATTGTTCTGGAGAGAGATGGGTGTCCGATGAGAGCAATGGTAAGTTGGGTACTCGAATAAGGGCAGGCTTTTATAGGACAACAGCAGGTGAATGCATACCAAAGGCCATCTGGCAAGCACACACAGCTAGATACCGTAGTTGGGCAAACTAACGAGAATCTGGCAGTCGAGACATGGGGGGGAGAGGGCAAGCACGAAAAAGCCATCGGCCATGATTGCACTTGCCCCCGTGGGTAAATTCATCACCACCTTACTCAGGACCCTTCAAAACACCGTCGAACAGCCTTTCCACTTTTCTGGCTTTTCAAAACGCCTTTCAGAACACACAACAGGGGATGCCGTACGATATTGTCGATCGTGCTCCCACCATAGGGTCATCAGTATACCAGGCGCTCAGCAGGCTTGCTTGATCTGGAAACACCGGCGACGGAGAAAAGAAATTCAGCTCAACTGATGACCGAACCTGTTTGGTGTGTGCAAGTATAAGAAATGGCCATAGCTGTTGCATTTCGGCAAGTCTTTCTTTCATAATATGTCCTATGTCCGATGACCCACTCCCAGTCCTAGGGAGTTTGGGATTCTTAAACAGAATAAACGCATCACTTTGACTGCATACCATTCATTTCTTTTCTGAGTCCTCAAATTCTCGGAAATGCATTTTCACACCCCACTCATAAGTTGTGCGTGAACTTTGCGAAGCATTAAACAAGGTGCTCAACTAGATCAGAGACCACTGTACCTCGCTATAATCAGTATTAATCTATGTAATAGCCATGGTACAGTCGGCCCTTGATATCAAACGATCACTTCGGTGGAGGTTTCTAAAATCACCATATGACCGACATAACTGACGACGACATGGGCATCTTTAAATACGCTAGAGTAAATGAGCACGGACGCCTAGAACGGGTTCGATGAATTGTCGTTCCATCACGGGCGCTTACGGTCCAAGGGCCAACAAACACCGGAGTTTCACAATGTATCAGCAAATATGAAACATCTCCAGGCTTGGGCCTTAGATTTGACCTCAACTTACCCATTTTCAAGGTGTCGTGGAACATCATCCATGTACAAATAACAATGATATTACACCGCAAATGCCAGTGGACCACGCGAACAGGAATCACTAAAACTACCGAGAAGGGGGGAACGAGAGGTAAGTAAACTGGTATTAATGAGGTACGAGTCAAAGCATTAAGTATAAATCAGATGGATCCCAACCTTTATTTGTAAATTAAATTGGAGAGTCCACATCTTCGTCTAAACCGAATTTCGACAGATGGGCCAGGAAAGAAGGATTGGTTACCAGAAAATTCACTCTGTAGGAACGACCGGCTTCGATCGGTAAACAGATTCCAGAACTGAGTACTGCGCAACGAGTTCTTGTTCTGTTGGGTCATATTCCGGGTGTTGGAGTCTATAGGCGTAAACACTTCCTGTCTCGGGAACCGATTGTCCCATGAGACCATTTGTGGCGATCGACGAAAAGTGCTGTATATCGCGTCATGTCAAGACGGTGTTCGGTTGCGAAGAGAGATTTACTTACACAAGCATATGTCCGAATTGCTTTTATCACATTCGGTAACAATCTCTCAAGCTCCGGCTTGATTAGTCTGTCCCCAAGAGGAATATCCTTGCTACGCATGTGGATTTGTCGGGTAGTACCGTCTATGATGTCAAATAACTCCTGAGAGTAAGACGATCTCTCAAGAAGCTGAGGGAGGTAGACATAAGCGACCACTGGACTTGTTCCAAAATCGGTCTGGTAGGTGGCATCATCTACGCCTGCGACCCTTGAAATAAATGAGAAAGGTTTTGGAAGAGTGATAGGCTAATGTTCACGTACATTTGAGCCTCGAGGATGACATCGAAACACTTGACTGCAGCTCTTGCATACTGTGCACCATCAAGGACGAACTCGCAAGCTCGGGAGGCAGTCGTGAAGAACTCCGTCCAGATACGGGTTTCTGGTTCGTTTCGGCTGTCTTTTGTGCACCACTCAAAGAGAAGTTCACAATCGGGAACAGGCTGCCATTTGAGTAGCATACTCTCAATTGGGCATGTCGAGGAGCAAGCTGGTGGTTGACATGCAAGCATTGCTTTGTAGGGGGAGAATATCGACACCAACGGGTTTTCCCGTGCAGGGTGCAGAAGACGGCCATAGACATCGTGATCGGCATCATCCAATTCTTTTGGCTTCAACTTAGGATGCTGGAGGCCTAGTAGAGTTGGTGCAAGGAGAATTCCAGTGTGGGAGTATTTCGTCAGGAAGAGTCGCATGTAGTAATCGAAATGTTGCTGGTGTTGAGGCAGAATATTCCCAGTGTCCGTCTGTCGAAGTGATATGTGATAAAATACGGCCACAACACAAGTGCCTAGTTGAGCTCACCATTTCCCTTATGATAGACAAGAAGTCCAGCGCGAAAGTCAGGAAAACTCTTACTTTTGACAGCTTGAGGTGCTCATTTTTGGCGAAGAAGAGGGCGGCTTCTGGGAGAGAAAACTGGGAGAGGCTGCTGTCAAGCCCAGGAGTTGACTTCGCTCTGCGTAACATAATCAGCAGTTTTGTGTAGCCATAACGCAGAAGTACGCCTGCGAAGTCGGTATCGTCATTATTTGGATGCGCATACTGAATGCAATTTGCACTAACCATCTGTTTGCGATTTTATATGTCGCATCGTGATTTGTGCAGCCTCTGCAAAAGCGAGAGACTGCTTGATATGTAGATGTTGCGATCGTCTAGAATCCAGAAGAAACTCGGTGAGAGAAGCGTGCGTGACATGCACCCTTGGACCAGTGGATGATTGCTCCCATCGAATTACCGAAGAGAGGTCTACCAGATAAAGCTCGATATCGTCAACGTCTACAGAGAGGAATAGAGAGAGCCACTTCAAGTCACGGAGATCAAAGGCACCGTAGGCACCGACAACTGGCTGTACGATGACTATGAGCCCAAGTATTTTCAGTACCATCTCGAGATTCTCCGGTGGAATTGAGAGGAGTAGATGCACGTAGAGGGCGTCGAGAACTGCAAACGGAAGATCGCGATCCGAGGAGAGAGGTCGCAGTCCGAGCACCTTTTCGAGACGATCAGTGGGTTTATGGCGTGGAGAGGAGAAGTACTTGACAATCGTCGACGCGTAGATAAACTGACCCGACGACCTACGAACCAAAGTTCGCACCACATCGTTACTTGGCCACGAGCTAGGGATATGGTTCTTGAGGGGGTGTGTCGCCTTGATTGATTCGAAATGGCCTGTCAAAAATGTCCTGATGTCCTCCTCCGGTTTGAATCTAGTGTCGAGGGCAAGTCGCGTAGAGTAGCTGACGAGCGGGTCGGAATTGAAGGAGGATGTTATCTCGACCTCCGGACGGCAGGCAACGAGAACTTTCAAGGGAAGATCACATTGCCGACATAAGTTTAAGAGGACCTTCAGAATGCGACATTGTGTTTCTGCGTTGCCACATTCGTCAAGGCCATCGACAATGATAAGGTGAGGGAGTGAGATTGGTGTGCTTCCACTCGAGTGACGGAGTAACTCATTGATGGGCTTTACAAACAGAGAAGAAATTTGGATTTCCGGAGCTTGTTCGAAGATCAATGGATCTGCTTCAATGATTTCGGAAACGATTGCCTTGAGCGCTGGAACCGCCTTAAGTAGTTGATAGACCAATGTCGCCGCGAATGAGGCGTCCGTCGACCGTCTTGGATCATTCTTCGAGAAGAAAAAACTTGCAAGTAGACTCTTCTCCGCATCGCATTGCATCGCCAGCGTTTGGGCGATAGCTGATTTCCCTGCACCTGCGTCACCGTACAACCACATGATAAACGTCTCTGCCTCAAACTTCCACGAAATCCAATCTAGCAGGTACTTCAAGACCGCGACACGGGTGTTCTCGTAGCAGCCAGGCCTATCAAAGGATTCGCCAGAGGTATGCATTGCAGTTGCGACAGCAACTCTCAAGAGCTGCTGAAAGCCAAGATCTGAAGGTCAAATTTATGATGAGCTCCCAATCCTTCGACCAGTGAAGTCAGCCTACTCGGGTTGTTGCCCTGATGAATATAGTTGTAAGTGCCCCCAGAGACATGGATCTGGCGGCTGTTGTTGAAGAACCCATTCGATGGTACATGGTTGTTACTCAGATGGTCTGGCTGCGAGCTGGACGTGCAGGGCGCGGAGTCTTCGTTCATTGAGATGGAGGAGCCTTATCGCTTGCGATGGCCCTCTAGTTCAAAGTCCATGGTGCAACGAAAAGCCTTGGTTGGATGGCAGTGTATTGCTGAAGACACATCCACAGCACAAGTGTTACGCCTTACTAGGCTTGGAAGTTGACGTACAGCATCACGTGAGGTGACGTAATTAACCATCCGGAGTCGATCAGATTCACCAGCGCTTACAGTCGAATAAGCACCGCACTTTTCAGCATGGATACCAACCTCAAAGTAAGTAGCAGGAAGCATTCCTCGTTCCAGTTGTGATCAAAGAAAATATGAAACACCTCCAGGTTTGGGCCCCAGTAAGTTGAGTACTTACTCGAGTTTTGACCGGGTTGACGCTGACATTGTTTCGCCCTGAGTTTCGGGGCACAACCAAGTCCCTGTTAAGAGCTCTGATGAATTTCGGTGACTTATAGAGATGGAATACAATACAATCTATATTTTTCCAGAAAATAACCGCAGATGGGAATACTTTATCATTTGTCTGTTGCAGGCGATCAATTCAACCATTGACCTCGAACTCCAAGCAAATGATGTTGAATCTAAATCGCGAATCGGAGAAGACAATTTTATCCACCAGCCTCCGCACCTTTCGCCATTTCTTCCTGCCCACCGCCCGACGGTTATATGGCCCAAAACAGTTCGTATGCATGTTGTCCATCACCCGTTGGAGGTCCGTGATTCGCGTGTGATGTCGAGCTGTCTTTTGGATGAAGTTCACCTCATCACGATTCATGGAGACGTCGGTAGTCAGATACCGGTTGCGCGGGCGTCTGTGCACAGACGTTTCCCAGGCAAGGGCTTGGAGTTTCTTTACAAGAGACTTGAATTCACGGACGCTCTCGTCCATCGCAGCTTTTGCTACCTCTTGCAATTCGGCCTGAGCCCAAGATGGCAAAGACGCACTTGGGCTCTCCTGAACCGGGTTCATGGCCTGATAGCGCTAGTTACCCAAAATAAGATTTGTATTGGATAGAGTAGGAATTCACATACGGCGTAATAATCTAGACTGGCGTTCAACACGTCAGGTACTAGATCTTCGGAACGATTACTCAACCGGCCAGCTAAAGGTACGTCGCTGCTGCGCTTGTACATCCATTCCAAACCCCTGGAGCGTATAAGCTCCAAAAGCTCGGGGTGTGAACAGGATCGGCCAATGAGCTGTGGTAGATAGACAAATGCGATGACGGTGCTCATTTCTGTATCGTTTCGCTGATGATGAGGCCTAAGGTTACCAGTGTCGTACCTAATGAAGTTAGTCTTGAACTGAGGGACTCCGTAAGAAAGAACTCACTGCGCCGTAGAGTGTTCAAGAATGTATTTGAAACACCTAATAGCCGCCTTTGCATATTGTAATTCGTTGACAACCAATTCTTTAGCTCTATCGGCGTTCTTGAAGAAGCCAACCAGCATTGCCACTTCTGGTGTAGACGCTATATCTCTCGTGCACCACTCATTGAGTAGTTCAAAGTCAAAGACCGGCTGCCACCTAAGAAGCATATGCTCGGTTGGTGACTGCTCGCCAACCTTGGTGCTTTGCGGTTCGGGCCATTCTTGCGTGAAAAATATCCTCCTCAAAGGCTTCTCTGAATCGCAAGAGCTAGTAGCGATATCCCTTGAGCCAATTCCGGATGGGCCTTCTGGTGTCAGCTCAGGTTGTTTGAGGCCCAGAAGTGTTGTCACGAGGAGAAGGTCCGTATGGGAGTACTTCTTGAGAAAGAGCCGTAGATACATATCAAAGACTGCTTGGTGTTGAGAATGGAGACCTGCAAAGTCGGGCTGGATGCCAGTCGTGAAATCGTCAGTTCATAGCACTCCTGTATTTTTGGATTAAACACTGACTATTTCTTTTATAATCGAGATAAATTCCATGGCAAATGTGAAAAAGAGTCTCGGCTTCGATAACCGGAATTGTTTGGTGACAGAGAAGAAGTTAGCGGCGTGAGCGAGAGAGAACTCGCTGATGTCGTTTTGTAGCTCCAAAGTGGGCGTAGCTCTGCGAAGGAGTTTTGAGATCTTTGCAAAGCCATAGCGGGCTATTATGCCTATTATCCAGTTTGGAATTCGAAAAGTGGAGAAGGAACAGAAATGATTAACTCACTTTCTGTTGTCTGTTTCATTTCCCTCAAGGCAAGACTAGCTACGTCCGCGAAGACGAGCCCGGACTTGATATGAAATTCCTTTGAGCGCCCGTGATCCAGCAGAAAGTCGCTAAGTGAGGCGTGGGTGACGTGTACTCGGGGGTCGGTAGATGTTTGGTCCCATCGAAGAACCGAGGACAGGTCCACCAGATAAAATTCCACGTCGCCTTGCTCTAAGGAGAGAAAATGCGAGAGCCACTTCACTTCCTGTAGGTCAACTACACCGTGTGGGCCGACGGCTGGCTGCACGATAAGTATGAGCCCCAAAATCTTCGTAACCTTGCCAAGCTTCTCTTCCGGAATGTTTGAGAAGAGATGTCTGTACATAGCGTCGACATCTGCGTAGGGTAGGTCGCTGTCGCACAGGAGTGGTCGTACTCCTAGTACTTTTTCCAAACGGTCGACGGGTCTATGACGGGGGGAAGAGATGTACTTGGCAATCGTACCCGCATAGATAAACTGGCCCGACGATCTACGAGCTAGCTCCGATAGGACGTCCATGGTTGGCCACGACTCCGGGATATAACGCTTAAATGGGTGCGTCTCCTTGATCTCGGTGAAGACTCTCCTCAGGAAAGTCTTAATGTCCTCTTCCGGTTGGAATGTGTTGTCAAGGGCAACCCGAGTTGAGAGACCAGCAAGCGGATTTGAATTGAAAGCAGATTTGATCTCAATCTCGGGGCGGCAAGAAATGAGAATTTTCAACGGTAGGTTGCATCGTTGAATGGCTCGCAAAATAACCTTCAGGATATGACATTGAGTTTTTGGAGTGCTACATTCGTCGAGGCCGTCGACGATAATGAGGCGCGGGATTGTGTGATTGGCTATTCCAGAAGGCCCGAAAAGCTCATTCAGAGGCTCCACGAGCAACGATTCGAGCTGCACGTCCAGGGTCTGTTCAAAGATCATGGGATCTTCTTCGATCGCAGAGTAAATGAGGGGTTTCAAAGCAGGAATCGCTTTGACCGCTTGATAAACCAACGTTACAATGAAAGAAGCTTGTGTGGACCGTCTTGAATCGTTTCTCGAGAAGAAGAAACTCGCGATGAGATGCTTCGCTTCATGAGACTGCACTGCTAGCGACTGTGCAATGGCGGACTTCCCGGCCCCCGCGTCACCATACAGCCACATGATGCCCGCTTCAACTTCT
>Ga0247737_1000357_pt1 | contig 17829 bp, 27 predicted proteins | sample UWRJL028104C2_FD_180937 | JGI IMG/M metagenome (GOLD analysis project Ga0247737, IMG submission 180937) | Plant litter microbial communities from Arlington Agricultural Research Station in Wisconsin, United States - UWRJ-L028-104C-2 | ecosystem: Environmental > Terrestrial > Plant litter >...
ATCTTACATCCTTCCAGGCCGTAGGATATAATAAAATCCTTGGACGTTTTATCCGCGCCTTTGCCAGTGGCGGAACCAGGCGGGAGGGGTGCAGGTGTCAGGCCCCAGTTGGCGCGTCGGGTTCTTAGTGCATCGACCCAGTATTTTTCACCATTTACTCTGCTTCGCTCCATGCTTTCAGCAGCAGCTTTGAAGAGTTTGGAAGCTTTTCGTAGCGCTTCGTCTTTACTGCCAATTGTCAGCTGGGCGTTAAATGCTTGTACAGAAGTGATTGGTGGCGGCTTCGTGACAGTGGTTGCAGAGAGTAAAGAAGGTGCTTCTGTTGGCGCTTGTCCTGGTTGAGGTCGCGAAAGGATGGCGTTCAAAAGATCTCGTGCATGAGACATCTCTCCGAGCGCTATACTAAGGCGGTTTCTGTCAGTGTTCTACACCGAAAGTAACCAAGAACTCACAATAGCTGTGGCAGGATCTCCATCCTCATCATGTATAACTCTTCCACAGTCATGGTTTTTGGCACAGGATCATCAGATTCTGTGTCGGTCTCTCCCTCATTAACTGGTTTCGACTGGTCGTTTGTCTTGTGGGGATTGTCTCTCTGCTCAAAAAAATCGGAACCACGTTCGATGAATATTCTCCGTAGGTTTGATCCCAGCTTTTCAGACGGCGTTTCCTTGCTTTGGGACACGATCAATATGAAGATCCATGGCACAGCCCAAAGGAGACATACGGTTCGTAGATGCGAGTTCCATCAGGGGCAAGATCGTATAAGACTGGTATCTTGTTACCCGAATCATCCTTGTAGGGTCGTTCCAACGAAAGCCTGAGCTGCTTCCATGTAGGTTCCGAAGAACTTGATGGGTCTGACATGCCCGGAACGGTACTTGAAAGACTGCTACCGTTATGAATACCCATATGACACTCGACATTAGAACCTACTTTTCAGACACATCCATGTTGAATGAGCTTTCCTTCAATACGAATTGATAAGGGCACAATTCATCACAACGATCGGTGGTGTAGTTGTAGTTGCTGGAAGGTGACAAGAATAGAGCGGATTGAATGGGTTTGCCTCAAGGACGCACGGCGTCAATAACGATGTCGCAGGACTTTGAAATTGGATTTCCCTTCTTGGTGACACGTGACGAGCACGCATCTATCAGCTAATCTCGAGTCACCGAACGGCAATTTGAATTTAGCTTCCCTCTTCAGCTCAACCACCATTGTTTGCCGATAACAACGTGAGGTCCCAACAAACCGACCTCTTGCACCATTCTTCTTTCGAGCTCGATGCTGATGGTCAAAACTGCTGAACATTCCTCATCTGAGCCAGGACCTTCCGGCAAAAGGAAGAAGTCTGAGGATGATGGCGCGAACGGCGTGGCGTCCAAGAAGCAGAGAACGAGAGTGAGGTGGGTACTGTGTTTTCACGTCGACCAAGTACCTGAGATTTTGTAGCTTCTCTTGTGGTGAATGTCACCGTCGAAAGCAAAAGGTAAGTAGACCGAATCCCGCCCTCACTCCTCAGAGAGCTAATATCAATGCAAGTGTGACCGTCAAGTACCATGCTCCCATGTCAGTAGGATGATTATTCCTTGCTTGTTATTGAAACTGATCTGCTATGTTCAGTGCGTCGCTAGAAAGGTTCCGGAACTTTGCAAGGCGTACACCCCGGGCAAAGCGGACCAGGATCTGAACGCTAGAATTTCGCGATTAGAGCATATCATCGAAATGGCTTTACCTCAGTACTGCTCTCCCGGAACGCCGACCACTTATGGAGGGGAACAATGTGCCTCAACCCGACATAGGACACCGTCCATCGCTGACGACGATAACCGGTCACAAACGGAAGAACAGGACCCCAACGGAGGGATCTTCCAGAGTGGGAAGTGGTATGGGAACAGCGCATCTGGCAGTGTGGCTCCAGGCTCTGTGATAGAACAGGTTTGCTCTTATTTCTCCAACAATCGAAACCCACTAATGATCAGTTGTGTAGATTGAACATGTAGCAATGCCGCATGCGCATGTTGAACGGGACTTGGTCTCAAATTCTCATTCAGATGAGATGAGCACCAGGTTCTCTTCGTCTTCGCGTGCCTCCAACCCAGGCTCGGCCATGAACATTGTTGGAGATGACCTAGAGCCATCCGCAGCTGAAAATTTGAAGTCACTGGTGCAAGAGTGTGGCGTATCCCCACACAAGATTTCGGAATTGCTACAAGAACTGCCTCCTGTGCGACATTCGGACGTTCTTATAGATTATTATTTTACCTCAATGTATGTTTGTCCGCCACCCGTCGGGATCGCACGCTGACATATCATTCCGCAGAAACTGGACAAGATACCCAGTCTCCGAGCGTGATTTTCGCACAGCGTACTCTTCAGTATGCGCTTGCAGTCGAAACGGAATCGGTGCCGCGAATCCTCATGATGTTCGCTTTCTACCTCTGCTGTTCGTCGTCTTGGCTATCGCTGTGCGACTCGCTCCAGAGCACATCGCCGGCGATGCTAGAACTCGCCGGCTTACTTCACTGCGTTATTACTGGTCCTGTAGGTGTGGCGCTCTCTCCAGGGTCAAGTTGCTGAAGTTTTGTCAAAAGCACGCCGATCCCTCCTTATCGCAGCTGCTGTCCAACCTGACTGTATTGACATTGTTCTCACACGTCTTTTGGTAAGCTCCCATATGTTCATATTGTGGCGTATTGTATTAATAGACAATAGAGCGCTCGTTTTCTGACATTTGATCGACGAATCACAGAGTGCTGGAGTCAACTTGGGGCCGCAGTGAGGACCGCACAAGCCCTTGGATTGCATAGAGACGGTTCGATGATGGTGCGTGTCAAGTTTTGTACTGTGTCCTTGTCAATTGAGGCCATGGGGTCTATCAGCAGGGCATGCCTCCCGGAACGAGTGAATACCGACGACGGATTTGGTATGTTATGTGGTTCTATGCAATCAAGACAAACTCAAAGTCTACGCAGGTCTTATCTCTATCACGCTGATAGGTCATATGCCTTGGTTCTTGGCAGACCAAACTCTATTCAAGATGATTATACGTCCACGAAGTTTCCGTCCAACATAGAGGGCGAGCCACAATCAGGGGCATCTCTTGAACCATATCCTCTTTCGCGACCGACGCCAATGACATTTGTTATTCTGCGACACCAACTTGCAGAGATAATTGGACGGATGGTACATCACTTCCAACAAGTTCGCGAGAGAAGTCATTACGCAGAGGTCCTTGACCTGGATGATGAATTGATCAAATTCATCACCAACCTCCCTCCTCACTACTCGTTGCAACCTGACAAAACTCTGGACGTATCCTCGCCTTATATTCCTGTTCACCGTTTTCTTTTGATCACCGAAATTCTCTTCGTGCGAATCAGCTTGCATCGGCCATATATGCTACGTCGCCTTAACTCTGACCGCTATACCAGGTCGAGAACTGCGTGCTTCGAGTCTGCAATGATGGATTTTGAAGTACGTCAGGCATTCCGGGAAACTATGCCAAAAGAGACACAGGCCTCATTGGGCAACGCCTATCGTGAATTCCAAACTGCCATGATATCTGGAATATACTTTGTCCTAGAACCAAATGGGCCAAACTCAGATGCGATGCATGCCATTCTGGATGGCTTCATGAAGGATCACGAAGGGATGCGGGAAATGGACGAAACTACCAGAAGAGAACTGAAGACCATCGAATTTCTCAAAAGCAAGGCCTTGCAGGTCGACGCTCTTGGCGTTCAACCACGGCGCTCGTCCAAGTTGCACGACCAAGGTCTAAACGGCAGGCCGGAGCAACAAGCGCAGCTCTTGCTGAGCTTGCAAAAGCCTATGAACTCACCTTCTTCCAAAAGTCAACTATCGCTCAAGGAAACAACGTCCTCACCACGATCGCCTTCTCTTCCGCGGCCACTCGTCCAGTCACCAACCTTCCAGCGCTTGCAACAATCAAATCAATCGGACTACATCAACTCGCCCACCACCACGGGGTCCCCGCACGCCGATGACGAGTCCCCTGCCCAGTCCTTGCTTGACACATGGTGTAACACTGTCAGTAGTGCACCGATAGACATGGCTACTGGAGGGATTTCATGGGGAGGTACCAGTGGGACCGAAATGTCTGGTTGGGCTGGAATGACGTACTCCGTCTCTAGCCCAGACCCTCGCATTCTTGGTCTGGATGGATCCGATTATTCGTACTGGGAGGCGCTGGTCAATCAAATACACAGAGGCCCTTGATACCCATGGACTCATGACCGGGTTCAACACTCGGCCAAAAACAAAACTAATACCTTCGTGTTGCTGAATATGCTATCCCTTCCATTTGTATCTTGCTTTCGAATCATTTCCCTTCCTCTCGAGCTGCCTTTCCCTCACCGAATTTGTTTATCGGTTGAGGTTGTTGAGCCTAACTGCATGTACGAGCTTATATTGTTTTCTGTAGTGCAAATATATTTTGTTATTTCGCTACCCAGCTCTGTCGAGGTATATTTTAAATTGGCTCGGCATCATCCGCAGGTCACGGACTCAGAACCAGTCACCCAGGTTCTGGTTTAATGCTGCGTACATAATCTCCAACCACCACTACCACCTTTGGCTTCCCGATTGTCGCGCCTTCATCTCTTCTGGTGGCACTACTTCTTGGATCTCCTCCAACAGCACCTCAGGAGAGATGCAGTCGATCAATCGGTTTCTTTATGGACCCACTCCAGAAGAACGTGTGCGCGCTTGGCAGTCGAAGTTACGAGCTGAGAGCCGCCAACTAGACAGGGAGATGAGGCAGGTTTGCTATTTCACTTGGTTTCGAGGGTATGTTATCTGATGCGTCTCTGAGTTTAGTTAGACATGGCGACCAACAAGGCTCGACAATCGGTGAAGCAACTGGCAGCCAAGGGCGACGTAAAGTCCGCCAAGATTCTGGCTAGGGAGGTTGTGCGCAGTAACAAGCAGAAGGATCGATTGTCCGTTAGCAAAGCGAGACTAGGATCTATTGGAACCCAACTACAGCAGCAGATGGGTGCGTGTTACACATTACCTATTTACGGGGCTACTGATCACTTACTACCGATTCTACAGCAATGATCAAAGTTACTGGCTCTTTACAGAAGTCGACAGAGATTATGAAATTATCGAACGCTTTAATTAAACTGCCTCAAATCAGTCAAGTAATGCGTGAAATGAGCATGGAGATGACGAAGGTACGTCGCTACTTGACGTTATACTTGGACCTGGGCTTGACTTTTATGACAGGCAGGGATCATGGAAGAGATGCTAGAGGATACCTTGGAGATGGACGAGGACGACGAACTGGAAGAGGAGGCGGACGCTGAGGTGGATAAGGTTCTGTTCGACCTCACGAACGGCAAACTTGGCGAAGCGGGATCAGTGGGCACTGAGTTACCTGCACCGGTACGCAAACCATACATTTGAGTCGCTGGATCTCTGTTGACATCAACGTTCTCTCTAGGTTGCGCAAGACCACACGGACGAGGAGACAGACCGCAATATGGCGAAATACAGAGAAGAACTCAACGGTCTGCTAAGTGGATAGATGTGGACTGTGTCAGGACAACCTCGATCTCAGCGGACATTTGAGGCGACACCCGTCCAAGTATACGGTTTACATGTAGTATATTCTGTAGGAACATAATTTATGCTCAGGGGGTGGTGCTATAGTGCTCTTATGTCGTGAAACAGCAGCCTCGGAGAGCAGCCATTATCCGAGTCGCCGAGGTCCGGAATGGTAGATTGATTGCGAGCAGTTGTGACGGATGGACACACGTGCTCTGGCGCACAACCGTGATTGCGGTGTATCTCAATTTTATCCTCCACCAACCACCTCCCCTCTACCAAAATGTTGTCCTCTCGTTCCTTCGGTGTCGCGCAAAACAGCCTGAAGCGCATATACGTGAGCAATGTTGTGAGACTGATAGCAACACATAAGACTGACATGAGCAGCCTGTAAGACGCTATGCGTCTGCTTCACCGACAGCTGCTTTCGCTGGGCAGAAAGGCAGCAATGCAAGTGCTCCTTCCCCTTCAAAATCACACCTATGCTGACCCTAATTGAAAATTAGGGAAAATACACCGTTACGCTCATTCCCGGAGATGGTGAGCATCCAAGATAGCACTCTCCATGCAGATAATGACACGTCTTGTTAGGTATCGGACCTGAAATCAGCCAGTCTATCAAAGACATCTATACCGCTGCTAATGTAAGGTCTGGCTATTGTGGAAGATGTAGCATTGGCTCAGTTTGGTTTATCGCAGGTGCCCATTCAGTGGGAAGAGGTCAGCGTAACGCCCATACTCAAGGGCGGTAAGACAGTCATCCCGGACAATGCTATCCAGTCTGTCAAACGCAATACTGTCGCTCTAAAGGGTAAGAATACCCACAAGGACTTTGTATTGAACGCTAACATTCTCCCCTCCTTTAGGTCCCCTTGCCACACCCAGTATGTTGCCAAAAGCTCTCCCTACGACTCATACTAAAAACTAGATTGTAGTTGGTAAAGGTCATGTTTCCTTGAACTTGACTCTCCGACGAACTTTCAACCTCTTCGCCAACGTCCGTCCTTGCGTCTCTATCAAGGGTTTCAAGACGCCTTATGATGACGTCAACACCGTCCTTATTCGTGAAAACACGGAGGGAGAGTACTCTGGTATTGAACATGAGGTTCGTCGTCGTCGCACTGCTCAAACTTTACGTGTTCACGATTCTTTCTCCAGATAATTGATGGTGTCGTTCAATCCATCAAACTCATTACCTACGATGCCTCGGAACGCGTTGCTCGCTACGCCTTCAATTACGCGCAGACCAGCGGGCGTAAGCGTGTCACTGCTGTTCACAAGGCGAACATTATGTATGTTACCGCGTATGGCTGCCGTCCTTTTAATAACGGTGTTATAGGAAAATGTCCGACGGCATGTTCTTGTCCGCTTGCCGCGAAGTGTCGAAGGAGTACCCAGATGTCGTTTATGATGAAGATCTCCTTGACCGCGTCTGCCTCCAGGTGTGATTCGTTGGTTAGCCTTTCACATCCTGCGGCTAATTTTCTAATAGGTTGTGACCAATCCTCGACCCTATTCGGACCGGGTCATGGTTATGCCCAACTTGTACGGTGATATTCTCTCCGATATGTGTGCTGGTTTGATTGGAGGACTCGGTCTGACGCCTTCCGGAAACATTGGTCGTGTAAGGCATCTCATTCTCCAATAGGGTTGAAGCTTATCACAATTAAATAGGACGCTTCCATTTTTGAGGCCGTCCACGGCTCCGCACCCGACATTGCAGGTAAGCCGATCCAATCCGCTTAGTGGGCCTAGAGGCTGAAAAATTTCTTAGGCAAAGGATTGGCCAACCCGACTGCTCTCCTGTTATCCTCGCTGATGATGCTGAGGTTTGTCAATGTTGAATATTTGCGCAAAATTACATACTCAACGTCGTTTCTAGACATATGAACTTGTTTGAATACGCAGACAAAATCGAAAAGGCCGCTCTGACGGTAAGATGAAATTCTTGGCGCGTAACGAGGCAGACTCTCACCCTTTTGTTAGACCATTGCCGAGGGCAAGTTCATCACGGGCGATTTGGGAGGCAAGGCGAGCACCAAGGAGTACACTGATGCCATCGTGCAGAAGCTAGCCGCATAATTTTCATTGGCCGGAGGACTCATTAGAACGCAACGCCCTTAGAATAGTATACTTGCTCGCCTACCTACATGCTATGGACTAATGCACTGCTCCGATTTGGCCCTTTTCATCAAATACAACGATGTGTAAAACGGGTTAGTTGCGAAATGTCAGGGGTCGCAACCGGGCACACAGCGACAAGCAACTGTGCGTGGGAAGTATCAGTACACATTGCAGTCCATATCCTGCGCTGGTTCAAGTCTCCATCAAGTGTCTTTCGTTTTCACCACCACCTGATAAGCACCCAGTCGCACTCTTTCTCCCCACTGGCCCCACAGGGCAAAGCCGCAATTCGCAACACTTCCAGCTTCAGGTAGGTTGTGTATTCTGTGCGATTTAGATGAGCCCGCTGAGCCTCATGTCGTATTGTTTCAAGGATCACCGACCGACACTCAGTGTACAACCTCAAAACTACCGATAATACTGTAATATTCCCGCTCACAAACATATTACGAACGACATGACAGACGACACTACGCCGCAAACTCAACCTGCGGCAAAGATGGACGAGAAGAAGCCTTCCTCATCAGGTAATAACCGTGGACCGAAGAGACAGACTTCCAACCCCTCAAACTTGCGAGGTGGGGCCGCAGTTGGTAGACCTTCCTCCAGAGGCAGCAATAAAAAGGCTTCCCACAATGCATCTGCTCCAGAGTCCGGATCCGACACAACCTCTCGCAAATCTGAAGGCAGCAGAAAACCGGACCAGCCGCGTGGCAAAAACCAGAATGGTCCCGGTCGCGGGTCGGCCCATCGCAAAGGTCAACCTTCGGCTTCCCAAGGTCCACGTAATGGTAGAGACCATAGCTCTAGCAGGCAGTCAGCTTCGCCTGCTCCTGGACAGAACAAGGAGTCCAGTGACGCGTTGTCCTCCCTCCAGAGGGTCATCCAGGATCTGAAGACGACGACTCCCTCCCAGGCACCCACAGCTCCAAGTCAGCCTATGCCGATCGCCCAACAGTCCTCTCTACCCCTCCACGCGCCCGTTTTCCAACCAGGAGCAAGCGCATATCCAGGAACAGCCGCGGACCAAAAACACCGTAAAGCTGTTTCACTTGGGACCTCCACCCTATCTGGGAACTTCAACTCATTCTCTCCTCACCTTGGCTCTATGATGGAAGCTGCCGAAGACGGCGGACCAGAGGATGGCGAGATTCAAGAACGTTACTATCCTCAGCAACCGACTCATCAACCTCGTGCTCAATCACAGAGCTTCATGGCACCCCGATTTGCGGCCTTAGCTGCCCAGCAAGAGCAGGATTCAGTTGGGCCCACCGGCCGTCCTCAATTAGCGCCCGGCTTCATGTTCGGGGCGGGGCGCAAACGGGGACCGCCCATGGGGCCGCCTATAAATGAGGAAGATATGAATTTCCAGTTTCCGCAGCAGCAACAGCAGCAACAATTCCCGTCGGAAATGTCTCAGATGGGCCAGCGTGAGCCTTCTCACAGGAAGACCGAGAGTGGCGAAATTACTGGCATCATGGCCGAACAGGTAAGCAGTATAGCCTCTGGCTCTCTGTCTATCATTGACTCCAGATTCAGATCGCCCTCCAAAATCAGATTGAGGCTTTACAACAGCAACAGCAAGCTCTCTATCAACAGCAGCTTGCCTCCAATCAGGTTTTGTCTTTCCAGACCCCGGGACTCGCACCGAACCGCATGGCCGCCCATCGTCGCGTCCAGAGTACTGTTCCTATGAGTCCTGGCGCTGGCGCGGCATTCGGATCGATTCAAAACCCAATGGGTCAATTTGGAAACCTGGGTGGATTGAACCTCACCCTCGACGGGCAAACCCAGGGTATTCCCCGTGGCCATGGCAGGCGCCACAGCGTCAATGTCGTGAACAAGGCTGTTAGTCAACCCAATCCTGGTACTGTTGGATTCGAAGGGTTTGAAGATGGCTTTGCTACCCCTGCGGCGATGGGTGGCCATTCAAGGCAGGTGTCCCGAGCTGATAATAGTTGGCGCATCAGTAAGTCTACTTCCACGTCTGCTCATAGGATTGTCTAATGTGTGTATTCTTAGATGGGGGTGTCGGAGGTATTCAAGGCAACGGCGGAGCTTTCACTGCCGATCTTGCCCAAGCTCAGGCTCAACTCCAGAGCCTCCAGCAATTCCGTGCTGCTGCTGGTGGTCATCACCACAAGATGGCGTCCTTCAGCTTCCCAAATATGCTTCCAAACATGATGGCTGCCAACATGATGGGCATGGGCCTTGGTGGAATCAACTTGCTCCAGCAGCAACATCAGCAATTCCAATCTCAGCTTCAACAGCAATCTAATCAGCCTCAGCGTAAATCTCTTTTCGCTCCTTACCTACCTCAAGCCTCTTTACCGCCTCTTCTGGCCGCTGGGAAGTTGGTCGTTGGTATCCTGCGGGTCAATAAGCGCAATCGCTCGGATGCCTACGTTGCGACCGAAGTCTTGGACGCTGATATCTATATCTGCGGTTCCAAAGACAGAAATCGCGCTCTTGAAGGCGACATTGTGGCCGTTGAGCTCTTGGATGTCGACGAAGTCTGGGGCACGAAAAAGGAGAAGGAGGAAAAGAAGAGGAAGAAGGAAGAAAATGCTGCTTACGACCTCAAGTCGAATGCCGGCCGCAAGGATGACAAGAAGAAGGACGATGTTGAAGTTGAAGGCCAAGGTTTGATGCTCTTCGAAGATGAAGAGTGAGTGAGTTCATTGACGGCAGTCTAACCTTTGCTGACCATATTTAGGGTTACTGACGAGATTAAACCTCAATTTGCTGGCCACGTTGTCGCTGTTGTCGAGCGCATGCCTGGTCAATTGTTCTCTGGAACACTTGGTCTACTTCGCCCCTCTTCTGCTGCGACTAAGGAGAAGCAAGAGGCCGAACGTCGTGAACGTGAGGGTGATCGTGGAGACGAACCTCGTCGCGCCATTGAACGCCCCAAGATTGTTTGGTTCAAGCCTACTGACAAGCGTGTGCCGTTGATCGCCATTCCTACTGAGCAAGCCCCGCCTGACTTTGTTCAAAACTCCGAGGCCTACGTCGATAAGCTCTTCGTTGCATGCATCAAGCGTCATGTATGTTGTGATGGCTTTCACCCTTCCGACTGGCTAACAGTTTCTATGTAGCCCATCAGCTCCCTCCATCCATTCGGAACGCTCGTGGAAGAGCTTGGTCCAATCGGAGACATTGAAGTTGAGACCAGTGCTCTGCTCAAGGATTGCAACTTCCCAACTGAAGACTTCACCGACAATGTGCTCAAATGCCTGCCACCTATTCCTTGGAGGTAAGTAACTCAACTTCTTACATAAGACTTCGACTCAAATATTACGCATCCATAGTGTTCCGGAACGCGAACTCGAAACACGCAAAGATCTCCGTGACGAACGTGTTTTCAGCATTGACCCAGAGACAGCCAAAGATCTCGATGACGCTCTCTCCGTCAAAACCAACGAGGACGGGAGCTACGACGTCGGCGTCCACATCGCTGATGTTGCTTTCTTTGTCAAACCGAATACACCTCTTGACCGAGATGCTCGCAAACGAGCGACAAGTGTCTATCTCGTCCAACGTGCCGTGCCTATGTTGCCACCTGCGCTGAGCGAGCAACTGTGTAGTTTAGTTCCTGGTCAAGATCGACTTGCCTTCTCGGCTGTCTTCACCTTCGATGCCGATGGTAAACTAGTCAAGAAATGGTTTGGCAAAACCATCATTCGGTATGCCTTCTATATTCAGTCTCTGGATTGTGTCTAACAGACTCTGTAGTTCGGCAGCCAAGCTTGCCTATGCTCACGCCCAGAAGGTTATTGATGGACAAGGCCTCAACGATGTCCAAATCGATGCTGGGCACAAAGCGGTTGATATTGAAAACGATATCAAGATTCTGCAGAGTATTGCAAAGAAGCTCAGGAATCAACGGTTCCAGAACGGTGCCCTCAGCCTTGATAGCCCTTCTCTCTCCTTCAAGTTGGATGAGAATGGTCTTCCCGCTGACTGTGGTCAATATGAAAGAACAGAGGCTAATACTTTGATTGAAGAGGTATGCCTTTGTGCAATTCCTGTTCGCTTCACGTCTAATCTTTCAATCATAGTTCATGCTTTTGACTAACATCTCCGTTGCTCAACATATCGCTGTTCACCTCCCAGAACAGGCTCTCCTTCGCCGTCACGACACCCCGATTGAACGTCGCCTAGTGAGCTTCCTGCAAGTATGTTATTGCACCACCAATACTAATTATAACTTCAGTCCACATTCACCCAACGTGCGGAGAGGTTGGGATACAACATGGACACTTCGTCGTCCGGCGCTCTCATGAAGTCATTCGATGCCATCGAGAACCCCACTGCCCGACGACTCTTAGAGCTGCTCTCCTTCAAGGCTACCCAACGTGCCAAATATTTCTGCGCTGGCATGCTAGACATTGCGAAATATGGTCACTATGCTCTAAACACGCCCCTATACACCCACTTCACATCGCCCATCAGGCGTTACGCCGATATCCTGGTTCATCGTCAACTAGAAGCTGTTTTGCAAGGTGGAGGCAAGTTCTGCAGCTTTAATTCACTACCGCACGATAAATTAATAATGTTCATTAGCCGATATCAAGTTTGCTATGGATCGTGATGCTGTCGCGAAAGTTGCGCAGCAATGCAATATGTAAGGTTTCGTTTCGAATGGCCTTCTTCATGTTGCTTATATCTGTTTCAGCAAACGCGATTCTGCCACCCTTGCTCAGGAGCAATCGGCCCATCTCTTCCTCTGCGTCTTGATCTCGGACCTTACTCAACGTTATGGTCCGGTCATTCGTCAGGCGAAGGTTGTTGGTGTCCTCGACGCCGCCTTCGATGTCCTTGTTCCAGAATTTGGTATCGAGAAGCGTGTCCACGTCGACCAAATGCCCATCGACGTGAGTGCTGCCAATTCTCCAATCTCTACTGATACTAATTTTGGTACCATCAGAACCACGTCTATAATGAGCATAGCCACACCCTCGAGATCTATTGGTCAGACCGTGACGTTATTAGCTGGTTGGCAGAGAACAGTGACGACGAGCACTTGAAGAAAGTTAAACAGAATGCAGAGCAGCACGCCCTGAAGATGGAGGTCGCATCGCGCTCCGTTCAAGACGAGAAGGCACTCTTTGACGAGGACGACGCTGACGATGATGAGATTGTCTTGGGTCGCAGCGATGCCCCTCCGTCTGCACCGGAGACCTCTAAGCAGCGCCTGTTCTCCATGACCAAGGTCAGACCCGAATTCGAAGGCCTTCGCGTGACCTCCTCCGGCCACAAGATCCAGGACATCAAAGAGTTGATGACCGTTCCTGTACGTTCTATTGTTTTGTATCGAGTCATTCACTTCTGACATATGTCTTCTTTTCTCACTCAGGTTATTGTCACTGCGGATTTGACCAAGAGCCCTCCTGTTATCAAGGTTTACAGTGTCAACCCATACGCCGCAGCTGAACAGAAGAAGTAAAGCAGGACCGAGAAACTCTGGATGGCTTACAGGCCGTGTATTTTGTATTCTACTTACCTTCGTCTCGTGTGCGCTTCGTTCTGATCTTTCGGATCTCCTACCCTATGCAATAGTTCATCTCTCATGTCCTCCGTATGATATTTCTGACCGGTTGATTCTATGCGCTGTAACCATATTAAAAAATCATTTTCGAGGAGTTTCTTAACCTGCATCCGGAAGTGATTGTCAAGAAACAAAGTGCGATGTATTCATGGTGAGTAGATCGACAATAGCAGATGAAGGAAATAACGTAATGAATGTATATACGTAGTGTAGATATGGCAGAAGGAAAACAAAAAGGAACCTAGAGAAAAATCTAATGAATGACTAGATCCAGCCAGCTGGAGGAGGGTGGTTTGATCGAGATTGTTGACTTTGACGGCTCTGGCTACGCTGTTCAGGAAGTGGACCTTCCCAAGATTGTGGTGTTGGAGGGGATCTAGACGTCGTGCCATCCTGCTGCTGCTGCTTACTCCTTCTGATCGAAATCGCACTAGAGGAAGGCCCTACAGGAGCAGACATCGGTACCCCAGCGGCTGGTGCTCCCATCGAGCCCGTACTGTTCAGGTTACCATTACTGTGGTGCTGCCCCAGCCCATCACTATGTGCCGGTGGAGGCGTGTAGGTGGAGATGCCACTAGTCCGCAGGTCAGTCTCTACACGTTCAATGAGCGTGTGTAGACTGTACACTGACGCGTGGAGGCTATGGATCGAAGCGACGGAGCTCGAGCTATGCCCGCGGTGGTGCAGTCTGGGCCCGTACCGGTGGCGCATTTCGTCCGTGCAGAGCTTGTGGAGACCTTCGAGGTTGAGGTACGCGGCTTCATCCCGGACTTCGATGAGTGCTTCCAGGCGGGTGTTGCTGGATTGCGATGCGCAGGACGACACGGAGGATACAGACGAGGAGCCCGAAGCTCCGAGCTGCAGTTGGAGAGCTCGAGGGAGGACTTCAGGCTGGCCTTCTACGACCGGAGTTCGGAGGTATGTTAGGATATGTGCATATCTAAATGGATGATTAGCAAAACAATGAGGTGTGAAACACTGTGAACAGGAATGCATTTTGGACTTACGGAGCACTCGGCCGGTCCAAGAAAATATGAACGTTCGATGTGGTTGGCACAAGGCCTTGAGAGGTGAGATGGTCCCGATACAGTTCTACATCGTCGCTTTCAGTGGAGTAAATGGAGGAGCTGACAGATTTGGTGTCAGAGAACAGAGCCGAAAGATAGCCCGACAGGTGGGATGAACGCGAGTTGATTGTGGCAAGCGTCGTTTTGAATGTTGTCGTGCATGTTTCAAGCGAAACGATGACTTTGGACGCGTCCAAGATGGATGGGGGAGGCTCGGATATGAGGATTGGCGAGAATGGAGGCGGCTGTGTGGAGGCTGCGATATGAGGGGGCAGTGGTGGCACTGTCGGTGGCTCGTCCATATTGGAGTTGGTGATCGAGATTGCACGGGGGACTTTCATTGACGAACGTTTTGAGGGAGAACGTTGGAGAGGGGTCGCAGCAAGAGGAGGTGTTCTGCTGGGTGGAGGCGTCTTTGAGCCGCTGCTCCTTGATTCGAGTAGCGTCTCCTCGTCGTCCGCTGGCAGTGGCAGAGGTGGCAGAGGCGGACTCGTTGGTGGAGAAATAGGTCCATCGTGTTTAGAAACTGAGCCCTTGTGCGTATGGCGCAATTTTGGTGTCCTGTCCTTGTCTTTCCTCTCCTTCTCTTGTGAGGTGCGAGAGGAGAGATCTTTTTCAAACGTCATGCGAACACCAGTTTCTCGAAGAGCCTCATCTGGCGTCCGGACAACGGTGGCACCAGAACCTAGGGCACCACTGCGTGTTGGGGACAGAATGTCGATGCTCCGCACGAGCTTTGGCTCGGAGACTTTGACTGGCTTTGAGGGAGAATAGGGCGTCGAGGACGAGTTCTGGGTGGTGCTGCGAGACAGCCAGTGCATGGTACTCTGTATAGAGGGACGTGACTGGTGAGTTGGTCTTGGGGGTACGATGGTGGACTGGGAGGACGGCCTGGGTTGATAAGTAGTGGGAGGCGGGGGAGGCGTGCGTGTGGGGCGTGGCTGCTGTGATCGCTGCTGCATTGAAGAGGTGAGGGTGGCAGACATGGTTGCAAAACACAAAGCCGTTCTCTGTTCTTTTTCAACACAGAGAACAATAGCGCACGCTCTATTTTGGGAACATAATGCGCGTAGGATCACGTGGCTGCACACCTCAGTACAGCCACCGAATATTATTCCCTTCTTCCGATGGACGTCGCTACAGCCAAATTTGCACAGGCGCTGCCCTTTGCTCTCGCCCCAGTGTCCGCCCAGCTCGCTGCTCTACACACAGCGCGCACGCGATCTCAGCAGCCATACTCTTGCACTAGATGTGGGTCCCAGCTTACCTTGCGTGTGCGGTCTGGCAGGCAGTCTAGAGGCTCGGCGCGTGCCATCTCCACCACCTGTTCAGTCTGCGGCGGTGTTTCCAATACAGCAGTCCAGGAGGGAAATGCTGCTGCGTCATTCCCATCTCGTAAACGCAGACGCGTTACAGAGCCAGATCTAAACCTTTCTCAGACCAAGGTCCAAGAACAATTGCCTCAGGTCCCTGCTCCAGTCGTCGAGACCGCCCCAACAATAACGCATCCTGCTCAAGCTAGTCAGCCGATCAAACCCAAAAAGAAACCTGGACTCCAAGAGATGCTTCAGCGCAATCGCGAAAAAGAAAAGAAGCGGGCACAGACCGATCAAGCAAAGCCTGCTGGTCTATCCGCATTTCTCAGCACCCTATAAACCCATGTATTAAATACATCAGGGTCACCAATACAAACTCAACGGACCTAGGATTCTAATCACCAGCTTCTTGCGCCCGTGCAGCGACAAGCGGGTGTACGACTTCGATACCCATCTGGCATACGATCAAGCATGTTGAACCGCCGGTCCCATTGGGGCCTCATTTAAAGCGATAGGATTGAAGTCGTCAGTATCAACCGCAATGTTCTGACAAGAATACCGAGGAGCGCGAGGATGAACACCAACGCTGCAGTCGTGGCCAGTATTATTAACTCTCATCAGACACCAAGTAACGCCCCCTTCGTAGTCCTCGCAAGCTGTACCCTCCAAAGTCTTTGTTCCGCACATATAAACATCTCCCCCTCTCTCCCAAAGCAAAAATTCGCAACCCCGCCTGGTACCAGAATCCTCCCAATCAAAGTCCCAGCAGGATTCCACACTTCTACTCCATCTCCACAGCCAGAATAGACGTTGCCGTGGACATCACACTTTATACCGTCCGGGAAACCTTCAGCTGCAAAGGCGAATACTCGCCTGTTGCCAAGAAACGGTGCGCCAGAGCAGTGGATGATATCGAACGCGTAGATTGTGGCTGGCCTAGAGCGACATCGGTCAAGATGACACAACAACGCGTAGAAGAGCGCACATACCTCGAGTGGTCTCTACTCCCATCACCATGAATATAATCCGTATCCGTGATATAGCAAACCCTCTCATCAGGACTAAAACAAATCCCATTCGGCCTCCCAAACCCATCCGCCACCACTCTCAAATCGCCGGTCTCGGGATTGAACCTGTACACCTGATTCGGCAGTTTGGGGCGCAGTCTAAACCCCTGGTCGTGGCCGTAACACGGATCGGTGAACCATATACACCCGTCTTGGGCTACCACCACGTCGTTTGCTGAGTTGAAGTCGCGCCCGTGGAAGTTTGTCACGATCGCTTTTGGTGGGGCTTCCAAGTCAGTGCGGGACATGTAGTAGATCCCACCAGTACCCGGCTGCGCTGATCCTTGTGCACAGAAGAGTATGCCATCTTTATAGTTTACTCCTCCATTGGGCAGGTCGATCCCTGGTATTGGCTGCAGCGTGTGCCATGTCGCTGTATGCACGACATTGTCCTCGCTCGTTCGCTGCAATTCGATATATGACACCAGAGTCGAAAGGGAGTTGGAGGAAGGTGGGAGGGAGAGGAGGTTGGAGGTTATATAGAGTTGATCACAGGCGGGTAGGAATATGCAGGCTTCGTGGAAGAAAGGATCGCCGGCCGTGGTGAAGAGGAGGGAATATGTTGGTGATTGGCCGATCAGTCTACCGAATGCATCGTCATATTGAAGGAGGGTCACTTGGTCTTTTGGTACAGCTTGGGCACTTGCGATCCCTATCAGTAGCTTTATCTTAAGATGAGATGGACTACTAACTTGGCTGTGCCATTGCTCTCGGCCAGGCGGTCAACGACCTGTGATTGTCAGATACAACTAACACCAGAATACTGAGGCTTGCGTACCTGTACTTGTGTTGGAAGTACTTCGATCTCTGCAGCTATAATTGCCTTCGCCATATCTTAGGTGTTGGAGTTGGGCGAGACTTTGTGGGAATCCTTCAGACATGAAAACGATATTTAACATGAAACGTCAATGCCCACAAAAGTGCAAAGTAAACCCAAAAAACGGCCAGAGGGATCGCCCGCAGGAGCTCGTTCACCTGTGCTCTTCTGTACGACCATCCAATTAACTGCCTTTTGATTGGGAAAGTTTTGCTACTACCGGGGTTGTAAATTATAACTGTAGAGTAATCTTAAAAACTATGCCACTGGTACCTCGCCCTTCTCCTTGACCTCCTCTTCGCTTCCTCTC
>Ga0247737_1000360_pt1 | contig 17733 bp, 17 predicted proteins | sample UWRJL028104C2_FD_180937 | JGI IMG/M metagenome (GOLD analysis project Ga0247737, IMG submission 180937) | Plant litter microbial communities from Arlington Agricultural Research Station in Wisconsin, United States - UWRJ-L028-104C-2 | ecosystem: Environmental > Terrestrial > Plant litter >...
CTAGTGGCAAGCGAACTAGACAAGAGCAGAGAGCGAAGCAGGTCAAAAAAGGTCAAAGAAGCGCAGATGCATGCAAATGAGAAGGTAGCAGGTTGGGAAACACGAGCGAGAAAGGCAGAGACTGCAGAAAAGGTAGTAAGAAATCATGATGCACGGGCCAGCACATCTGAAGGCTGTAGTAAAGGATGCGGTTCAAGTTGGCGTACATAGGGGCACTTTGTTTGGTCCACGCCGTCTTGCCAAACCAGCGCGATCACTTGATCCCCTAAGCACGTTCCAACATCTGTAGTTGCATCTCCAATCTCATCCATACGGCTCAAAGGTCCTTACGATGTCAAGCGGAATCGCCTTGAAATCGTTCTCTTTGACGAACAACATACTAGAAGTCTCTTCCCAAGATGAGATTTTCCGCTATGATGTCGAAGCCAATAAGCAGATCAATCGAGAGTCGCCGTGGACCAAAGAGTAATCATTCTGCATTTTAGGATGCCACCGATTATTTTTGACGAAACAGCGTCTATTCAGTCCGCATTATTTCAAATCATGCAAGATTTCAGCTATTGCTTTGATCAAGATGGTTGGTTTGTCTCTCCTATGAGTCAATATCGTTACTCAATCCGCTATTACAGGTCATCCATGCGCGGTCTGGTGTACCGTATGAAATTATGGGACTCATGCAAGGGAAAGTGATGGGCAATTCACTTGTAATCATGGATTCATTCGCGCTACCTGTGCAAGGAACGGAGACGCGAGTAAATGCGGCTAATGAGGCTAATGAGTACATGGTGGAGTATATCAGCAAGAGTGAGAAGGTACGACCACTGCTCCGCTCTAGTTGCCCGTTTGGATAATAACAGTCTTTTGATAGGCCGGAAGGCTGGAAAACGCCATCGGCTGGTACCACTCTCATCCTGGCTATGGATGCTGGCTATCGGGTATTGATGTCAACACCCAAATCAACAATCAGAAATTCCAAGATCCTTTCGTGGCAGTGGTGGTATGTGTACCCTATCTCATGTCCATCGATGAAAATGAACCTGTTTATTTCTCCAGATTGACCCTAACCGTACCATTTCGGCTGGTAAGGTCGACATTGGTGCCTTTAGGACGTACCCCGAGAACTATACACCCCCCAACGTCTCTGCCTCAGAATATCAGTCCATTCCCCTAAGTAAGATTGAAGACTTTGGTGTCCACGCAAACCAATATTACCAACTCGAGGTCGAAGTCTTCAAATCGACTCTAGACAACGACCTCTTAGCTATGCTGTGGAACAAGTACTGGGTTAACACCCTCAGTCAAAGTCCTCTCGTTTCGGTAAGTTTTTGACTTATATTACAAAAGATTGGAGCTGATCTCCTTTAGAACCGAGCTTATGCAGTGTCTCAACTGTCCGATCTACACCAGAAGCTATCTAAAGCTCAGAGCGCCGTTGCATCCACGCGGGCTGTTGCGCCATCGTTGAAGGAAAAGGAAGGCGTTGCTGGAAAAGTGAGTCTAAGTCTGTAACTATTCGTCTATGCTACTTAGCAATATACAGCAAAAAGAGAAGGAAGAGAAGAAGAAAGAAGACAACCAGTTGACGAAGAGCGTGAAGGACAGGTGCGTTATCGCTCTACCAGATAATGATAATGTTTTCTTACAATATCATTTAGTACCAAAATCGCTGTCGAGGCACAGCATGGTCTCATCGCTCAGGTTATCAAAGACGTGATCTTCTCAATGCGTCCAAGTACTGGTGAAGCTGCTGCAAGCTCAAAGGTAGCTGACGTGACCGACATGGCCATTGGTTGAACATTCGTGACATTAGATGCTAGCAACGTGTAATATCTCCTATAACCCTGCATAAACCTCTCTTTATAAATGCCTTCAAATTTGTGCATAATCGTTTCGTCCTCATTTCCCCCTAACTGTGCATTTTGGGGATCTGCCGAGTTGCCGAAGTCAGTGGCACAATAGAACCAAATACGGTTGCTCACTGTCCACAGAACTTGCCATACACTGTCAATAGCAGCGTCAAGACACCTAACCCCGGCAAAGTGAGTCTTAGAATATCTTTATCTGTATCTAGGATGGCCGTTCAGATGATTCCTGCGATTTCTGAGAGAAAGCATTGGTGAAGAATGGATGGATGGGCTCAGGACTGGTTGGATAGCCTACTGGACATCAGATCAAATTTCTGGCAGAGGAACTGACGAGTCACTTCTTTCTCCCAACCAGAATGGGCCTTCAAGAATACCAAGTCGTCGGCCGCCATCTGCCCACTGAGGCGGAGCCCACCCCAAAAATTTACCGCATGCGCATCTTCGCACCCAACGAGGTCGTGGCCAAGTCCCGTTTCTGGTATTTCCTAAGGTGTGCAATCTGACCCAGTTTTCGATCGTTGGCCTTAAATCGGTTTAGACAATTGAAGAAGGTCAAGAAAGCCAATGGCGAAATCATTGGTGTCAACGTTGTACGTATCATTTGAATATCCCTTGCAGCCCTCAAGAGGCAGGCGGAATGGGATTGCTGACTTTAGGGCTCTTGCGATGCACTTCTCTTCGTTGTTCGCGTTGGCCTTTCCTCCCCCGATAGATCCATGAAAAGAAGCCTTTGAAGGTCAAGAACTTCGGCATCTGGCTGCGATACGATTCGCGTTCTGGAACGCACAACATGTACAAGGAGTTCCGTGATCTCACCCGTGCCGATGCCGTGAAGAGCCTTTACCAGGATATGGCGGCCAGGCATCGCGCCCGCTTCCGCTCGATCCACGTATGTCTCGATGTTTTATCTCGTTGAGTAGAAGACTAGAATTCTTCATCTCTAGATTCTCCGTGTGGTCGAGATTGAAAAGACTGAAGACATCCGCCGACCTTACATCAAGCAGCTCCTCACCCCTGGGCTCAAGTTCCCTCTACCTCACCGCGTGACCAAATCACGCTCGACATTTGTCGCCACCCGTCCAGTCACTTTCTAGGTGTGATCTTGGGATTGGGGGTCTTGTGCATTGAGATACGGACCGGTTGCACATTTGTATCGCAGATGTACTTTTCAATGCCCTATGCAAAAAAATCATTCCACCGTTACGTGAATGTCTCTTGGACACACTCGATCCGGAGAATCCGCAGTCCTACCAAAAAGACGGATGGACGGAAGTTGCCGAGCCGTCGTCTGCCCGCCCTCAAATTAATTTTTTCCCTTTTGCCCTCATTCTCATGGTTCGGGTGCGGATCTTTCTTTAGCGGTCTCTGGACCTAACGGCCTCAGGACTTCGAGCTTTGTGCAGCGAATTCACTACTCTCTCGTGATTTTGGGAATCGGAGCCTTTCATCAACATATCAGCGCGCAAGGTTCCACTCAATTACCTTTGACGGCGAATCTCGATCTTTATATCTGCGAATGCCCTGGAACTTATATCGCGATGAGGTAACATGCTCACCTGGATCTTGGCAACCGCATGTTCGAGTTCTTTGGAAGTATAACCACTTCTTCCCACATGTAGTTCACTGATCCAGTCACTGCATCTCTGATAGTACTCAGACGCAACCAATTCACTCTCCTAAGATAGTGGTCGGTTTTGACAAGATCCTAGTTGACGTTTGGCTGCTGGATGGCCTCACATAGTAGCGTAAGTTCGGACTGATCTCCAGCTTCCCATTTGGTTTTCCGAAGGCCTTCAATCATCATCCATTCCATGATTTATATTACGTCTCTCGCGCTCCTCCGCATATTTGTGGCGCATCTGCTTCAGAACCCAGTTACTGATTTCAAAAGCAGCTATCTCCGTGTCTCTGCCAACTGAGAGACTTAAACATAAGCTGGCCTTCTCCCGAACTCACAGCCTCACCCACTTCACTGCAACTATATCAACCGCAAGGATTACTTCTGGGGCAGGGCACTGATAGCTGCACAGTTTTGCCAGTGATGTGCGAAACTTGCTTTCGCGGACAAACCTAAAGCCCAGCGCTGGTGCCGGTTACTCATTACATCGATTCCAACACCTTTAACGATGGATCCATCCAGCAGAATGAAACCCGTTAGGCTACTTTCACTAGGTGAATTATCCAGTTTTAATCCCTCGCTTACATTGCCACTAACTTGCGACGTCTTAAAAAGACGGCGGCGGCATTTGTGGGCTTTCAGAGCTGCTCATAGTAAAACAAGTGATGCATATGCTCATGGTCGACGAGAACGCGAAACGGAGGCGAGACGGCCAACCACCTCTTACTTGTCTGCCCAAGCCGTGTGATTACTTTGATCTAATCGGTGGTACTGGTACGGGAGGGTGCGCTACTTGGTTTGACTCTCACCCACCGGCGCAGCTGATGTGGACATTGCAGTATAGTCGCTCTAATGCTTGGGCGTCTTCGGATGGACGTAAACATAGCAATAAAACACTATAATGCTTTGGCAAAACATGTCTTCTCTCATCCGAAGCGATGGCAAGGAGGAGGAAAGTTTAAAGCGACAAGGCTTGAAGAAGCAATTAAAGCAGCTGTGAGGGACGCAACTGGCGATTCGGAATCTTCTTTATTGGAGCACGATAACACTACATGTTGCCGAACGTGAGTTTGGTAATCAATTCTGAATCATTCTGGTTTTAATTCGATTATTCTTTAGCTTAGTTTGTGCCATGAATGCCTATAACATGAACGCCAACATTCCAGTGCTTTTCAGGAGCTATGAGTCCCGTGAACCACATTCGAGTTGCAAGATTTGGGAGGCTGCTCGAGCGACATCTGCAACGCCGACCTTCTTCAAGCACATCGAAATAGGACGGGCGCAGCCTTACATCGACGGCGGACTCGGTCGCAACAACCCCAGTCGAGTGGTGCTCGATGAAGCCAAGGCATTGTTTGGCTCCCGCCACATCGGATGCCTGGTGAGCATCGGTACTGGTCATGCGGAGATAATTAACATGAAGAAGTCTCGTGGTTTCCGCCAGATCGTTCCAACAGACATCTTCGATGTGCTGAAGGCGATTACCACTGATTGTGAAGCTACACATGAAGCCATGGTGGACCTTTTCGCAAACTTGCCGACCACTTACTTTCGACTCAGCGTGGAGCAAGGGATGCAAGGGATCAAACTTTCCGAATGGGAGAGACTGGGAAATCTGGAGGCTCATACGGCACAGTATATGAGGAAGAAGGAGATTGAAGAGAAGCTAGCGATGCTGGTGGACGTAATCAGGGTCCCGAGAGTGCAGCTCACGATCGAGCAACTCAGTAAGCAACAATGTCCCTTCCGTACTAAATCCAATGTATTTACCCAAAATATCGCCTACTCAGCTTCACCAAACCCTCGACATGAATCGGACGAAAGTCATACTGAACGCAAGCTATGTCCACCACCAGTGGCTTCATTCGTAGGGCGAAACGGCATCCTCAATAAGATGCGCCTGTATTTCGACTCGGCTTCTAAGTCTCAACGCATCTTTGTGTTATATGGCCTTGGTGGCGCAGGAAAAAGTCAATTGGCTTTTAAATTTATTGAAGAATACAAATCGAAACGGTAAATTTCGATTAGTTACATGACGACTTGTGATATACTGACATTCCAATTTTTTCAGCTTTTCCGAGATTTTCTACGTTGACGCTACCAATGAGCAGACGCTTCAGGCAGACATTGGAGCTATCGCACCTGGAAAAATAGGAAGATCAGTAGACGCAAGCCTATGCTGGCTTGCCAGCCAGAGCGACGGAAACTGGCTTCTGGTCTTCGACAATGCGGACGATGCTACCTTGAGGCTGAAGAAATACTTTCCTTCCTGTACATCTGGCAATATACTGGTCACAACACGCAACCGAGAGCTTCGTCATTATGCTTCTAAAGGTGCAGATGGATATGTTCAAGGGATGGATCCCGAGGACGCAATAAATTTGCTTATGCGTCAGGCTCGAGCGGAAAGAAGTGAAGAAAATCTCGCCTTAGCAGAAGCAATTGTTCAGGTACTTACTTTCACTTTCTTCCTCAATAGAGTCTTTCACACTAAATACACCCTGTAGGAGCTCCATTGCTTTGCGTTGGCTGTCGCCCAAGCTGGTGCCTTCATTCATTGCCACTCGTCGTTAAGCGAGTACCGAGTGCTCTACCAACGCGAGCGAGATAATTTATTACAGAATAAAGAGCTTCAAGGACAGGATCCGTACGAGTTAGCCGTCTATTCGACATGGCGACTGAGTTACGAGAAACTAGATGATCCGGCGCGGTCTTTCCTTCAAGTTTGCTCTTTGCTGCATCACGAAGGAATTTCGGAGGAGATGTTTAAAAAGGCGGCAGTGTCTCAATTAGAACTTGGAGATTCAGAACTTCTGGACGAAGTGACACACTTGTTGAACCAGCTGGGGAAACAAGACTCGGGCTGGAGCTCCTGGAAATTCCAGAAGGTCATAATGCGCTTAGGTTCACATTCTCTCATCGAATATGATCATCAAAATCACACCTACAGCATTCATCCACTGGTACACCATTGGAGCCGCACCACTATGGAAGGAAACCGACACAACATGCAGAAGCTCGTTCTCACTATCATTGGGCAATCGTTTTCCATGACAATCACAGACGAGGACATCAAATATCGACGCAAACTGTTGAAACATACCACAAACTCGATTACCTCGCTCAGGCCGGAAGACATTAATCCATTAGTCGGAATGCATATAGCAGAAATCTATGGCGAAGCAGGTCGCTGGAAGGAGACGGAGGTGCTCGAGGTGGTGGTTGTGGAGAAGAGGAAGCGCGCGCTGGGAGATGACCACACTGACACCCTAACAAGTATGCAAGGTCTTGCCAACACGTATTGGTCCCAGGGCCGCTGGAGTGACGCGGAGGCGCTCTACCTTGTGGTGTTGGAAAAGAGAAGGCTGGTGCTGGGGGATGAACACCCTGACACCCTCGAGAGCATGGCAAATCTTGCCACTACGTACTCGTACCAGGGTCGCTGGAAGGAGGCAGAAGCTCTCCTGCTGGTGGCCGTGGAGAAGAGGAATCAGGTGCTGGGAGATGAGCATGCAGACACCCTCGTTACCATGGGGAATCTTGCCAGTACTTACAGAAACCAAGGCCGCTTAAAGGATACGGAGGCACTTGAGTTAGTGGTAATGGAGAGGACGAGGCGCTTGCTGGGAGAGGAACATCCTCATACCCTAGTGGCCATGGGTAATCTTGCATATACGTATAGAAATCAGGACCGCTTGGACGATGCGGAGGCGCTTGAGTTGGTGGTGATGGAGAAGAGGAAGCAACTACTCGGCGAAGACCATCCTCACACTCTGAGGGCTATGTCGCACTTAGCGGTCACATACTGGAAACAGGGCCGCTGGAACGAAGCAGAGGGGCTTCAGGTAGTGACGATGGAAAAGACGAAGCGGGTGCTGGGAGACGATCATATTTGGACCCTTGAAAACATGGCACAGCTCGCCAACACATATAAAGGCCAGGGCCGCCTGGACGATACAGTGGCGCTCCAGGAGGCGGTGATGCAGAAGAGGAAGCAGGTATTAAGAGACGGGCATCCTGACACCCTCAAGAGCATGTCAAACCTAGCAGCCACGTATAGGGACCTAGGCCGTATGAACGACGCGGAGGCGCTCGAGGTGGTGGTGAAGGAGAAGACAACATAATTATGATAATTCTTGAAGCTGGAACTTTGCCGCGTGACCAAGCCGCGCTCGATATTCCTCACCAATTACTTTCTAGGTTGGGATTGTGGGGTCTTGTGCATTGAGATATGAATCACTTGCATATTTTATTGTCGAGATACCCTTTTTATTCAAGAAAGTATGTCATCGTACGACGTGAAGGCATATCGTCTCTGAGGCTGCTCATATCTCGCACTTTTCATGAATGCATACACTTGATCTCCAGACTAAGATATATAGTCAACCATGTCAGAAAGGTCTGTATCGCAAATGTTGAATATTTGCGCGGACAATATAGGGATGAGTAAACTCTGCATTCCACTCGGATTGAGGTCGAGGTGGGTCGTCTTCTTTGGACAATAGATATTCGGTCCGCGATAAACCGCAAAATTCTTGGACGTTCGGAAAGACATGAAGAAGGGCCTTTCGGAACCAGGGTTGAATCGTGAGGCCTGGATCAACGGCTATCAGGTCGAGAGACCTGAGCTTCCAATCAGTCATTCTTGATTTCAACATTCGCTTCAGAAACTAGATATCCAATGTTCAGAAATAAACTGCTTCACAAAGCATTATCACTCACCAGAGCCCAATAGGAACAATCAGATTCCCCAGCGGGAGGGGTCCAAAATATGGCTGGTTCCTGTTCGTATTCACTTTCCAGACTGAGTGAGTAGAAGGAAAGCGTCAAGGATTCCAAATCTGGCAGGCACATGGCGATGACTGTAAAGATCTCCGGTTTCAATATGCCAACGTCGAGGTCGAGGTTTCGAAGAAGACATGGAATGGGAAACACTGATAGGATCGGTTCCAGATGCTGTAGACGAAGTACGCAATACGTTAGGGTTAGCGATGTGAGAGTCGAGGAGTATTGCTGCAGGTAGGACGCCAGTACGCTGGCATCAACGTCAGTCTCCAAGGAGGGGAGCCCAAGAATTAATGATTCAAGTTTCGGAAGTGGTATATGACACCAGGTCATTTGAAAGAAGTCAGTGAAGCTAGTCGGCCGTGAGTGTAGCACTCTCATGGAGAAATGTTTCAATTGAGATCGGTAAGTCGTGAGGGTGGTGGAATACTCTGAGTAGAAGACCGCCATAGGAACAGGATAACTAGGCCGCATTGACCAGCCCTGTATGAGGTGAAGAGTGTGCAGTAGGGGCATGTATGGCAATCTCGATAGAAGCAGAGATAAATTTGTGTTATCTAAGGAGACGAGGCTTAATGAAGCCAAGGTATGGCGGTGAGCATCGAGGAAAGGGAGTAGCCTCTGTGTCATAGATTCGTCCATCTGATATGGATGTCCCCAAGATGACATTTGGATCGCGAATTTTTTGAGGGAAGGCAGATTGACCTGAGCCGGAACGAAGGCTTCGAATGAAGCCAACGGTAATATGAGATTGAGGGTCATTACTGTGGTGGAGGACGCCTTCACAGCAGTTTCGAAAACTCGCACAGTGAAGGTCCCTCCACTGAAATATGAATTTTGTGCATCCACACGTATTTCGTTGATTGCGTTCATACGAGATATGATGGTGAGTAGCCCCTCAGTGGGGTCCACGCGCACGATTGGCGTCTGTGCTTCATTGGAGGGGCCCGTTTTCCGGAATAATTTCAGGAAGCCATTTATCTTCTTGCGCAGACCACCTGGCCTCGGATTCTTCGTAATTGTACTAGAAGTTCGCAAATCTTCGCGAGTGAAGCACAATGTCCGAACGTGGTGTGCCAGACCTGGGTTTCTGAATATAAGTCAGTGATTGATCAAGATATCTGCAAGACAGTAAAAATATAACCCACTCAAAGGGAGCGTTGTTACGGGTATATATGCCCATGTAAGAAACATATGCCACGTTATATCTCTGCTCCATAGATATTCTGAAGAATGCGCTGTTCACGGAATATAGTTGACGGGTTGTTGCTGGGTCGGTGAGACTAGCGATATGAAGCCAGATATCGAAGGATAGGTCAACCATTGTGCTGTATGGGATATGGATGTAGTGCACTCTTGTGAGGCTTTAATTCAGATATAAAGCGAGAGAACGAAATGGACGGTCAAGCTTCAAAGGATGGCGTTATCATGATCGTCTTACTATTACCAGTTAACTGTTGTGAGCGCTGACTAAGCACCCCGAAACCAACCAACTCTTGAACTTGACTCTTTCTAACTACGACCTACAACTACACATGCTCTCATAAGCACCATATAATGTCTCTATGCTCTCAGCACTATCAGCTCGAACTTCCGTACTACTCAAAGAACTTGGTTATCGTTCAATAACAACGTCGCATAATGCCATTTCCTCTGGTCACAAACCAGCCAAGCAGCTTCGAAAACCAGCACGGGGAGGCCAGAATCTTTCGGAACGTTACAAACGTTTAGAAAACTCTCTTCGTGGCAAAGACTCACGCTCTAGAGGACTTGAAGACATCACAGAAAGCAACCCGACCATCACCGGTGATGTGCTTCACGCTCTGAAAAGCAAAAAGTCTGCAAGGCCCATGATTCATGGCTTCCCTATTCCCCAAAAACCACAGCCACCTGCTGATGATGGTGAGCGTTTATCGTATACAGCTCTTTTTGTGGCTCTGAACTCATTGCAGAATGCTGCATGTCTGGATGCGCGGTTTGCGTTTACGACCTATACGAAGAATCATTGGAGGCATATCACGACACCGTGGCATCTCTACGTACATCTCTTTCAGTATTGAAGGTTCCAGAATCTGAATGGCCTTTAAACATCCAAAGCAAGAGGACTCTGCCTACGGACTCATCACAACCGCGCAAAGAAACGATCTTGTTCGCGTTCGAGGAGATGGAAAGGGCGTTGGCGATGAAAAGGGAAAAGCAAGCAAAAGAAGCTAGCAGTTAGTCGGTATACCCCATAGACTTTGAATGTGCAGCTGAATATTGAGATCAATAAGCTCAAGTTCTTCCTGACCGGCACAAGAAGAATCAGCTGGTCAGCTTAAAAGAGGACTCGAAGCAGGATAGCGTTCTAGCAGACCTGTACGAAGGCATTCGGTGGGTTTTGTTTAGTAAACGATGAGGAAGGACCATCAGATTTGTCACTGGGACGTTTATAGAAGGAGCTGTGGTTGTGCGTGTGCTTTGGGAAGCGGAATCTTGTGGTAGCTTTGGCCTATCTCAATCTGGTCATCATGTAATGGCGCTTCACGCGGAACGTTGTTCATATTAATCAGAGTAGGCGACTCCCTCCTTTCCCTTCCTCGCACCAATCTGCGTCCACTTACACTAGCTGGTCGCGCTTTGTCCCAATCCGACTCCGTTCCGGTTCTTGCCTCACTCGTGAGTACTCGCCATTGTTTTTTTGCCGTCCATGGACACAGGTTTTTCACATCAGCTCCAGGCAACGCATCGATCCGTAATCAATAAACAACGCAAACCTCTGTCAGATCACTACCTTCCCCCCGTCCTTATAACACGAGCACAACCGATGTCCGGAGGGACTAAAGGCTACCCGTATTCGGTGGCTCGAACCACCGGGAGTGTGAGCGCACCTCTTCTGGCTGCCATCCTGGCCACCACCAAGCTTGACGAGATTTCGGATATCGAGGATTTTACCGGCGTCGAACGATACATCCGGCATCAAGGTCACGTAGATGCGGCGGGTGAAACTACTACTGGGGTGATGTTTTGGCTATATCCAACTAGTCTCCATGGCCCATATCACACGGTCGATCCGGATGAAGCAGCCCCAGGAGATGGTGGTGGGAGAGTTGAACTGCACGGCACTTTGATCACGATTGAGAGTGGGGTATTGCTGAGAGAAGCGATGGAGAGAGCTAGGGGGGCTTTGAGAAGGGACGAGATAGGCCATCTACACATTACTGCAGAGTAATCTCGTACGTATAAGTATTCCATGCCACCAACATTGTGTGAAGCCTTACGCATTTCATCCAGGTGCTACCTATTCAGTACATTTGGTCTTGCATATTCATACGGAGGCGGAAATCTCCGTCGCTCTTAGGCTCAGGTCTGTTCGTCATCTCAAATCCTATTGCCAACCACATAAGTGCGTGGTTTTGGAAGTAGATATGCGTTTACAGGAAGTTTCGGAGCTGCCCTTAAGCGCCCATTTCCCTATCACTCAAGATACCAAATGTTCATCAAGCATCAAGCACCCATCGACAGCGAAGACGATGTAGCCCATAACGGAGCCTATAGCTGGTGGTTTTCATTTGAATGAATTGACTTCGATTATCAGCAAGTCCCCTCTCTGAGGGGAAAAATTAGGAGACAATTAGATTATTGTTGTATTGTTAAGCATTAGGACGCAGATCCGAGCGCTATTGTCAAGCGCTAGGAACCGTCGAACCAAGTTTATTGTTTCACTAAGATACATTCTGTCAACAAGCACCCGACCTACCTGACAATTGAAGTTATCGAACTTACAGCTTGTTCTTTTTATTTTGCATCGAGTTCTGGGCCACTGGGCACGGCGAACGGGCCAGTGGACCTCTCTCAAAGGGCATTTTCGACATAAGAAAGCCGAGGGACACTCAAAAATATATAAAGAAGCCCTCGAACTACCAAATTTTCCAGTCGCCTCCGCAACTATAAATTCACAAATGGATTCCTTCAGCACAATCTCCGTTCCCACCTCTATTCCCACCAGCGAGGAGAACCCCGGCGGCTCCGGCGGCCAGGCTTACTGCGTCGTCTCGCATGTTCCTACCTCAATCCCCACCGACCAGGAGAGCCCAGGAGGATCCGGTGGCCAAGCCTACTGCGTCATCGCTTGAGCGCATTTTGCTCGCGATTAACATGGCCAACGCTCTTATTCGTTCAATGGTGTACGTATCTGCTGGTCCAGTGGTCCCTCCTTGCTTACCTGTGAATCATGTTTCTCTAGTCACCACATTCACCACATATTTGCAACCTTTCTCGACATGGATTAGCGCGGGTATTCTTCCAGAACTTAGCTTGCTTATGGTCTTCGTTAATGTCGCATTCATAGACTGAGAATTCATCAATTAGGCGCCCATCAAATATCTGAGTAAGTTACCCGATTTAGTTGATTGCTGATCATTTTATCGTCACCACGGACTTACACAAATCGACTAGTTCCAGGCTGCCAGTAAGACCGTCTCACCCCACACTGCAGGTATCATTAGCAATCATCAGGTATATGGCTGGCCTGCAAGATTGAAGTTCCCTTCGCATATGAATTTCAATGAAGCTCCATCTTGGAAGACGAGCTCCTGAGACCCATTTGCACATTGGAAGTGAATTAAAGGAACATGGCATTCTATGACCGTATTTTTTACAGCAGTTTTCAGTAAATGATGTGTGGAGTATGTGTATGTATGCAGCAGGGTGATTAAAGTCTAGTGGGGGGCGAAAACAAGTACAGTCGATGAAGGATGATAACGTGATAATAGTCGCTGACAGGGCATGTAATACGGTGGTGGGGCGACGAAGAAAGAGTATTACAACAATGGAGACTCAATATTTTTCACTCCGGAAGAGCCTGGACCAAATCACTGCATACGGCCTAGCACACGAGGTTGCGACACTTCCGCCATGTTGATGAAGATGTCGTCGGCAGGATGACGGTAGAGAGGAGCGCGGAGGCGCTTCTGGTCCAAGTGATGGCCAATGAAACCGATGCTGCGACCGAGGACGAACAGACCATTGAGGGTACCAATCTTGATATACTCGTCAGCCTCTTCTGGGGTGAAGGCACCGCTGTCTCGCAGCAGGTCGACGAAGCAGACGGCAATGCAGCCATCGACGTTTAGGATGAGCTGAAGGGCACGTCAAAAAGGTGAACATATTGGAAGATGCGTGGAGACTTACGGTATCCTTCTTGGACGTGGTGACCTTCTCGACAGCGAGAGCGTAGTCAAGCAAGCTGTGGCTAGGGAAGTTCTTGTGAACGTACTCCTTGACGAGCTCGACACGAAGATCAGGGTTGTTGACGCTCTTGATCTTATGACCGATGCCGCTGACTGAAAAAGGAGTAGTTGTTTGTGATCAACAAAGTTCGCAGAAGACAAGCTTGAATGACTTACTGAGCTTATTAGCCTTTCTGGAGTTATCAACGAACTCTCGGGGTGTGAGACCTGTGTCACGGGCATTCGAGAACATCGAAGCAGCCTCGTCGAGGGCACCACCAAATCGACTACCAATAGTCAAGAGACCAGAGGCCAAAGAAGAGATTAAATCCTTGCCAGCACGCGAAGCAACGATGGTGTTCATGGCACCAGAGACGGCCGGGCCGTGGTCAGCAGTCAGCATGAGTACCATCTCGATAAACTTTGTAGCCCAAGAAGGCAGACCTGCGGAACGAATAATCAGTTCGACCATTCTAAGGAAATGCACTTGTTCACGTACGGCGTTTGAACCACAGCAGACTGACGACACCTCCGAGACCAATATCCTCCTTGAACACATCCGAGATCCTCATACCAGCATACAGGAGCTCCTGACCACGCTCATCCGAGATCGTCGAGATGAAAGCAGCAGGCTTACGGATCAATCCGAGCTCCTGTGCCCACTTGTAATCCATAGGGATGACGGGTGGCTCAACCTCGGACTTCGGCTTGATGGCACCGGTCTTGACGAGACGCTCGTAGGTATCTTTGAGAACATGAGGAAGCTCCTCGAAGGTATCGGGAACGATGAAGCCAGCCGCGCGCATGGCCCTATTCTTCGCATCTGCAGTCTCCATGTCGCTGTTGGCCATACTGCCAGCGTGGCCGAACTGAACTTCAGTGGCGAACATCTTGGCGCAGGTACCAATGGCCCATGCGACGATAGGCTTCTTGATGACACCCTTCTTGACGGCCTCGATGACGCGGTACTCTTCAATACCACCAACCTCACCAAGGAGGACGAGCATCTTGCAGTCCGGGTCCTGCTCGTAGCGCAGGAGATGGTCAATGAAGGTAGATCCGGGGTAGCGATCACCACCGATGGCGATACCCTCGTATGTGCCGTTGGTGACAAGGGAGAGGATGTTGTTGAGCTCGTTGGACATGCCTCCAGACTTGGAGACGTAGCCAACAGAACCGGCGCGGTAGAGCTTCGAGGCGATGATGTTATCCATCATACTGAAAGTCATGTCAGCACCAAAAAGGTGGGAAGGTAACGTAAAACTCACCCTCCAGAGTTACCAATCCTGAAGCACCCGGGCTTGATACCACCCACAGTCGCAGGACCGATGATGAGAACACCCTTCTCGCTGGCCTTCCAGAGGATCTCACGAGCATGTCGCTCAGGAACACCCTCAGCGATGAGAGCAATAGCCTTGAGTTGGGGGAACTCCAAGCACTCAAGGGTACTCGCGTACACGCTACGAGAGCTGGCAAAGTTGACGACAACATCAACATCAGGGTGCTTAGCGATAGCCTCCTTGAAGGTGGTGTACACAGGAAGTAGAGTCTCCTTCGTTCCCCAGTAGAATTTCTGGATGTGGTGACCACCGAAGGGGTAGATCATGGCTGCGACGGAGGGATTAGCACGGCCGCAGGAGTAGTCGAAGTCGAGCATGCCCTGGATGGCACGAGGCTGGAGCCCGTAGACGAACGAGCGGGTGTTGGCATCGAAGGGACGGTAGGAAGGACGAGCAGCGCTTGAGGACTTGGTGTCGAAGTGGACGAGGTTGTCCGAGGGTTGGGTGCGCTCTCCGTCGGCGTGAATAGCGCCGACTGCGTCGGAGGGGTCGCTAGTGACAGTGACCTGAGCGGGGGGAGTGTCAACTTGAACAGAGTGGAGGCCCCCTGCACCAGCGTTACTCTTGGCCTTGCTCACGTCAACGCCGAGGGCAAGAGGAACAATCTCAGTGATGTGAGTGTCTGGTCCGAAAACGCGGATGGCGACGCCCAAGCTCTCTCCGAGAAGACGCATAGCCTTGAGACCCTCTTGGTAGTTGGGTCCACCACGACGGACGAAGATCTTGACCTGATGAGCGATCAACTGGTTCTTGAACTCCTTGAGCGCACGGATGATACCCTTGAAGGTCGCAGCGACGTTCGTGAAGTTGGCAATGCCACCACCAATGATCAGAACTTTTCCCTTGGGGTTGGGTGTTCCACGGGTGACAAGATCGACTGTGAAAAGTTTAGAATACGATTTGTGATCTGAAAAACGGGAACATACTAATGGTCTTCGCATATTCGTAGGTTTGACCCTCAGTGGGGGCACCACTGTATTCACCATAGTTGGCGAGTTCGTCGGCGAATCCGTGAGCGGCAATGGCATCAGAGTAAACGACACTGGCACCACCACCAGCAACCATGGTCCATACACGACCCTCAGGGTTCAGCACAGTAAGTTTAAGAGAGGCACCAGTGGAAGCATCGAGCTTCTGGATGTAGGCTTCCTCCTTGGTCAAGTCGCGACCGAACGGCGCAGGCCAGACCTATACAATACAAATCATCAGTTAAGGTATCTTAAAATGCGAGAATATATCGTACCATGGGAGGTCCGCGATCAGCAGACACTTTGCCTTTGCCAGCAGCCGCCTTCGTAGCTTCGGCCTCGTTCCTCTCGTACACGGAGAGATCACGAGCAATGGCCCACTTAGGACCGCAGATGCTCTCTGCAGTCTGATCAAGTTTGGCAGCCATGTCGAGGTAGCAAACTTGAGGTTCGCCTCCGTTGACGGCGTCGAGGACGACGAGGGGGTTAATTTCGAGATATGCAAAGTGCAGGTCAACGTAGACGCTGTATAGACGAGTCAGGAAGTCGATCAAGGTTTCCTTCTTCTCTGCAGGGACGTGCTTGAGGAGAGTGGACGCGATCTCCTCCCGTGAAGGGAAGGGCTTGACGACTGGCAAGTTGAGAACAAGGGCCTTCGCATCGACGTCCCCGACATCGACACCTCCTTCGTGGGTGAAAAGTATAGAGTCTCCCTCGCGAGCAGATGTGATGCAGACATAGTACTCAGTATTAGAGGGATGAGGGAGGAAAGGTTCGACGATGAAGTTGTTGAGAGTACCAGTGATCGCCTCAACCTGTCACGTAATTGATCAGTCACGTGCACTAATTTGCAATACGCGCGTCGCAGTCCTCCGTTCCCGATGGGAGCTGCAGCCCGCCGTGAGGCAAAACTTCGCAGCGGAAGGCAATCTCATCGATGATTGTTGATCGACATCGTGATAGATGGATAAGATACACGAGTTGCGACGTTTGGGATGGATATATGCGATGAACAAAATGGCACGGGACACACCTTTTGAGGCTTTCCAGCGCGTTGTGCAATCCAGGGCTTTGCCTCGTCCCAAGTCTTGTTCAAGGCAAGGAGACCAGCCTTTCCACGACGCTTGATGAGCTGATCGGGCTTCGCGACGAGCTTGGTGTTGAACACCCAGCCTGGAAGTTTGGTGTCGGGGGTGATGGAATCGGTCTCCGGGTCCCATGAGATCTGTGCAACTTTCACGGAGGGGTACTGGAAGTTGGTCTTGACCTGGGCATTAGGCGCGACTGGGGGTGCGCGTTCCAGCCAGTAAGCCAGGAGGAGCTTAGCATCGTACTCGCGGATGGCTAGAAAGAGGTAATGAGTTTACGCGTCGTGGAGATCATCGAGCTCGCTGCACACCTTTGGAAGACATGGTTCGAGAGAGAGATTGGGGGAAAGGAAACGGGACTGGGGTTGATATAGAAAAAGACGACTAGACCCTGGTCCAATGATATTATCCCAAAAGGAGGTCCAGTTCAGGTGCAAAACATCTACCAGATACCGTCTCCAGCCCCAAAGTTCACACGCACCCACCAATATCCACCTCGTCTCATCTTTTCCTACCATTCTCGTACCACCACTATAAAACGTTCCTAGCTGCAACACGGACGACGAGCATCGATATCGCGCCAAACGACGAGCACAATATTTGTGCCGCTGTGCGCGGTCCGTTTCAGCTTTACCCGATGTGGACGCGATCTTGACGGAATGTACGTACGCGTTTACTCCGATTTTCCTCCAACAAAAATCGGATCCTGCTCGCTGCCTCGCGTTTTTTGACATCTCATCGATAAAAACATAATCAATACCTTGAGTAAGAGCAACCACCTGTTCTTTTACTCTATCAGCCACCCCTACTCCTCGTGCTCTGAGCAGGCCTAAATTCCAGGACCAGGGGCTGCACTTCC
>Ga0247737_1000361_pt1 | contig 17727 bp, 7 predicted proteins | sample UWRJL028104C2_FD_180937 | JGI IMG/M metagenome (GOLD analysis project Ga0247737, IMG submission 180937) | Plant litter microbial communities from Arlington Agricultural Research Station in Wisconsin, United States - UWRJ-L028-104C-2 | ecosystem: Environmental > Terrestrial > Plant litter >...
AAGAAGAAGCATACGGATTACCTCCAGACAGTTCTCAACCACGCACGAGAAATCGCTGTCGCTGCCAGTAACCAGAGGCTCAAGGTGCAGAAGTTTGGTCGTATGATGCAAGCACAACACCAGAACATCGAAAAGGAAGAGCAAAAGAGAATTGAGAGAACTGCCAAGGCACGTCTCCAGGCCTTGAAAAACAACAACGAAGAGGCATACTTGGCACTGCTCGACCAGGCCAAAGACACTCGTATTACACATCTTCTCCGTCAAACCGATGGTTTCCTGTCTCAACTCGCTGCGTCTGTTAAGGCGCAACAGAAGAAGGCAGCTGAGCGCTATGGAGGTCATGCTGACGAGTTCTTGATTGATGATGACTCGGATGAGGAAGAGGAAGAAGTTGACAGTCGTAAGATTGATTACTATGCTGTCGCCCATCGTATCAAAGAAGAGGTCAATACGCAACCTGGCATTCTGGTTGGTGGTACATTGAAGGAATATCAACTGAAGGGTCTCCAATGGATGATTTCACTTTACAACAACAATCTCAATGGTATTCTTGCCGATGAAATGGGTCTCGGTAAGACAATTCAAACGATCAGTTTGATCACTTACCTCATCGAGACGAAAAAGCAAAATGGACCTTTCTTGGTTATTGTGCCTCTCAGTACTCTAACAAATTGGACACTTGAGTTCGAGAAGTGGGCTCCATCTATCGTCAAGATCGTTTACAAGGGTCCCCCAAATACTCGTAAGATGCAGCAGTCGCAGATTCGATACGGCAATTTCCAAGTCTTGTTGACCACCTATGAGTACATCATCAAGGATCGACCAGTGTTGAGCAAGATCAAGTGGATTCACATGATTATTGATGAAGGTCACAGAATGAAAAACGCATCTTCGAAGCTCAGTGCTACTCTTACCCAATACTATTCGACCCGCTATCGTCTCATTCTCACTGGTACTCCTCTTCAAAACAATCTTCCTGAGTTGTGGGCACTCCTTAACTTCGTTTTGCCTACCATTTTCAAGTCTGTCAAGTCTTTTGATGAATGGTTCAATACTCCGTTCGCAAACACCGGTGGACAAGACAAGATGGAGCTTACAGAAGAAGAACAGATTCTTGTTATTCGTCGTCTACATAAGGTCTTACGGCCATTCTTGTTGCGTCGTCTTAAGAAGGATGTGGAGAAGGACTTGCCTGACAAAACCGAAAAGGTTATTAAGTGCAAATTCTCCGCTCTTCAAGCTCGTCTATACAAGCAGATGGTTACTCACAACAAACTTGTTGTCAGCGATGGAAAGGGTGGAAAGACTGGAGCTCGTGGTCTCAGCAACATGATTATGCAACTTCGGAAGCTTTGTAATCATCCCTTCGTCTTTGACGAGGTTGAAAATCAAATGAATCCCACCAGTACTAGCAACGATCTCCTGTGGCGTACCGCTGGTAAATTCGAACTCCTCGACCGTGTTCTTCCTAAATACCAGGCAACTGGCCACAGAGTTCTCATGTTCTTCCAGATGACTGCAATCATGGATATCATGGAAGATTTTTTGAGATACCGTGGAATATCTTATCTACGATTGGATGGTACAACAAAATCTGATGATCGTTCTATTCTCCTCAAGGAATTCAATGCTCCCGACTCGCCCTACTTCATGTTCTTGCTTTCTACCCGTGCTGGTGGTCTTGGATTGAATTTGCAAACTGCCGACACCGTTATCATTTATGATTCGGATTGGAATCCTCATCAAGATTTGCAGGCCCAGGATCGTGCACATCGTATTGGTCAAAAGAACGAGGTTCGAATTCTTCGTCTTATCAGTTCCAACTCAGTGGAAGAGAAGATTCTGGAACGTGCTAAATACAAGCTCGATATGGACGGCAAGGTCATTCAAGCAGGTCGATTCGATAACAAATCTTCAGAAACAGATCGTGATGCTATGTTACGTGTTATGCTTGAGACTGCAGACGCTGCTGAAAGTCTGGAGCAAGAAGAGATGGACGACGACGATCTTAACATGATTCTTGCTCGATCGGACGAAGAACTGCAGATTTTCGGACAGATGGACGTAGCGCGAGCCAAGGAGCCTATCTACGGAACAACTGCATCCAATAAACCTATGTCTCGTCTCATGCAAGAGAGCGAACTTCCAGAGATTTATATGTCTGATGGTAACCCAATATCCGACGAGCCCGAAGAGATCAAAGGCAGAGGTGCCCGTGAAAGAACACGTGTCAAGTATGACGATGGTCTTACAGAAGAGCAATGGCTTAATGCTGTTGACGATGACGAAGATTCACCAGAAGCTGCTGCTGCCCGGAAAGCTGCTCGAAAGGAGCGTCGGGAACTCAACAGACGTAAGAGAGCCGGCGAGATTGAAGGCTCAGTTGAGGTCTCTTCTGGCAGTGACTCTGAAGCTCCCGAAGAGCCAGAGCCAACGCCGAAGAAGGGTCGTGGTACAGCTCGCAAATCGGGCTCGGGCAAGGTTGAGAAGCGCAAAGCCGAGGAGGTTGTCGAAGATGAACGACCTACCAAACGCAACAAGCGAGGAGGCAATGGTCGCTCTAAACCCCCTGCTGTTAATGGTGATGCTGTCAAGTATCGTAACACCCTGCAAGAGAGCTTGAACAACGTTTTCCAAGCTCTTATGAATCTTGAGGAGCCTGCAGATTCTGCATCATCTGATGATGGAGAGGAGCCAGAAACTCGACTTATTATTGGCCCATTCATCAATCTTCCACCAAGGAAGGACTATGCAGACTACTACATGCTCATTCCTCATCCAATTTCCATGAAGCAGATCGAGAAGAAGATAAAGAAGGGAGAGATGTCCAGCCTGAATGACTTGAAGAAGGACATCCTGCAATTGTGTAGCAACGCGAAGACATATAACGAGGATGGCAGCATGATTTTCAACGATGCTGTCACGATTCAGGTAAGCTTATGTGTAGTCAACCAGTCCAAACACCAGCTAATTTGTGATAGAATGCATTAGAATCACGTCTTCGTGATGAGATAGCTGAGCATCCTGAGCTTGGTGATGAGGATTCCCGCAATGGTGGCTCAACCGCTCCCACAACCAGTGCCGGAACTCCTGTACCTACTAAGATCAAGCTTACTTTGAAGAACTCCCAATATGCCAACGGTGGTAGTAGTGGGGTCCAGAGTGATGATGATTGAGGAGTCAAACGTGTGAACTGGGGTGGCTATCATCTATTAGTTGGCATTTAATGGACTTCACGATGGTTTTGGCGTCGTGGATTGAGGAGTTGCACATGCTTCGTTTCTGATTTCTTAACGGTGGCGTTACATTGGCGTGGCTCTGGAAGAAAATGATTCTATTCCAGAAAGATAGCATGGCACACCTACAAACGTGGGTTGGCCTAGACTGTACTGTAATAGATAAACCAATAGGGTGTATTAACTATGATATTTGTTCTATCCAAGTGTCCAGATGTGAGCCTTGTTATCCGTTTTTGGTGATATCTACGTTGGTCATCAAGATCGAGGGTAGTCACTTTCTAGTTTTCACGGTTGATACCACCAATACTATTATAACCTCAAGGATATCAGCAGATTTTGAGTGTTCCAACTTAAACAGAGTGGTGATTGTTCTTGGGGATAAAATGCCGAATCACCGAATTGGGTCTAGCCCAAAACCCTATTTCAGCCGCATAATAAATGTCCTACGAACAAAGCACAAGTATCACAGCCTTGCAGCTACGACTTCCATCTTTTAGCAAAGCTTTACTTCCCGACTTTGAAGCCTTTCCGATATCTCTAGCAAAACAGACTTACTTCTTCCGTCCATGGTCCGATGAATAGCCATTTCTAGGAGCAAAAGCCAGCCTTGCGCCTCGACGCGACTTTCGTTGTCCTTAGATTTCCGAGTCTTTCCAAACCTCAGCCACATACCTCAAGAGATTTGAGATGGCGACACTCAGTAATAGCCAGTCCAATGGCACAAACGGTTATGGGCCGGCGCATTCTCCCGGTGCCCAAATCATCAGCAAGCGTTTCTCCGATATACCCTCTGCAATCGATATCCCAGTCCAGGGCGAAGATGACGAACAGGCTGTCGAGGTCGATCTCGAAGACCTGTTAGATGATCCTACCGAACTGTGTACGCTGCTGGAGAATGAAGGCGCGGCCCGCACATACTGGATGACGGTGTCTCTTGCGTATGCCAAGCAGAAGAAGGTCGACCATGCGATTGAGATGCTGTTGAAGGGCAATCAAGCCATGAAGGGCGGGCAGAAGGAGAAACTCAGCATGCTGAGTTGTCTGTGCTGGATGTATTTGTGGAAAAGCAGAGAGTCCCCGCGCATTCCACCTGACGGAGCTCTGGTGTCTGATGCGAAGACGAAGGAGTACTACTTGCAGTTGTCGACATCAACGCTTAACGAAGCTTCACGAATCAATCCTGCGTTCCCACCCCTGTTTTTGGCTCGAGGTGTCTTACTGCTCCTCAAGGCCTCGTTGCAGCCACCTTCGAAGTCTGCTGCTCCGGGTGCCATTGATCAAGAGAAAAGGGATCTTTTGCATTCGTCTATAAAGTCATTTGAGGACGCTATCAAGGTATCACAGCAGAGGAATATGGTAGCAGTTTTGGGCAAAGCTCGAGCTCTGTTCTCTCTAGGAGACTATGCAAAGGCTTTAGAAGGCTACCAAGAAGCCTTGCACAAAATGCCAGATTTGATAGACCCAGATCCTCGCATAGGAATCGGATGCTGTTTCTGGCAACTTGGCTTCAAAGAGGATGCAAAGACTGCGTGGGAACGAGCTTTGGAGATTGACCCGGAGTCCAAAATCGCCAACATTCTTCTTGGGCTCTTCTTTCTGGATGCGAGCTCGCACGTTTCCTTGAATGGGCCCGAGTTTCTGTCACTCTACAAGACAGCTATGACGACATATACCCAGAAAGCTTTCAAGGGCGACAAAGAATTCCCACTCACATGTGCAACGTTCGCTGGTTACTTTCTATCACGAAAAGCATGGCCTACGGTCGAAACTTTGTCTCACAAAGCGATCCAGTACACAGACGTCAATGCGATTGCAAGTGATGGATGGTATCTGCTGGCCCGTAAAGAGCATTACAATGAAAACTATGCCCTGGCAAAAGACTACTACGGACGAGCTGATGAGGCTCGGGGTGGCGTCGACCGAGGATTTCTACCAGCAAAATTTGGTGCCGCTCAGTTAGCAGTGTTGAAGGAAGACCATGGTGAGGCGAAATTAAGATTGGAGAAAATGATCCAACACTCGAAGAATGTCGAGGCAATGACTCTGCTGGGAACAATATATGCCGAGGAGGTTTTTCTTAGCCAGGAAAGTGGTATCAAGGAGGACAAGACCACCGAATTCAAGAAAGCTGTTGGCTATCTCGAAGCTGTGCGAACAGCATGGAAAGACACCAAGAAGAATCTTATACCTGATGCTTCGGTGTTGCTGAATCTGGCCCGTCTATACGAAACTGAGCAACCAGAGAAAAGTCTCCAATGCTTACAACAAGTTGAACAGTTGGAATTTGATCAGATTCCTGAAGCTGAGCGCCCAAAAGACGTAGCGGAGGAAGGCAAATTGAAAGACTCTATCCGCGAAGGACTGCCACCTCAATTACTGAACAACATGGGTTGTTTCTTCTACCAATCAGAAAAATACGACCAAGCTCGCGAGATGTTTCAGACTGCTTTGAATGCTTGCATCAAGGTTGGGGAAAAACAAGAAGATATGGATACCGATGCACTAGTTACCACCATCAGCTTCAATCTTGGAAGAACCTACGAGGCGAGCGGCTTGCTTGACGAGGCCAGTCAAGTATACAATGGCTTGCTAGAACGTCACAGCGAATATACGGATGCAAGAACACGATTGGCCTACATTGCCCTTCGACAAAATCCTAGCGAGGATGGACCCAAAGCTGTCGCTAAGCTGATTGCCGACTGTTCTGAAGACTTAGAAGTGCGGGCGCTCTATGGATGGTACCTAGGCAAGGCGCACGCCAACAAACGGTCAGGAAACATTGGTGACGATCCAGAAATGCGGCACTATAAGCATACGCTCCAACGTTATGAGAAGCACGATCGATACGCCTTGATCGGTATGGGCAATCTGTACCTGATGAGCGCACGAAATATGAAACGAGACTCTGAACAAGATAAACAAAAGCGATCTGCCATTTACATCAAGGCCGTCGAGTTCTTCGACAAAGCATTGCAATTGGACCCCAAAAATGCCTACGCTGCTCAAGGTATCGCCATTGCGCTCGTTGAGGATAAGAGGGACTATAAGACCGCTTTGGCAATCTTCGTAAAAGTTCGTGATACGATCAAAGACCCCAATGTCTTTGTAAATCTTGGCCACATCTTCTCTGAGTTACGACAATATACCAAAGCAATTGAACATTACGAATTGGCAATTGCTAAGGATAAATCAAAAGATCCACAGATTTTGACTTGCTTGGGTCGGACATGGTTAGCTAAAGCTAAAGCAGAGAAGAACTTCCAGGCCTATAAAAATTGTCTAGACTACTCTCAAAAGGTAAAACGTTCTATATTCCCATGTGTCTAATAGTATGCTAATAAAAAGCAGGCTCTAGAAATCTCGCCTGATCAGATTCATTTCAAGTTTAATGTAGCATACGTCCAGACACAATTGGCGCAGTTCATTATCACCATGCCAGAAATCCAGCGTACAGTATCTGAAATGCAAGCCGCGGCCGTCGGGTTGGAGGAAGCTATAATATCTTTCGATGCCGTTGCACAACATCCACAATCACCTTACCCCAAGCATGACGTCGAGCAGCGAGCTACTATGGGTCGTAGAACTACGCGGAATAAGCTAGGAAGTGTCATCGCAATGCAAAAGGAGTATGAAGAAAAGAATGCAGAGAAGTTACAGGCTGCAAAGGTTCTGCGAGAAGCAGAGCTCAAGCGACGTGAGGAGGCCAAGCAACTCGCGGAAGCTGCTGAACAGGAGAGAAAGCAGAAGATTGCTGAGGAAAGAGGGAAGATTGCGGAGAGAGACCGCGAGCTTGCCTATGCCAGAGCCGAGGAGGACAGAGCTAGAGAGGAAGCTGATATGACAACAGATGAGGAAACAGGCGAGAAAGTCAAGAGAAAGAAGAAGCCAAGAGCCGCTGGTGCTGGAAAGCGAAAGAAGAAGAATGATGATGGCATTACGGATGATGAGGAGAGTGGAGCAGAGCCAAGGAGAAAAGCACGTCGGCAATCTCGGGGCAGTGGAGGAGATAGTGAGGAGGAGAAGCCAAAAAAGAAAAGACGTCTTGCGAAGAAAGCTCAAGAAAAGTCCAACAAATACAAGAGCAACGAGATCGTGGTTGAGAGCGATAGCGAAGGGGATGATGGAGCAGCAGCTGCTGCAAGAGAAATGGATGCCGACCCTTTCAATGATGATGAGCCTTCTGCAATGGATGTCGATGGGGCCAGTGATGAGGAAGTCACTACAGCACCTGTGAAGCGTAAAAACAGGAGAGCGAGAATCACAGAGTCAGACGATGAGGACGACGAAGCACCTGCAGCACCTAGAGAAGATTCGCCTGCAACAGCAGCTGCTGATACACCTATGGCTGATACCCCAGCAGCGGATTCCGATGATGAGTAGAGATCTCGCCTCACGGAATCCTCTCTGGCATTTCTTTGTCGGATTTCACCAATATGCCACGTCACAGATACCATGCCTTGGGCTCCGCAACATGCTGTTCCCGGTGTTTCATTGCTTCAGGATACGGTTGGTTTGTGACGTCTATCTCATCTGCTGGAGCGAGGGCTTGATCTATCAAATTACTTTGCCGTCTCGGAGAATGCCTGGTTGGGATGGATGATAGGTCATGTTTGTAAAAACTTTGTAAACTATCGAGCGGGAAAAAAAATGGGCAATGGATGGGGAGCGCGAAGCACGAGGCGCAGAGCTGCATTTGATATATCCTAGGTTCTCACAAGCTAGATAATGCACACATATTTTCTCGAATATATAAATTTTTGGAGTGTCTCTCTGTCATCTATTTTGAGGCCTGTCACTATGCGTGGCACGTCGATCAATATCTGCACGTTTAAGTGACATGTCATATTCTCGGTGCCTGGTTCCTGGATTTTGGTGAATGTCTTTTTCTTTTTGTGAATCATAATTACGTGCTAGATGGTCCCGACGACGGGAATTCCACAGCCACGATCTGCATTCCCGACCATCACCTTTGCATCATTCATATTGCTTTTTTTCTCCTTTTTTTTCTCAAGGCCTCTTCACCGTCGATGCTTTTGCCGACGCACTTGAATGGATCTCGACAACTTCTATACCCGCCGAAATTAAACTTTTCTCTCCTCTCTGCAGCGTTCCAGCTCGCTTCCGCGTCAGCCAAAGAGCACCGAAATAGAAAGAAACCAGACATCCCAAACAAGCTAAGCCTTTTGTTTTCTTTTTATGACATGGCCCAAGAAGCTTTTGACGTCTTGGGGTTTGAACTCTAAATGGGCTGCCGCTGCTTTGGATAGTTTCATGCTTAGCTCTGCTGTGGAGGGATTTTATCTTGGAAGAACGAGGGCTGCTCGGGAGACCGGCGGCGGTGGTGGTGGTGGTTAGGGCTGTTGTTAGTTTCTCGCCAGAGCCTCTTGACCCTAACCCCCACTGCACTAATTTAGGTTGAGAATGGGGTGTCTAAGATGTGCTCTTGAATTCATAGTTTGTTTGATGATCTTCAGTGGGAGAATGTGTAGGGATTTAGGATCGGTGGGGAGACAGCAGGGAGATGATGAAGCTGGAGAGTGTAGAGTAGTAGGGTTTTTTTAAGAGAGCAGGGTTGGTCGAGGGGAAGCACTTTTGCTGGAAGAGGGAAACGTTCATAGGGGGGCATGCATGCACGAGCTGGTTTGGATCGGCAAGTCAGTGATTCCTTTCGGCGCCGAGTTTACTGTTTCGAGTGAGGAGACTTTTAGTTATTGTGGATATGGTTAGTTTGCATCTCCCTTAAAAGTAGTTCAAGAGCCAAGTTGGTGGTGTCGTAGCTTCTATCCACTGTGGTGTTTGTTCTAGCTCCTGATCTTTTTGAGCCGTTATCTACAAGCCGTACACTTACCTCAATTCAGTAAATCAAGATATACTTGCTTATCTGATGTAAGTGCCGTGAGCTTCTGAAGCGTAAGGCGACCAGCCCTCTGCAACAAGTGATAAGCACATGGCACTATGCACCACAACATGAACAGTCAATTAGTTGCGGTTTGGGCTGCTTAGAATCACATGATAGAAGTAGACACCGAGTGATTCCAGACATCAACTAAACCGGATATCGTAGTTCACGATCGTGCAAGTTTGTGAGTAACACAGACCTTTAGGGCTGTGCGTTCTCATCATGGGATGGTCTTCTGAAAAGATCCCTAATTGAGCAGGACAGATCTTGGACGAGCAGTATCCCAATAATCAACATCAAAAGCTTGGTTCCCATATAAATGATAGAAGCTTTACAGTTAAGGAATACCACTACCTCATTTGGGACAATGTTTGTATGGACGTGTGTCTGGTGAATCAGAAGGGGTTTCAGTATCTGAGTCTATTTTCTACTTGCGTTACTTGTACCCGGGCCACAGCGAGAACCACTTGGGATGCTGCCGTGCCCGCTCCACAAGGTCCGGCGGTTTAGGAGGATACCGGAGCGGAGGGTTGTTCTTCTTTCATAGCTAGTATGGAAGGTCTTGGTCCTTAGAACACAAACTTATCAACGCAACTTTCGTGATGGTCAAGCCTGGAGACGAGGAACGGAAACCGGGAACAGAGCTTTCAATAAGGCGAACAGGTAAGTTTGTTATACTGTAACAGCAGGGGCTTGAGAATACTTCGAAATTGGTACTGCAGGGCGAAACACTTCGAGTCTTTGAACAGAAGTCCTTATCAGATAGTTTTCATTACTGTAAGGCTGCTTGGCTCCACGACGTGGGATTTGGCTTGGCTGTGGAAGGTTTTTCCAATGATATTTTACCTTTGAGCGTCTTTCAACGGCGAATGCAGAGCGGGAAGGAACCGTCAATACTGGAGCCCGAGACAGGGGAAAGCTGAGAATCTCAGGGGTTCTATTTGCCACTGGAAACGAGTGGCACTGCTGTTCCTTTCAGATCCTGACGACTTGTCTCTTAGTCCTCCTGATATGCTTCCGGAGATTGTTTAACACTTGCGCTCTGATTGTTGCTGTTGTTATTGTTGTTGTTTTGCTGGGTGGTCGAAGCCACCACTCGCTATTTGTATGGGGAGGTGGGGATCGCTTTGGGTTATTGAATCACCCAAGACAAAATAGACAGTTACTCACTTGTCCAATTTACACGGCCCTTTGGGTGTCGATCCTCGATGCCTAGGGCTAGGTTGTTCGTGCCAATCATCCATTTCAAAGGATGGATACTTCTAAGAAATACCAAGGTAATGGTCAGGATCAAGGTTAAGGTCCAGGTCCAGGTCAAGGGACCCTTACCACGATGAGCACTTTTATCCCGTCTTGCGTTGTGGAAGACTTTGTTACCGTCCATGGTGTGGTATACATATATCACAGTAATCACAGTGCCAACTTACTACAGTCGACATCCACCTCCAGCGAGGTTGTTTTGAGGGTCTCCTCATATTGCCCAACAATTGAGAAATTAAAAATCTCCAGGTGCCAGACTCTTATATTAAATCTACCCATAGTTGAGCTGATATAGAATCATTTAATTAGCACAACGGACCGTGGAACCGCACATGTCGTTCGTCTAGCATTGATTTAAGCTGCAGGTCGCGTTGGTCTCGCGTTGTGTGGGATTCTGGTAGCTTTTACATCCTGAATTATATTAAGAGATCGGCCATAGATTTACCCAAAATGTCAAAGCCTCTCCCAGCAATCGCAAGCGAGAAGAAGTGTACATACGATCCTCGCCGTTTAGGTCTGGAGTGGCCCGGCCAAAGAGGGTTGCGCCAGGCAATAAAAGCCTATCGGGTTGAAGCCGCCTACTAGATCATATCACTACATGTAGCAGTGATCAGAGCTGAGGAGTAATTATTTCTGCTTCTCTACACTCCTTTGCATCTCTATCGAAGGTATGGTGAGCTATGACATCGATTGAAAGCATCATAAACATCCATCTAAAGTCACAGATCCCTAAACTGCGCCGACTTTGGCGTAGGTTGAGTGTATCACAATGTTCGACATGATGAGAGGGTTCTGGCTTAAATTCAGTGAGACTGGAGTTCAATCGGCGGGTGCAAATTAGCCCAGAGATTTCCGAACGTGTATTGTTCCTTCATGATGCCACCCGATCGTGAGTCTCCTTATCACGTTTCGGATTTTCAATTGAAGGTTCACAGGTTATGTGCGGGCGTGACATGGGCAGCTTCAACACGCTTGAGGGTGGTAGCACAACTTCAGGAGGCTGACAGGCAATATCGAATCAGAACGTTCTCGCAATTCAGCACCGTATAAAACGTTTTCTCGTGGTCCGGTTCGCGATCGGACTGTCCCATCACTCGTAGCGACAGGGAGTGGCAAATGTTAACCTCAGGTACGGTACCTTACCGCTGGGACGGAAAGTATGATGGCACGGATGCCACCGGAAGTGTGGGCGACGAGCTGTGGATGATAACGTGTGACTTGTATGCTAGTAGTTACATTTGGAGCACACCGCTGAGGATGCTGGTGCGGAGGACAAACTCAACGAATGCACGTGAATCCGACCTGATCTGTAACTCTCAACAGAGAATAGTGGAGAGACACCTAACCGACTCGCGCAGGAAGACCAATGGAGTGGGCAAGGAGATTTCTGCATTAACGGTCCTGCAGGTACTGCAGGTACTGCGCGACGACTTGAATTTGCACACTTACACAATACTAAAGAGTCTGACAGACGAAGCTGGCGTCAGTCCAGACCTCAGACAAGTTCCGACAATTGAGTGACACTGTTCTTGTAAAACTTCCCCATGTTTACACTCTATTAATATTCAGCCTCTATCAAAGAGTAGCATCCGGTATGATCGCCATTCCAGTCGGTCTTTATCCGTGTAATTGCTGATTGGGTGCGATGTTCTCGCATGTGGGAGAGCTGTTTCCAGCAGGTGAATCCGGAGGATCGCTGATTTCCCCATGGCCTTACAGTACGTTGTATTGCAGACGACACTGCACTAACCTAGACGGGCTATTTTCACATTCCAATAAATGATCATTCCAGGTTCCTGTCTGTCTCCTACGCTTCTGGAAGAGTGTCCCACAACTCCCCACCTGCTTTCTGCATAACGCTCGGGACTATGACGGTTCGGGGACAGGTAGGAAGTGGAAGGTTGGTGCCCGACCTTGGGTCCTTTTATTTCATACAGGAAGGGCAATCTCACGTCGTCACCCTGAGTTGACTTTCTAACGTCGACTGTTTGCTGGGCCCAAGACAGGCTCCACGGTTAACGCTACTGCTGTACGGCGTGCTGGTAGCGCTGAGAGTACGGAAATAAACAATGGGTATTCATCCGTCAGGTAACTAGTGAGTAGCTCTGCACTTGCTTTGGGCAAAGTAGACGGCAGGTAATGGGACGGTAGGTGCGAGAAGTTCCAGCTTCACCAGTGCGTACCGGAGACTGTAGGTGTCTTCACCTGGTGTGCTTCCTCACGGGCTCGGATGCCCGAGGATGTTTGTTGTTTGTTGTTGTTGATGATTACCGTAACCTGGCTTACTCGCTTCCGACCATTTGAAGGCTCGGCAACTTATTATTCGCCAATTCTGACGACCTCCAAATCCTTGCGGAATCGTGTTTCAAGGGGCCCCAGACGATGTCCATGCATCTAGCCTAGCAAAATCCTGGGACTAAGTATATTGGAACCCGGCTTCTGGGGATGTTAGGATTGGCCTGTAAGTGCAAGTTGCGGCAAAGGTGGGCGTCGCGTCGTCGAGGATGTGCTTGGTGCATTGTTCACAGTGAAATCGGTGCTGAACTCAACTCACGAGCGAAAGTAAGACCCTGGATGCCCCAAAGAAAGCGGACTCCCAAGTTCCAAAATCCTCTTCTGATATTACCAAACTTTCACTTCTATATCAATTGTGTTAGTTGGCAGTCCGACTTGCTGCTTGTTTCTTCTTTGCGGTTGCTCCGGTTCATTTCCACCTCGTCAGCACCTCCAGGCAAGAGACGACTCTACCCACGCACTTTCCGCTGTTGCATGAAGGAGGCTTTCGGTCGACATATCTCCAACGCCAGCTACCAGTCTCCATTGCTCGCGGAACAGAACGTCCAGGCATATACTCGTGTTTATGTCATTGCCACCCTCTCAGAAATCTCCAATCGCGGCGTTACACAATATATCACGCATTAGCACCCTCGCATGTCATTTCGATCCAACATTTTTCATCTAAGGTACGTGGAGAGAACCCCAAACCGCTCTGCATATCGCTTGGGAGGTCCCCTGTCACCCTTCCAAAGTATTTCTTGCGATTCGCTTCTTCATACTTCCGGCCCCTTATGCCGGCCTATATGTCGTGTTGCATAGAATATCGTTGACAAACGTTCCATATTTACAACCCCTCTACCCATACCCTTATGCTTATTTCCTATCGTACAGAGTATAGTGCTGATATCCCGTTCTCAGCCAAACAAAAAGCTACCATTAGTTTGATCCTCCCGCTGAACTCTTACAAAGTCATCGTCACGCCGCAATCAGACTTCAAAGCCCACAGATCCTTTGTAAAGCTCAACTTAAGGATCCACGCATTACCGTGGCTGTGGTTCCAATGGTTCTAGCCTGTCAGACGCATCTAAAATTATCGACTTAATATACAAACACGCGACAACCAACAGTCCATTTTCCCGAGATTTTTCACCCTGGAAGAAACCTTGTCATCTAAAAGTCAACGTAAGCCATACTTATAGTAACTTACATCCCAATTGAGAAGTTAGTTCATCGAACCAAGTTCTTCCCATCCCTATCACCACGATGTTCGGACTCGGAGCGGGCAAGAGTGCATATCCTCCAATATATTCAAAGTCGTCATCAATAAAGAATCCACAACGAAGAGAGCATGAGGAAAAGTCCCATTCTTTCAAGGGGAAAGAGTCCTCGGCAGATTCCTTGGAGCCAGCGATCGATGGACCACCTTCACCTGAACGCATACGCGCGTACACTGAGCAAATGAAAAGAAGTTCAATATTCGGCAACAACTCTTCTAGGACTACATTGTCGTCTGGCGCGTCTTCTTTTCGTTCACGAGAATCGGTGTTGGCGTCTACTGAAAACCTAGCCTTGTCTCGCAAGTCTTCCGGGAGATCTTCTTCTAGTAGTATGCCAGCGTCCAGAACAGAGAGACCGGAGAGTGTACAAATATTTGGAAGAACATTGTTCTCTAGGCATGGACGAAGAACCAAGGCCAACAAAAACAACGCATTGGGGGAAGAGATTAATGAAGAGAGTTCTCCGATAGACCATCATGAAGCGCGGGGCGGTAGGTCTCGAAAGGGAACTATGACCTCTATATCATCGCTGGAGCCCCGAACCCGGCAACCTATTTCTAGCCCGTTCAATTTCCAGCATGTCAATCACGCCGGACAAGACCGCTTGCCAAACCTAACACAAGTCAGCGAGGCAGAGCTCGTTTCTGAGTTCTCGGCCATTCGAGCGTCGCAGATGCCTACGAAAGGAGAACTAAATGGCATTCAAGCTCAAGATCTCCATTTCAAAAACTTCTCGTCCGTGGCATTAGACACGACATCTAATGAGCAGCATGGTGCTAGACCTAGGTCAAACAGCCAACGGCAGAGGGCAGTGCTCAGGAAACATACCGTCTCACCATTATCCCCCCGTTCATTAACATATGCCAAATCACATGATACTTTCAAATCACCTGCTCCTCCTCGCCCGCCTCGTTCTCCTCTCTCACCAACGTGCCCTGTAGCACTTCCAGCTCGAACATCGTCACGAACGGCCTCAGTTCTATTCGACACCTTTGATCCTTTAGCCACCACCTCTATTGAGCGACCTCACGTCCCAGGCGGCTTTAGACGACCCGGCCCTCTCAGCGTACCTAGCCCAATCTCTCCACCACAGGATGACTATAATAGTTACTTTGGCAGTCCGGACATGCCACATGCTGTGACTACACCAAGAGATGAAGCTTGGCCACTGATGGTGTCACCCAGTGGACACTCTGGCGCAGAGCTTCCTGATGTGCAGGAGGAGGAAGAGTATTTTGTCAAGCGACAATCTAGACTTTCGACTTCCAGTGGAGAATTAAGAATGTCCCAATCAGTACCAGCACTACGATTAAGATCTTTGAGCCAAAGTGGCGGTCCTGAGTCTCCAATTCGATCACAAAGGCCACCGCTCTCTCCCGGATTTAGATTAGGCGATGATTCGTGGGATAATGCGATCGATTATGCTTATGAGCACGAAGCCGAAGCTGATTGCGATTACCAATGGGATCAGTGTTCCGTTGAGGATGATTCTACAACAATTGCGGAAGAACCTGCAGCCGCAATCGAGAAGCCTACACACGAACTTCATTTAGATGACAGTCGCCCATCTCTCTACACTGGCCGGTTCAGACCATCACTTCTTGTTCCGTGTGTCTTGGATCTTCCTGAACTATCTCCTATGTCTTTGGCATCGACAAGCTCCTCAGATCCCCGAACTCCGTCTAACTTTCTGAGACCTCACCACGCTCGTTCGTCTTCACACGCTTCATCTTTCAAAGAGTCACACGGATTCACCTTGTCACCTTCACTTCTAATTCCCTCTGATTTCAAATCACAGATGGACCATGACTCCCTCTATGAGCACTACAGTCATGATGCTTCAGCATCAATGTTTCCACAGGATCATTGTATTTTGCCCCTTCATGAGAGCGTTTCAAGTGCTGCTTCAAACTGGTCATCGGGTTTCTCCCGCGGCTCTGCACGCAGCTCCTCGAGTACTCGCATCTCAACGGCGCACTCTCGAGGTAGCCAGGATTTTACAATCTTATTGAGCCGTGCCGCAAGTCTCAACGCAGCACATCGAAGTATTGGATCGGCCTCATCCCTGCCAGATCTTATTCCTTCCACTACCAACAGGACTGACAAATCTGATGGGAAAACTTTATCGCGAATTGTTGTCGAAGCCCTAAGGTACGAGGAAGATGAAAGTGATGATGCCGCATCTCCACTTGTATCATCCAGTAGCACATTATCGCTACAACCCCAACAGAAGAGCCTAGAGACAGAATTAGATCTTCAGGCGGGGGACAACCAGCTTGCACCTCCTTCAAAACCATTTGTTGAAAACAAACACGGCAACCTAAGCCCAGTTGCCGAATCATTCACAGACTCGGCCGCTATTTCAGGCTCAACACATGGAAGAAAGTTCTCTGCACCGGTGGTGAGCCACTCGGTGAAGGAGTTCAAGGGTAGAGCAAGGTCCGCGTCGTCAACTGGAGGGCTTGGCAAAAAGCAGAGAGGCAGCTACATGTTATTCCCTCAGGTATAGACGGCGAATCTTAAAACATGTTATCACAGCTAGATGCTGGATGATTAATCGACATGACTGGTTTCATGTCCTTATTTATTATATATCACGTTCATGGCAGCATTTACAACGGCAAGCGATTTTGGATATCGTGTACCATTACTTTCCCAGCGGGATTTTCTTTGTTAGGGTATCTAGTGTGGCATTTGGAGCAAGGGTGCACTGGGACAAATGGTTATGATAAGAATAGGTACCAAAAAAGGGCTTTGGGTTATGTGTGACAGGAATAGGATTAGAAGGTGGTTGGGATGGTCGTGTGTATTATGGCTGGCGGCACGATAGAGAATACTTTACCAGATGTTGTTCTAACAAGGCCATCATTCTGTTAATCAGAAATATGACTAAGCTTCTCAAAAACATCTACTTATGGACGTGAACATGTATGTTGGTTTCTGGCACATGGTCAAGGCCATTCCGATCGAGCTTGCCCTGCCGTTATCCATCAAAGATCTTTTTCTGTGAAACTTGGATTACGTACTATAAGTTACTAGTAGATCGTCTGGACTACATTCTGGCAGGTTCTAGCGATAAACTATCCGCACTAACACGAGATCGACAATATTTGACGTCTCTCAGGGGAAATACGGAATGTGGGTCTAATTGCCTCTTCAGCGGCCTGTGTACCTTGTTGAATTAAACAAGATCTACCGCTTGTGGAAATTTGTTTGAAGTTGCATTCGCTAGTCTGCGGCCACTCCTTCTGCCAATATATTATTATTGAGCTAGTAGGCAGCTTTGGGGTAGGTATGGAGAATAAATTACGATGATTTCAACTAGCTTGTTATACCTGGCTCTTTGTAGCTGCACTTTGAAAAGGGGCTAGCTCGCTTAACTGTCCACTTTTGCCACCAATATCCCGCGGAACCGCTATGAATCGTTAGCTCTGTAACGGTCGTCAAAAAGCAACCGGAAACGCCGTTCGCAAGAAATATCAGCTCATTGTTTCTGGATCGACATATCAACAGTTGATCTCTTCTATTGTTGTAAACAAATCATCGTACCATCACAACGGTCTATCTTTCCCAGATTTGTACGCGATATTTTCCGCGTGCAGAAAGTTTCTCTCTGCACCAGCTTGAGGCCTGCTGCTATTGCGCCAAGTGCATGCACACAGTAGAAGAGGATATTACGAAATAGAGTGCTGTGAGGTCTCACGATCTAGCAGGTCATTTAATTTAGTCGATGGCCTGACGAAATTTTACAGATACGAGTAGGCTATGCTTGACC
>Ga0247737_1000362_pt1 | contig 17715 bp, 17 predicted proteins | sample UWRJL028104C2_FD_180937 | JGI IMG/M metagenome (GOLD analysis project Ga0247737, IMG submission 180937) | Plant litter microbial communities from Arlington Agricultural Research Station in Wisconsin, United States - UWRJ-L028-104C-2 | ecosystem: Environmental > Terrestrial > Plant litter >...
TTCACCAATATCTCTGCCAATAATGATCCAAATCAAGTGCTCAAGGGATCATTTTAAAGCTATAGTATATATCTAGCTAATTTCCAACTTAGATTTGCCAAATTACAGGTGTATAGCCCACAATTAAGTGGCGCATTTTTGCTATTTTGACCTAATATGGTAATATACATATATATGTCATTTCACCATATATTTGCATTATTATGATGTCTATTAGAAGCTATTAGATATCTCTAATCAACTATCTACTTTATCCTGAGGTATTCCATGTGTGTGGAAGGCCAGGAGCCAGCATATTGTTCAGCAGAACAGTACCATCAAATAATTACTATATTGGGAAAGCACATCAAAAAGTGCATCAAATTAGATGACAGTTGCCAGATCTGTACATCTTATCTAATCCTTTAATCTAATCTTATATCTAATCTTATATCTTATCTAATTCTTATCTATATCATATCTTAGAAATTTAATTTAATTATATACAGAGACTGTGACTGTGACTATATATCTGTTTAAATTATATCTATTGCTATATTAGATGTAGAGATAAAGCTGAATTGAGTGTTTTCCAAGCCTAAAAAATGTTTTCTAGTCTATTGCCAAGCATAGAAAACATTTTCAAATTCTAAGGAAATGTTTTTTATAGGATTAGAAATGTTTTTCACTAATAGGAAATTTGTTCTTTATAACAGATTTGGTTATATAGAAAACTACTCTAGTACAATACAATATCTCTAATCAAAGTCTAGTCTATATATTTATATATTGTATATAGACTTTGTCTAATGTAATGTCTAAAATATTACTCTCTAACTATATACTAGATATAGACTTATACAATAAGTATAATACCTATTAACTAGATTGTGTATAGATATTCTCAAAGATATTGTCTTCCAAAGTCAAATTCTGTTTATACCAGCATACTATGAGTTGTTTATATACACTATCAATTATAGTTCTATAAGTAATCTTTCAAAAATAAGCCATCTAATACTAGAAATTCAATGCTCTCTGTTCAGGCCAGTACTGATACAGCATAGAAATAATACTAGCAACTATCAGTGCAGCAAGTTACAGACACTAGAACCTAGTATAGAAGGAGCTACTAAACCAAAAAGATTAGGACCCCTGGAACCCATGTACAAACAAAGAAACATTTTCTATAGCACAAAACAATTTCCATAACAAAAACATTTTAGAAAAACAACAAAACATTTTAGCAAAAACATTTTCTATAAAACATTTCTCAAACAATCTATCAGGTTACTTCCAGTCTACTACTTTTACAATCTAATAGGTTCTGTCAGGGGGTCAATAAAGTGGATTAGGCTTTTTTCAGCCAATCATATAATTGAGACATGATGTATTCATAATATATTTTGCAAAGATATGATTAGATACACATTGTGTTACAAGTTAAATCCTTATAGTGCTCTAAGGTGCTCTAAGGATATTCTCAGAGCACTCTAAGAAAAAATCTTCAGTAAGAGCAACCTAGAGACTCTAAGGCTCTCTAGGCTCTTTAGGCAGTATAATGTGCCTTAGGTAAATCCAACAAATGCCAGGCTGCCAATAACTGCTGCAAGGCATTAATGTTTTTTCTGATAGAGACAGTATATATTTGATAAAAATACATTATAACTAATGCAGAGCTTGTAGATATTGCTAAACACATCTATATCTAATGCCTGAATAATATATAAGCATTTCTTAGCCATCCTTAGTGGATGGCATAGTGCATTAACCCAAAGCGCACTATGTTTGGCTAAGTGCATCATGGTTTTCTGCTGGTAAATCAGATGTAAATCAAGTTAGTTCAGTTGATAAATCTATAAACCATTAGAAATAAGCTGCTTAGCACTACTTATACACCTACCCTTGTGCTTAATTCCTCTTCAGACATGGTTTTCTATAAGAAACACTATATAAAACAGAGCAATCACTTGTATTAGCCATAAGTAATGCATAGACCAATAAAATCTATTATATTATTCACTAATATGTTTAAAAGTTTCTAAGTGTCTACTGAAGCATCAGAGGAGAGGGGCACCCAAGAGACATGAAATGACAGGTGCTACAGGCTTAGATATGCAGGGTTTCAGCACCAGTAGAGCCTGATCATGTCTTCCTGAACAGGCAGTTTGTCTACTGTAGTATTCCAACCAGCTGTTCAGTCATGCATCACTTTGGATGATGAACCAAACACTTTTGAGGCTTGTCACAGGTCACTTTGGAGGTTGAACAGGGTAAAATTTTGTCCTAAAAAGAAAATATTCAGGAAAAAAATCTCTGCTGCATGGCATTGATCTATTACAGTAATATATCCCTCATTTGGACAGTCAAAAAAGTCGAGTTGAATTCCAGCATAAATAGAGGCCTTATATTGGTGGTGCACAATGCTTGGTCAGCACAACTCAGGGTCACACACAGCATATGAGCATAACATCGCCCATTTAGTGAGACACTGTGTTTGTACGATCCACACGATGTGTAGTGCAAATTTCTTGTAGTTGGCTGGGAAAATATAATATGTTTAATGTCTCAATGATACTCATATTTTATGAAGACTAATTTTTGTCTCCAAAAAGCGAAAATAGTAAGATTTGCCTGCCAAATCAGGCCTCCTGGAGTGCCAAAGAATTATCTCATGATCTACAACACATATGAACATGATTTGCAGACAGTTTTTACTTAAAATTCAATTTCTAGTTGATCTATGCAGCTATAATTTAATTTTTTCTTCTCAATGTCAAGATAGACTCTTAAAATTGAGTGTTTAAAGAGGTAACAGGCTGTTATTTAAAATATAGCTGTATAGAGTTGTAGCAAGAAATATTTTAAGCTAATTTCATATCCAATTTGTGTCCATAGGTGTTGTGGTTGTTAAGATATATCTCATATAGTATCAGCAGATTGAGGACTCCAGAGTCAAATTTTATAAACTTCAAACAACTGAATTAAAAATATAACTGAACAAAAGTATTTTAAGATAATGTAGAAACATTTTATCTCAGTGAATCGAGTGCCAGAATGTCCTTGTAGAAGAGATATCGAGTGCGGATCCTGAGACATGCAAAATTGAAGGTGCATATGTGGCACAGCCACTAATTCAGCACCAAAATGTGACTTTCTCTAATCCTGAAGGCATAGTTCAGCCATTTCTTCACCGATTTTCACAAAAAAAGCTGTTTTAGAACCGTATTAGCAGCAGTTAAAATTTCTACACCAAAAACATGTAGAAATTACATACATAACACGTACACACCCCAAAAGATATTCATTATAGCTGTGATGCAGCTTCTGAATACAGATATTTTGAGAAAAATACATCGTATTTCGGCTGTTTATTGTACACATTAACTTCTAAGACATCACACTATTTTATTTTATACCAAAAAAATGGGGATCGGAGCCCAAGAGCTTGCAAAATTGGCTTGTATTAGGATTTGTGCTGGGTGTGACTGTGTCACGTGTCCACAGCTATATCAGGGATTGTGCAACCCCACTTATATTGAAAATATTTACATCTACAGACTGAAACATATGTTTGGATTACTCTTTCTCAATTTCAGTATGTGAATCACAGTATTTGTTGAAAGAGATATCTTTTACACTGCTGAAGGCCATTTTGGCAAATATCACTCATTTGGACGCTGGCACTTTGGCTATGTTTTTACTAGAGTTATATTAAAATAAGTCAATAATATTTCACACTCCATCTAGCTTTACCTAGACGTAGAATACCAATACCCACCCTACAACCCAAGATCTCAACCGAATTCTTCCAAATTTTTTATGCTGGATATATAAATATCATCCAATGGTTTCTGCTTGGGTGTTCAATTTTTTCTCTACTATATTTACATATAGTAAGAAGAATACTACATAGAAAAAGTGTTTAATCAGACAACTTTCTATCTTGAAACTCAATGGTGCTATGTACGGATATTCAAAAGGCACCCAGCCATGTGCATAAATTTTACAAACATTTTGTGACAGTTTTTATAGTGAACAGTGCTCTGAGCAATGGAGAAAGAGCAATTGTCCAAATGAGTGATGGTGTCCAAATGAGGGATATATGACTGTACATGTGATTGTCAAAAGTCTTTGCAGATCGCTATTTTCATCATTGTGCATGATGCGACCACTAATTCACCCTAAATTTTTTCCCTAAATTGAGTAAAATTAGGTGTATTACCATGCTGTACAATTTTAGAGAAGGGCCCTTGCAAAATTTTACCAAAAATGCTCAGATAGGTGATTTAGTGATGCACTGGGGTTTCTCATAAATTTATCTATGTGGTCTAGTGGTGTAAAATTTGGGAATCTAATAGGATACCAGAATCTAAGCACAGTGAATTTTTTTTCTTGAAAAAAGCTGCTGTGGTTGATGAGTAATGCCCTCTCCAATGTGCTGCATTTTGGCAGAAAAGCTGTTTCTCATGCCTAAATCGAGAAAAATGGCCATTTCATAATGGCCACAGGAAGGGAACCTATATATGAATTTATTACATTTAAGTTATAGGATGCATTTAAATATCCAGATAGTGTATTCCTTTAAGTTTCAGTGATAAATAATAATTCTTTGTTTGATTTGCTCAACTCAAAATCCACAAAATCTGGAATATCTCAGCAATCTCTGTATTTTGAGCACTCTACTTTATATTCCTCAATTCCAGCTATATATCTATTTTCATTCACAAAAAATTCTGAGCAAATTGGTGGCCATGTTGTGTGTAACAGTGAAAATAGTTATCTGCAAAGACTTTTGACAGTCATGTGTAGAGACTATATTGATCATATTAGACATGAACTTACCTTTACATTTTTTTTTAATGGTAGAAATACCAGACCAATTTATTTCTACTAGCAATAGAGAAGTTAAGAGTTGAAAAATAGTATAATCTGCATCTAGCAGACTTCTAAGACATCTTGATAGAGACATTGATGTCAAATACATGACAAACACTTGTTGCAGGCTGAACACTTTTCTATCTATGTCACATGGCCATCCAGATTTCAAACACCCTCTTCACCTGTTCAAGCCCATCAAAGATCACATTGGCTGAACAGTTGGTCAGAATACTACAGTATATTGGAGACTGATCACAAGGGTTGATGGGATCAGCTTAAGTGAGCCTTAGCAGCTTGGTACCACCCAGCCTCTGTAAATCATTATCCCACATAAGTAAATACTGTATTCCAACATCTTAGCATAGCTTTTGTCTGTATATTAGAGCCAGCATATCACATAGCTAAAATCTATACTTATGCAAATTTTTATCTCTGATGGTAGATAGAAATAAGAAAGCAAAACCCTAACACTATCAAAGAGTCCTACAACAACTCTTTGCCAAACTACTTGTAACTCTATTCTTTTATTACTGCTAGAGAAACATTTTCTATATGTGAATCATAAGAAAATTGCTCATATACAAGCTCTGGCTGTGTCTTTGGTATTTGTCCATATATTACTGACCTATGTAGGCTTTTCTTTTTTGTATATAAAATGCTTGAGAAGTTATCAGTATAGATCATAAATGCAATAATTAAGAAATGACATACATAGCAATTATAAGACCAATAAGTGCCAAGATACCAAGTAGGCCTCCAATCAGTTTGGCTATGTTCTGGCCCAGAAAAGACTGAATCTTGGTAAGGCCTTCTGGATTAGGGTCTACAAAAACAAGTTTGCGATTTGGTAAATCACTGCTGCTAGAGAGATTTTGAGGATTGAAGCAATATTGCAGAAAACATTGAGAGCAGAAAGCTGATCGAGATATTTTAGGTATTGCTTTGAGTCGTGCTCTGTCAAAAGCAGCACACTGTAAACAATAGCCCCAATTTGAGTCTGGAGAATTTGAGTGTGGTATGAATCCTGAGATAGTGTTCAAGAAGACTTGATCAAAAAATATGTGTGAATGATGCTGTGAATATGAAAGTTGGAATGTAGGAGTGCTGCATAAACCATCAGCAGTGCTTCCTAAATAGAGTTCAAATCACATACTTTGTTACAGGATCATTTCCTGTAATTGGAGGTGCATTTGGAAGGTAGATGATTAGTGGATAGCTATCTAGCTTTGGGGGGTTACATCCAAAGAAAGTTGGACGTGCATTGACACCTGTTGAGATGAACTCTTCTGGTGTGGATGGAAGAGGAGGGAATGCTTGGTGAGATGATTGCAGAAATTTTAACTGCCTTGTTGAGCTGAAAATCAAACCAGTTCCACTAATAAAATAACTGAATACCATGAATTGTAATGAAACTTATTTACTCACTTTGGCCAGTTATTTATTGGATCATCAGCACTACCTTCAATGGTGACAATGACATCCAGTGCCCGGGCTCGAACAATCAGAGGACCAAATGGAATATTTTCTTGATTAGAAGCTCCATCAATCAGCTCCAACCAGGGTGCATCCCTATCTTGAAAATCAACTAGATCAAGGCCTTGGAATGGGTTTGGCCAGTTGGCAACATCATTTGCTCTTGTTCGGACCTCCTTGAGTTGGCGTGACAACAAATAGAGTAAGCCAGTACTATCACTGTTTGAGAATTGGGAAAGGGTATTATGGGCAAAGTCCAAGAATTGCTGTCAGCCAATGGTGAGTTGTCATTGATAAAAACATTGCACAAGCATAACTTTACATTAAAAAGGCTTGCACTGCTACCCATTATAAAGCCGGCTTGATCAAACCCAGTTACACAAGATGTCCCATCAGCCGATCTTCCAGCAACAAGATGAGTGCCAGCATATGAGAGATTCATCCCACTTGAGAGAAACGGGTCGAAAGATGCAATCTCCATCGGAGATATCTAGCGAGAGTATTCAGAATTGGAATCAGGAGCGTCAACAAGAAACTGACCTCATACACGACCGAATCAAGGGGTAGGATGGCGGTAGAGTTGGAACCCACAGGCCGCGAGTCGGCGACGGCAATGGGAAACGGTACAAGATGATTTTCATAAGAGGGGATTTGAGGGATCTTTGACCATAGCTGACCTGCGCCGTGTGCCGAGTCATTCGTAAAAAAGTTTCCGCGCGATGTTTGGTTGAGGAAGTGATACGAGATCATACGAGCCCAAATGTCGGTAAGGCTGGTATCACTAGAGAGAGTTGGTCTGAAAGGTGCTGAATGATAGAGCCGAGTTGAACGCCTTACATTCCTTGTTCTGCCTTGGCAATGACGCTCCAGAGCAAACTCCCATAAAATGCTTGATTTCTGTCCGAAAGGATGTCGGCGCCATCAGGTGTAACGAAAGGCAGGTCAAGTAACCAGCCGCTGAGTTTTTGTTCATCACCAAACACCAGGCGGTCGATTTCCGGCCAGTCGTTGAACAGGAGGGAACCTGTGACCCAAGAGCCCCCTGAAGAGCTGTAAGAAATACTATCATCATTCAGAGGCAATTGTTCAACGAACCAGAGAGGCCCGTCATATAGGATGCAACCTGCAGAAGACCTCCCGTTCCTGCGTCTTTTGCAGTCTTGTTTCGAGCGTCAAGCCCATGCAAGCAAGACGCGCCGTACAATGCAGCCCTCAATCCTCCACCGGGAATCGCAACGCCAACTTTCGGGAAGGGGCCGCTGTATGTCGAGAGGTTGTAGCCCAGTCGAGAGCCATCACCAATCCAATCCTTCCAAGCGGCTGGTAGTATGGTTTTCGCCCTAGTGTTGATGTATTGCTCTTCTTCTGGGTGTAAGGTCTGATTCTGAGGTGTGAAACGTCGAATGAGAGGCGCGGTTGATAGGTCAGGGCAAGGGACGTTTGTGCTGGGAGCATAGGCTGTCGCCGTATTCGGAGACCGAATCTCCTGGGGACGAAGGCTCAGGGTTACGCTCGCCAGAGCAAGTAGTTGACATGTACGGGTGAACTTCATCGTGATGGAGGAGGAATTAGATGTGAATGAGCTCGCACAGCAGGTCACGGTCGGCCACGGTGCATACGGTGTGAACGAGGCTTGTTCACTTGACAACAACGTATCAAATTTGGGAAGCATCGACTTAGAAATACAGAATAATTCCAGAATAGCTATTACAGAGTCCGGCTATGCTAAAGAGAATGATGACATTAATCCTCGAACCCATTTTCGAAGAGGTAGTTCGCAGCAAGTTCTTCATTCTTGTCACAGGCCAAGTACGCCTCGACGACAATATGCCGAGGGAACCCAAGACTTTCCAGCTTGAAAAAGCATCAGTACAAGCCAAAATGAAGCAGACGATGGAGTCACCCGTTGGATTGCAGCTCTCTCCTCCTCCGTTACATGGACAACATGTGCACCGGGTGGTACATGATCGCCTTCGACGTCCTCATCCGTCCCAAGGATCTGGAGCAGTGCTTCAGGATTCTGGGCAAGAATTTGCGCTATGACGGGATTCTGACTCGCAAGTTGCTGGACCAACGGTTGAATTAGCTCCGGGTTCGCTGCCATCTGCTGCCGAAGCTGCTGAATCTGAGGATCTTGGCGTAGGGCCTCTAGATCTATCCTCCCGCCGCGAGCACCAGGTGGCCCTCCGATTGCTGGTCCACCAGATCCGGTATTTTGTTGCTGCTGAGCGAGCTGTTGTGAAGAATGTCAGGGTGGAAACGAGCGCGCACGATAGATTCGAACACTCACTTGGAAGAGATTCTGAGGTTGACCCGTGGGCTGGGCTGGGGCTGGAACTTGAGCCTGAGCTTGTGGTGTTGCAGCAGCAGACGCGGTTTGCGATTGGGGCGCGGCAGCCGGGGGACGAGCTTCCGCATCGAGATGTGCTGGAATGCCCTAATACACTGGTTAGATGTTGGAGTAATTGCATAAATTCTGTGCACTACCGTCATAAGATATTCCACCGCACGATCTGCATTATTGAAACTGGCGCGCATAGCCCGGAGGACCTGATCTCTCGGGAACCCCATGTCAACCATATTATTAATTGCGCCCTGTAGATTCTCTCCTGAAAGAAATGCGCTCGGATCCCCAAAAGCGGGAGCGGGTGCCGATGAAGGCGCTACTGAGCTCGTTTCTGATGCTGCAGGCGCGGAGATCGGAGGCGCAGGAGCAGGAGCAGTTTCCGGAGCGGGCACAGGCGCAGGCGCAGTCACTTCAGCGGCCTCGGGTGTTACTGGAGCAGGAGAAGGAGTAGCTGCCGGCGTTGGCTTGGGCTGTGATTCCGTTGGTTTGTGACAGAGAAGTGGACGCGATCTGCACGAACCTTCGCCACCATCAGGACAAGGAAGTCCTTCTCCTTGATACCACAAGAGTCCACAGTCTTGTCATCAGTGAGAATCTTGCCTGAGAAAGAGTCGTTTAGATAAAGCAGAGGCTATAAAGTGTAGAAAAAAAGCCACCTGAGAAGATAATCTTTTGGCTAGCCGCCGGATGACCTTGGGACTCCTCGATTTTGGCCTTTAGGCCCGCTACCGACTCTGTAGGTTCTACCTCGACCTTGGGAACCGATAAGTACGCGCACCAAGGCGATATGTGTGTGACTGACCTGGAAAACCTTCTGCTGAGTGGTTTTAACGGTGATCTTCATGATGAACGTCTGAATGAGAGAAAGGATTACGAGGCCTGTGCAGAGATATTATGTTTATATTAATAATTTCTGCTAAGTCCCTTGCCCCTCCACCACAACGATGCAGACACAGTCCGGCGACGAGCACATTCGGCAGCTCGCTGCCTTCATTCACAGCAATGAACGTGGACTTGCAGAGTCCGGGCCAACTCGCAGGAGAATTCAGCAGCGGCAGTCTTCGCAGTCTCTCTTCTCCTGGCTTTCATCGCCGCCTCCAAATGCCCCTGTCCTCTTTAGAACCGACACACACCACCTCTTCTACCTGCTCATTCGCATGGAGGCTCTTGGGCTTTCTGTCGGAGATCTCGACATTCATGTAGACGCCCCTTCTCGGCCCATGAGCTTCGCAAACATCTACTCCGGGCAGGACAATGTCGACGCCCTATCATTCACCTCTCTCCGCTCATCTTTCTCCGTCGTATCCAATTTCTCTTTGGGTGGAAACTGGTGGTCTCGGTACGACCCTCCAAACATTGACACAGAGCTGAGGTATATCTTCAGTAGCTTCACCAAGCTTCCTGCACTTGCCGTCGGTCCACCCGGACATAAAGCTATCGCGGAACTTATGCAAGATCCTCAAGGTCAGAATGCTGTTCCTCTCGATGCCTTCAAGAACCTACAACGACTCGAATGTGAAGACATTGATCCCCGCACTCTCCTTGGCTGGGACCGCTTGGCAGAATCCTTGAGATTCCTCAAGATCAAGAATAGTGGCCTACAGGATATTTCCGTCGTTTTCATTGGGGCTGTCTTGGACGATCAAGCCAGGAGGGAAGGCAGTCCGAGCAGAAAGCGTCACCGAAAAATACCGACCATGCCACTGTCGCAATCAATTCCAGGGACCTCTTTGGATGTCCTGGATGAAGAACTATCCGAGCTCTCAGCTGGGGTCGATACTTCATCCCCACATCGACTATCTTCCCTGAAATGGGCATTTCTCAAACACCTTTACCTTCCCGATAATGGCCTCACCTTCTTCCCAGTCGAAACGATACCATACTTGAAATCTATCACTCATCTTGACCTCTCATCAAATCTACTTGTATCCGTCCCTCCTGGTCTTGCGGAGCTATACCATCTTCTCTCCCTTAACGTTTCCGACAATCTTATCGACTCAGTTCTCGGTATATACCAGAACTTAGGGCAAATCCTCACTCTCAATCTCTCTCGCAATCGCCTAGAGTCGCTATGTGGTCTTGAACGTTTACTGGCACTTGAGCGCGTTGACATACGGCATAACCTTTTGGAGGAAAGCTCAGAAGTTGGCAGGCTCGCGGTGCTTCCAAATATATCAGAGATATTTGTCCAAGGAAACCCTTTTGTCGACATAGAGGATGGTTATCGAGTCGCTTGCTTTGATTTCTTCTGGAAAGAAGGCAAGCATATCTTGTTGGACGGCACAGGGCCTAGTCTGTACGAGCGAAGGAGCCTCGTTCCTCAAGACGAACCGTCTTCTACCATCCCTCCGTTCATTTCTTCATCGGCCCCAGTGATTGCCGTGGAACATTCTCGACACCACTCTACCTCTAGCCCAGATCCTCATCACGGTGGGGCATCACCATCACCGCAACCTTCCCCTTACCTTGGCCCATCTACAGCACCAGGAATCAGTGCCCATCGTAAGAAGAAGCCTAAGCGCATTGTCGATTTCAACGAAGCCGACAGCAACCCAAGTTCTCGCTCACATTCAAGAAAGCGCTCCGTGGACCACCACAAGGTCGAGCAAGCAGCGGAAGGCACCTCCAAAGCTGGAGGCACTTCGGTATCTACGGCAGATGGTAACGTCGTAGGTGCTGGTATACCAACTGTCGAAGAAGTGAAGAAGCCGATACTTTCTCGACACCGATCGACGGCCTCGGATTCCGAACCAATCGACGACCTCCCTCCTCGACGACCTCGACACAGTCGCTATCAGACTGAATATAACCCTTCTTCAATGTCGCCATCCGCAGCTGCAAACGGCCCAATATCTCAATGGAATTCAACGCCTTTTACTCGACCGAATAGGACTTCTACCATGAGCCGGGCGGAAATCCGTAGAGGGCGTGTTAGCGCATCTGTCTTTGAAGCAACCGGATCGAATGCTTGGCCACAGCCAGATGGTGCTGTCGACGACCCAGAAACTTACAGAAAGAAGATAGAGCTTCTAAAGAGAGACATGGGTGATAGCTGGCTGAAGGTTTATAACCAAAGCCAGCCTTCGCCTCCACCGCCGTAACAGTAGTAGTATCTTGTGGCAGTACATATCACGTGATATTGTTGGTGCAGATTTTGCCCCTTGAATAAATCATAATGTGGCAACAGCCGCAACACTCCTTGCTTATTTCCTGCCAACTCGTGGTCGGTGCCCGCGCCTTGTCCTTCGTTCCTTACCTCTATTCATCAAACAGCCATAATCATGGGTGGAAGCGTCTCTAAAGCTATGGGTGGGCTACCTTTTGCGCTGCCACTTGTCCGTCTACTGACTCAATGAACTGTACTAGGGAGGATATTTGGGAACAAGGAGATGCGATTGCTTATGTTGGGCTTGGATGCTGCCGGAAAGACCAGTATGTGGTGTTGTAACTGATATTACCAAACGACGTTGACACCTCTGCGCCTCAGCGATTCTTTACAAGCTGAAGCTCAACCAATCCGTCACGACTATCCCAACAGGTACGCATCACTTGACTCATGCTCATCTAATCCCCTTAACCACTTTTCATAGTTGGCTTCAACGTTGAAACGGTCACGTACAAGAATGTTAAATTCAATGTATGGGATGTTGGAGGTCAGGACAAGATTCGCCCGCTCTGGAGGCATTACTATACCGGAACACAGGGTCTCGTCTTCGTCGTGGACAGCCAGGACCGGGAGCGTATTGACGAGGCGAAGCAGGAGTTGCATCGCATATTGAGTGACCGAGAAATGAAAGAATGCTTGCTACTTGTCTTCGCAAACAAGCAGGATTTGCCAGGAGGTATGTCCCAGACTTGTACTAACACTTGCTGCTTCTCACTGCCTGTTTAGCTATGTCACCCGCAGAAGTTACAGAAAAGCTGGGTCTACATAGAATGCGCGACCGTTCCTGGTATGTGCATCCCAGGTACGTGTTCTAATTTTGATTTATCTCGCTGGCGCTTACCTGCCGATATGCAGTTGCGCAACAACTGGCGAAGGATTATTTGAGGGTCTTCAGTGGCTATCACAAAACGTCAAGAAGCGCCAGCAGTAAACCTGCTATTCTTTCTTACCCCTCTTACCCCTTATTCATGCGTTCCTCGTCCGCACACATCTGGGTCTATGGTTCAATACGAACGTTCATATTCTTTACCTCTTTTGAATACCCCTTTGTCTGATATATCTGTTTTCACTCCTCATGGCCATGCACGACCCACGCACGTACGACTGGAACCTGACCTTTATCTTATCAATGCATGTCTGTTTCGATGCAAGGAAGTGATATTTTAATAGCAAATAAATTGATTATCTAAGGTAGGAAGATGTCGTGCTGATTGGGTAATTCTCGACCTTATTTCTTGGTTGACATCTCTCATGATCATGTCTACTCTTGCTTCATTCCATCAACAATGATTCTATCGTTACGAGGAGCCTTCAGACCCAGAGGTCGAGGCTTTTCTAATCATGCGTCTGTCAATGGCTTCAACGGCGCAGTTGGCAACACACCACTCGTCTGCTTCCCTTTACCCACCTCCCCGATTGTCGTCTGACATGCACTACAGATCTACTTAAAACGCCTATCAGAAGTAACTGGGTCACACATACTCGGGAAAGCCGAATTCCAAAATCCTGGAGGGAGTGTGAAGGATAGAGCGGCACTTGGACTTGTCAAGGATGCAGAAGAGCAGGGCTTGTGCGTTGCATTCGGCCGAAAGTGGTCTCGTCTGACAGGACTTTCAGAATCAGGCCAGGAGGTACAGTCGTAGAAGGAACTGCTGGCAATACTGGCATAGGCCTCGCTCATGTCTGCAGAGCGAAGGGCTACAAATGCGTGATATACATGCCAAATACCCAAGTACGCTTTGCTTCTATCAGTGTGTCAGGGTTTCTCACCTCCCAATGACAGTCACAAGAAAAGATTGACCTGCTCCGGATGCTTGGAGCAGACGTCCGCCCTGTCCCTGCTGTTGCATTCGAGAATCCTCAGAACTACAACCACCAAGCTCGTGAATATGCGGAAAGCCTCGAGAATGCCATTTGGACCAATCAATTCGACAACACTGCTAATGCGAAAGCCCATTATGTCTCGACTGGGCCAGAGATATGGGAACAGACAGGAGGAAAATTGGATGGTTTTATTTGTTCGACGGGCACTGGTGGCACATTGGCAGGTGTTGGAAAGTACCTGAACGAGAAAAGCAAGGGAAAGACCCAAGTCTGGCTCGCAGACCCACCTGGCAGCGTGCTTACGAGTTACATTACGAGCGGAGGGAAGCTGGTGGAGCGGTCTGGCAGTTCTATTACTGAAGGTAAGTCGGGCTTTCCGGCACGTTCGCCACGCTAAATACTACCAAGGCATTGGTCAAGGCCGAATTACCGACAACCTTGCTACATTTATCAAGGATGTTTCCGGAGCATTTACTGTACCCGATTCAAAGTCCATTGCAATGGTATATGACCTGCTGGATACGGAGGGTTTGTACATGGGCGCCAGTTCAGCGTTGAACGTGGTCGCCGCAGTTGAGCTCGCTGAAAAGCTCGGCCGCGGTAGATATTTCCACCTCAAGGTCACTCTATCAAGTATTGACTCGTTCCACAGGCTCGACGGTTGCAACCATCTTGTGCGACGGCGCGTATCGTTACCAAAGTCGACTCTTCTCGAAAAAGTGGCTCGCCAGCAAAGAACTCGAAGACGCCATCCCATTGCATCTCAAGAAATATGTAGTTCTGGACTAGGATCCACTGAGATAGAGGTACAAATAATATAGTCATAATGTAGCAAATTATGATGCAAGATATGGTTCGACGATCATCGGGCATTGGCTACCTTGCCTGAACTTTCCCGAAATATACGGTCGAGTTAAGACACTAAACAGATGTGAGTTGCTGAACCAGATTTCGATCATGTGTTGGACTTACACATTTGCCTTGATGATTTTGTCGTTGGTTGGTCGAAATACGAAGTTGGTGATAAGTATGTAGAGGAAGGTCTTGATCTCGATCATTGAAAATCGCATACCAATACAGGACTAAGCAAATGTCAAGTCTGCCCTGCTCTTGTATAAGCGAAGTTGTGATGCTTACTCGAGGTCCAGCGGAGAAAGTCAATGTATTTGAGTATAGCCCAGGAAGTTCTGCAGCTTTGTCCGTGAGGTAGTCCCATCTATCAGGTCTACGAAGCGGTCAGAATTTTAAATCTTCACGTAGGTACCAAAATGAACCAACCGAAATTCCCAAGCGTCCTCTCCCCAAAATTCTTTGTCGAGATTAAACCCCTCAACAGCAACATGCACAAAACTCCCCTTAGGGATGGAAACAGATGTTTGACCCGAGGGGGAACCATCGCGACCATATACTGGGAAGGAAGTCGGAATTTCGTCGTCCTGAGTCGCAACACGGATGGAAGAGTGTACAGGCGGTATCAAACGAACGCATTCCCGGACGACATTGTCAAGGAAGGGAAGATCGGCGATTATAGAGTACAGTGATTGGATTTCATCGTCCGTCAGGTCTGTGGACGATGTGTTAGGCGCAACTGAGAGCAATTCAGTGCGCAGACGATCTTGGAAAACGGGATTCTGAGCCAGCAGTAGTAATGTCCAGGTGAGGGTTAGAGACGAGGTGTCGGATCCCGCAAACATGAAGGTATTGACATTGTTAAGGATATCATCATCGGAGATGCGCTGGTCTGGCGGGAGGTCTGTGGCTACGTTTGATTTGACTGGAAAAAAGGTGAGACGCATCCAACAAATTAAGCTGCCAACTTGCGTAGGAGACTTAATAAATCTCTGCCAGCATATGGGGTGCCGTCTTTCTCTCCCTGAGAGATCTTAAACTTCTTCTCTTGGACAAGCCGGCCAGCGTCACGGTGAATAACATCTTGGCATCTCTTGACCGTAAGATATGTTTTGTCGGGCTAAGGGGTTCAAATCAGTTGAGAATACCATTTCAGTGGTAAGGAAACATACAATAATGTAGTCTAACCAGGGAGCATAGATCCTGATTATGTTTCTCATAGCAACGCCTTGGGAGATCGCAACTTCAAACATTTCCTTGTAGGCGAGGAAAAGCTCATTTGACTCGTTCTGGATGGCGTTGAAATTGTAGTCAAATCCTAAAGATCCCTTTAGGACTGTAATAGTGTTTGGGCAATTCACATACCTGCGATACCAATGACATCGAAAGTCGCCCTACTCACCCAGTGGCAAACGTCAAGAGTCATCTGCTTGGAGCCTTGGTCCTGAGCCATTTGCACCCATCTGTTTTTGAGTTCGTCTCCCTTGTTGAAGACGAGAGGGACCAGTGCGCGGAGATTCTGAATGGAAAACGCCGGCGTTCCCACTCTTCTCTGGCGCTTGTGGATCAAGCCTTCTGCTGCGAGCATACCGCAACCAATGAGGCTCGTGATCAGTCGACGTGATTGCCAGGGTTTCTCATATATAGTGGAGTTTTTTAATACATGTGCGACAGATATTGGGTCCAAAGTCAACAGACGCTGGTCGGCCTGCAAGGAATAAGACTTGGAGTCACAAAGCTCGAGGACATACTCACAGGACCAAGGCCTTGGACGCGGATTGAGCGACCGTATCTTTTTACATAGTGTTCATGAATTCTGGGAGAGATAGAAGGACTTTGACAAATTGAGACCACGTACGCCTTTCGATCCAAGTTATGTTGCTTACTCAAGAATAGGGACTAGATGGTTATGGAAAAGGCCCCGAATAGGCGGTCCGGCTATTCGTTGGAGAGGGTTGAACCTAGGCGCAACGAAAAGTAGATAAACGAGATAAAGAAAGAGGAGGCTGAAGATTGCCGCGACGACGATGAGAATGCCCATGGTGGAGGAGAGGCAAGACACAATTTCTTTTGTTCAAAGCGGGCTATTGTCCAGAAATATCGCGCGGGCCGGGAGAGACGCGACCACGTGACGGAATACTGATCAACACGCCGCGCTTGATCTCGACACTCTGCGTCCGCGCCCTCTGCACCACAAACTCATCGCTTTCCGTCTCGATACTCAGTGTAGAAATTACGCTCGTTCGATTGCTTGGCTTGTCGTTGATGTAGCTGACAATCGTTGGCGTTCCAATGCAGTTGGGGTCGTCGAGGTCTATCCGCGGTCGAGCAGGCGTCGTTGGCGATGGTCTCGAAAATCTCCTTCGGCTCCACCTGACGACGATTATCCCCAACACAACCACCACGCTTACGGCGGAGAAAACGATGCATACGGTCGCCAGGGCTCCCAGTTGGTGGTTGGACAGGATGTGTGCAGCGGAATGCGGTGTTGGTGATGACTCGAGCACAATGTCCTGGTCGGCGATTATGGTAGGATCGGGCCCGTTGACTGTTGTGCCGTGGGGTGGTATAGTGGGAGTATATGGTATGAACTCCATCGACGAAGTGTCGGGGATGCTCTCCTCTCGTGCCTGATTCGGCACTGCATGCAAGGTCTTGCTATGCATCTTCCTGAGCCATGGTTCGTCTGATTTGGCGGAATTCAACTTCTGTAGAACTGAAGAGAGTGGGGCGACAGGTGACATCTTCGACGGAGCTTAAGGAAGAACCTGGAAATCCGACATGATGATACATATATTCCCGCCCAAGGTGGCTGACTAGTCTGCTGTCCCCTCTAGTAGATACAAATGATAAATACAGCACAATTCGAAATCAGTCCGATGTTGGCTCTACTTTCGTCCGGTCAAAGATCTTCTGAATGCTGTCCAGCTCGTCGTGGAGTCTCTTATGTTTCCCCACGAGAGTCTCGATCTCCTCAGACGAGAGCAACTCAACATCACCCTCGGAATCGGTGATCGACCCGGCCCGTCCGAGGTCCTCATTTCTGAGAAGAGTGTCCAGCTTTCCTCTCTGGAGCATGAGGGTGTTCAGGACATTGAGGTAGTCTAGGTAGGATGAGTTATACCGCGCGCGGAGGCTGGCGTGGTCGGTTGGGAGTGGACGAGATGGATTAGTCCGGGGGGTAGCAGAATGAATC
>Ga0247737_1000363_pt1 | contig 17684 bp, 15 predicted proteins | sample UWRJL028104C2_FD_180937 | JGI IMG/M metagenome (GOLD analysis project Ga0247737, IMG submission 180937) | Plant litter microbial communities from Arlington Agricultural Research Station in Wisconsin, United States - UWRJ-L028-104C-2 | ecosystem: Environmental > Terrestrial > Plant litter >...
CGCATGCGGCGCAACACCAGGAAGACGGTCGGCGAGGCCTCGGTGGGGCGGGCCACCCTGGTGCGCCCTCCCGGGCCCTGCCAAGTGCCGGGATTGTGCCGCCGGCCGCGGTTACCGCCGGGGAGGGGTCGCGGTCCGGGTCCACCGCGGCCGCCGGTCATCGGCGTTGGAACGTCGTCGTCTCGATCACCAGGAGTGCGACCGAGACGAGGTTCGCCAGCAGCGCCCCGCCCGAGAGCGACACCACGCTCGCCGTGGCCTCGGCGGTCATGCCCGCCGACGAGATCTGTGTGGCGTAGACCCAGGCCAGCGTGGCCGCGATCAGCTGGAGGTCGGCGACGAGGCTGGTGGCGAGGTGGACCGCGCCGATCTGCGTACGGTCGCCGAATTTCAGCACCGTCGCGATCAGGTTGACCACCACGGCCGCGAACAGCTCGTACTCGTTGTGCAGGACCGGGTTGGCGAGGTCGCCGATGAAGAACCCGAAGTTGAGCGTCGCGGCCAGCAGCACGAAGAAGCCGAAGATCACTTTTTCCAGACTCATCCGCTGCCCTCCCGCCCCGGAAGACACGGTAGTGCCTCGAACGTGCCCGCACGCGCCGGATCGCCGCTATGCGCTCACTTTAACCGTCCGCGAGCGGCGGGCGGCGGTCGGGCCGCGGCGCGCGGGCCCCTTCCGGTAGTGAAATGCACGTGGGGGCCGCCGCGCCGGGCGGCCCCCACGCCGTTCGTTATTCGGGGAGCTTGACGTCCTCGTTGCCCGTCCAGTCCTTCGGCTCGCCTTCGCCGCCGGCGGTCGGGTCGCGGTGGCCGAGCGCGGTCTCGCCCGGAAGCTCCTCCATGCGCTGGTCGGCGATCTCCTTGAGCTGGGCTTCGGTCTCCTTGCTCAGATCCGACATCTCGCACCTCCGTTGTGTTTTTCTCGCTACGCCCGAGCCACTACCCGGGTTCCGATTCGCCTAACGGGCGGGGAGACCAGGCTCACGTCTCGAACAGTTGCCCGCTCCCACAGCCTCCTGCCGGGCGATGACCCCGTCAACCAGCGCGCCGGGTGCCGGGCCCGCGGGTGGATCGTCGTGCTCGACGCCCTGCGCCGGGAGTACGCCGGTGCCACCGCTTGACGTCGTGCGAAGCGGTTCAGCGCGCGACGACGACATTCCCCGCGGCCGTGGACCGCGCGATTACCCGTTCGCCGATCGGTTCGCCCTCGGTGAGCAGGTCGAGAATCGCATCGGCGCGGGCGACGAACGGCCGGCCGTCGTCGAGGCGGCCGAGCACGATGCCTTCGCGTCCGCCGTCGCGGCCGTGCTTGACCGTGTACGTCTCGATGACCGCCGGCCCCGAGGCGGAAACAGCCTCGGCGGGGGCCGGCACGGCGTCCAGCTCAGCCTGGATCCGCGCGCTGGCCGAGGGCTTCCACTCGTACGGAACGGTGGTGTAAACGCCCGTCGAATGCTTGCTCATGATGCCGCCGTTGGCGCCGACGAAGCCGTACGTCCCGGGTCGGCCACGGACCCGGTCGAGCGTCGACGCGATCGCGTGCATCGAGTAGTTGTTGCCCGGCCCGCCGAAGAACGGCAGCCCACCGGTCACCGTCAGCCCGCGCGGGTCGTCGGGCGCGATCCCCAGCGCCGCGGCCACCAGGAACACCGGCGCGGCGAAGCAGCTGTAAAGATCGAGCGAGGTCAGTTCCTCGGCCGTGATCCCCGCGACCTCGAGCGCGTGCCGCGCGGCCCGGGCCGCCGCGGGCGACGACCCGTAGTCGGCCCTTTCCAGCATGGTCCGCTCGCGCAGATCCGCGTGCCCGGCGAGATAGACCCACCGATCCTCCGGTACGCCCCGACGCCGCGCCGCCCCGACCGACATCAGCAGCACGGCCGCGCCCTGATTCACCCTGTCGCGCGCCACCACATAACGGGTGTACGGATCGGCGATCGGCCGGTTGGCCGCGCTTGGCGTCACCAACGCCGCAGCGTCGCGGAAGACCGGTGCTGCCGCATGCGGATCGGCCGCCGCCACGGTGGTGAACGGCTCGAACAGTTCCCCGATCGCCACCGCGTACTCGTCCCGCGACATTTTCAGCCGGGCCCGCCGGGCGTTCTCGATGAGCGCGTACTGCGTCGGCGGGTCCGAAAGCCCGTGCGCCACGTGGTGCATCGACACGATGCCTTCCAGCCCGGGCCCGCGCGCCTCCAGGGAGCCGCCCGGGCTCTCGCGGAGATCGGGCGGGTCGGGCGCCGCTGCCTGCCGGGTGATCGTCGAGATCGCCTCGGCCCCGACCAGCAGCACCACCTCGGCGTCCCCGGCCGCGATCGTGGCGGCGAACTCGTTCACCAGATGCTGCGGTGCCTGCCCGCCGCCGACCTCCAGCACCGCCCGCCGCGGGTCGGCGCCGAGCCGTCTCGCCACCGAGCGCGGGAAGTTGTCCGAGCAGCCGAGCAGGGGTACCGCCCAGGGCAGCGAGATCTCGAATTGCGGCACGGCGGCCACGGTGTCGATCGCCGACGCGTCGACCCCCGCGTCCGTCAGGGCCTCGCGCGCCGCGTCCGCCGCCAGGTCGGCGGGGGACCGACGGCGGTAACCGGGATCGTCGAGCCGCTCGGACACCTGGCCGGCGCCGACGAGCACCGGCGTCCGGGAATCGGTCACGGCAGCCGCCCGGCGAGCTCGCGGATGCGCCGCTCGCAGTCGGCGGCCATCGTGCGGGTGATCTCGCCGGCCGACCGGACGTCGCGGAACGATCCGACGACCTGCCCGACGAAGAACGACTCCAGCCTCAGCGCGCCCTCGTGCCCCGCCTCGGCCGCGGCGTCGATGCGCTGCCACGCCTCGTCGACCAGCATCGGCTGCAACGGCAGCGGCAGCGCGGCGGGGCTGCCCGGGGCCGCCCACTCGTCGTGCCAGGCCGTCTTCAACTGGCGCGCGGGCTTGCCCGTACGGGTGGGCGAGCGCACCGTGTCCGCGCTGCTCGCGGCGAGGAACTTGTTCTTGATCGCCTGGACGGCGACGTCCTCGCTGCTGGACAGCCAGACCGAGCCGCACCACACCCCGGCCGCCCCCAGCGCGAGCGCCGCCGCCATCTGCCGCCCGTCCGCGATGCCGCCTGCCGCCAGCACCGGCCGGTCCCCGGCGATGTCGACGATCTCGGGCGTGAGCACCATCGTGGCGATCGTGCCGGTGTGCCCGCCCGCCTCGGTGCCCTGCGCGACCAGCACGTCGACGCCGGCCGCGAGCTGCCGTTCGGCGTGCCGGGCCTGGCCGACCAGCGCGGCGGTCACGACCCCGGCGGCCTTGGCCCGCGACACGAGCTCGGGCGGTGGGGTGCCGAGCGCGCTGGCGATGAGCGCGATGCGGTGCTTGACCGCCGTCTCGAGCAGGGCGACCGCGCCGGGCTTGGTCAGCGACGCGGCGATCTGCTGGCGGTCGACGGTCTCGGCGGGCGGGATGTCGTACTTCTCGAGCAGGCCGCGCACAAACGCGAAATGCTCCTCCGGGATCTGCGCGCGCATGCTGGCCACCAGATCGGCCGGGTCGCCGGGGACGAACTTCTCCGGGACGAGCAGATCCACGCCGTACGGCTTCCCGCCGGTCTGTTCCTCGATCCAGGTGAGCTGGGCGTCGAGCTCCTCGGGGCCGTAGACGGAGGCGGCCAGCACCCCGAGGCCGCCCGCGTTGGTGACCGCGGCGACCACTGCGGGCGACCGGTTGAAGCCGACGATGGGATGCTCGACGCCGAGCAGGTCGGTCAATGCCGTACGCATGGGTGCGGTCCTCCAGTGTCGATCCGCAGGGGAGGTTACCCGGCGGTCACTTGTGCGAGGCGGCGGATCTCGCTGCCCTGCTCCACCGCCATCTCGTTGGCGACCTCGCGCAGCTTCTCGTCACTGCCGCCCTTGAGCACGTCGCCGGCCATCAGCAGGGCACCACGGTGGTGGTCGGTCATCATCGCGGTGAACTGGGTGTCGAACGCGGGGCCCTTCGCCGCGGCCAGCGCGGCCAGGTCGTCCGGGCTCTGCATGCCGGCCATCGAGGCGTGGTCGTGGCTCGGATCGTTCTCGGGCAGACCGCGTTCCTTGAGCCACGCCCGAAAGTAGGTGATCTCGACGGGCTGGGCCGCGGCGATCCGGTCCGCGAGGGCGGCCAGACGCGTATTGTCGGCTCTGCCGGGTGCGAGACCGGCCATGTCGATGGCCTGCTGGTGGTGGACGATCATCATCTGCACGAACGTGGTGTCGACGGCGTTGTAGGTCGAGCCGGCCGGCGCGCGCACCTGATCGGAATCGGTCACCACCGCCTCGTCGCCGGGGGCACCGGGCAGCACCACCCGCTCGGCCGGTGTCGCGCTCACGGTCGGCCGGGGCGCCGCCGCGGTGTGGTCGGCGCCCATCCGGGCCACGACCGCCACGACCACCGCTCCCGCCAGGACTGCTACGGCCGCAACGATCGTCGATGTCCGAGCCCGGCTCACCGCACCTCCTGAATCGACGGAGAAAGATGCTTGCGTAGGCATCTATTGCCACTACTGTAACGACAAAGGTGAATACGTGGAGGGGAAACCGTATCGTGCTGCCACCACGCGGCAGGGTGCGCCAGGGGAGGGAGACCCATGAAGCACACTGCCCCACGAGGGCGGATGCTCAAGCGGCTGGCCGCCGTGAGCGCGTTCGCTCTGGTTGTCGGGCTGCCGACGGCGCCCGGGAGCAGCGCGGCGCGGACGCCCGCCGGTCAGCACCGGATTCCCGGCGTCGACGAGATCGTGAGCAGCCCGAATCTCCAGCAGGTCGCTCACCTGGACAAGTCCGGCCCGCTGACGGGGACGAACACGGACTGGGCCTTCCAAGGACGTTACGCATACGGTGGGAACATTAACGGGTTCTCCGTCTACGACATCAGGAACCCGAAGGCCCCGACGGTCGCCGCGCAGGTTCTCTGCCCCGGATCGCAGAACGACATCTCGATCAGCGGCCACCTCCTCTTCCTCGGCACCGACTCGCAGCGCACCAACGACACCTGCGACAACGTGGCCTCGACGACCGTGGCGCCCGGGGACCGCTGGGAAGGCGTCAAGATCTTCGACATCAGCGACCCGCTGACGCCCAGGTATCTGAAGTCGATCAAGACGGACTGCGGGTCGCACACCCAGACCCTGGTGCCGGGCAAGCGCCACGACCCCAACGTCTATATCTACGTCCAGTCGTACAACCTGGCCGGCGCGTCGGTGCCGAACTGTGCCCTGCCGCACGACAAGATCTCGATCATCAAGGTGCCGGTCCGCAACCCCGCGGCCGCGGCCGTGGTCGCCACGCCGGTGCTGTTCCCGGACGGCGGCTTCCCCGGCAGCGACAACCCCGTGCAGAGCCCGACGACCGGCTGCCACGACATCACCGTGTACGCCGAGAAAAACGTCGCGGCCGGCGCCTGCATGGGTGACGGTGTGCTGTTCGACATCACCGACCGGGCCGCCCCGAAGGTCGTGACCACGGTCCGCGACGAGGTGAACTTCGCGTTCTGGCACTCCGCCACGTTCAACAACGACGGCACCAAGATCGTCTTCACCGATGAGCTGGGTGGCGGCGGCGCGGCCACCTGCAACGCGACGATCGGCCCGAACCGCGGCGCCGACGCGATCTACGACATCGTCGGCAAGGGCAAGAAGGCCAAACTGGTCTTCCGCAGCTACTTCAAGATCCCGCGGGCGAACGCCGACACCGAGGTGTGCGTGGCCCACAACGGCTCGCTGATCCCGGTGCCGGGCCGGGACATCATGGTCCAGGCGTGGTACCTCGGCGGCATCTCGGTCTGGGACTTCACCGACTCCCGCCGGCCCAAGGAGATCGCCTACTGGGAGCGGGGCCCGCTGTCGACGACCCAGCTCACCCTCGGTGGCTCCTGGTCCGCGTACTGGTACAACGGCTTCATCTACTCCAACGACATCACCAAGGGCATCGACGTGCTCGAGATCAAGGACCCACGAACAGCGATCGCCCGGCTGTTCCGCACCGATGTCTTCAACGCCCAGACCCAGGACAACTACCTGCGCTGACCGCCCGTCGCCGACCGTGCCGAGAAGCCGCGCCCGACGGAAGACGGGCGCGGCTTTCTCGGAGCCGGATCAGGCGGCGTACTTCTCCACCAGAGCGCCGACGGCCGGCAGGGACGCCTCGATGTGCTTCTGGGCGCCGCCGCGGACCGAGCCGTAGGTCTTGACGACCACGGCCTTCTCGGACGCTCCGGCCATGTCGTCGGTGACCTTCAGTAGGGCCGGGCCGACCTCGTCCTGGCGCTTGGCCAGGTAGTCGCCGAACGAGCCGCCGCCGGCCGCCTGGAAGTCGGTCCAGAACGGCTGGAGCTGCTCGAGCATCGACGGCACCATGATGTCGACGGTCTCGGTGTAATAGCCGGGGGCGAACGAGGTGATCGCCTTGTAGGCCAGCTTCACCGCGGCGGCCGAGACGCCCGACTTTTTGCCGAGCTCCGACTCGACCACGGCCTGGCAGTCCTTGACGATGGTCGCCCGGGTCGCCGGATTGTCGGAAAGATCAAGCAGGTTCGAAACCATGGGGTGTGCGCTCCTCATCACAAGACAACGGCACGCAGATTACTCAATGCGCACACACTTTCAACACTTGGCTCCGTCGATCCCGGTCTTCGGGCTGATCGGTCGCCCGGAAAACCTGATCAGTCGGGAGTTGCGCCCTGTCGCCCGGCGAGTCGGGGCGATGCCGAGGGTGCGCTTCTGCTAAAAGCCCGGGACCTGGCGCTCGATCTCGTCGCGCTTGACGTTCATCGACCAGAACGCCTCGGCGATGTCGTCGGGGTCGACCACCGGGATCTTGCCGACGTCGATCCCGGTCGCCATGCCGCCGCGGAGCATCGCCTGCCGGCCCGCGCTGCGCTCGACCATCGCGGCCACCTGCACGACCCCGGCGTAGACGCCCCGCCCGGCCAGTTCGCCGTGCAGTGAGTGCAGGTAGTTGCGGGCGGCGGCCAGGAACGGGGTGATGCCGCTCAAGCGGGGCTGCGGGGCGGTCGCCGTGACGCTCTGGCCGAGCAGGATCGCGCCGTCGCCGCGCTCGAGCATGCCGGGCAGGACCGCGTGCACGGCCTCGACGAGCGAGAGCAGGTAGGTCTCCGCGTACGGCCGGATCTGGCCGGCGGTCAACTCGGCGGCCGGGGTGAAGCCCTCGGTGGTGATCGGGGCGTACTCGATGACGTCGATTCGTCCGAAGCGGGACAGGACCGCCTCGATCAGCGCGGGGATCTCGGCGGCGTCGCTGAGGTCGGCGGGGAAGGCGACGGCCTCGATGCCCTCGACGGCCAGCGCGGCGGCGAGCGCCTCGAGCCGCGAACGGGTGCGGGCGACGAGCGCCACCCGGTAGCCCTCCCGGCCGAAGCGGCGGGCGACCGACGCTCCCAGCCCGGTTCCGGCGCCGAAGATCACGATGGTCCTGCTCATGGCGTACTCCCTGGTACTTGATGTAGCCCTCAACTTACCCAGAACTTGAGGGCTCATCAAGTTCGGCTATGCTGGGGCCCATGAGCGAGCCCCGACTGCGCCGGGACGCGCAGCGCAACGTCGAGCGGCTGCGCGAGGCGGCCGTGGCGACCTTCCACGAGCAGGGTCTCGAGGCGCCGCTCGAGCAGATCGCGCAGCGTGCCGGGGTCAGCCCGGGCACGGTCTACAACCGCTTCGGCGGGCGGGACGCGCTGATCGACGCAGTCATGCCCGACCTGATCGAGGCCCGCGTCCGGGAGCTGCTGCGCCGCGCCGAGGCCGAGACCGACCCGTGGGAGGCGTTCGCCGGCTACGTCACGTCGCTCTGTGAGATGCAGGCCACCGATCCGGCGCTCAACGACGCGGTGAGCCGCCGCTACCCGGACGCGGCGAGGTTGACCGAGATCTGCGACGTCCAGATGGGCAACGCCCGCGGTCTCATCGAGCGGGCCCGGGCGGCCGGCGTGCTGCGCGCCGACTTCACCGCCGAGGACATGGCGGCGATGCTCTGGTCGAACGCGGCGATCGTGCGGGCGACCAGCGGGATCGCCCCCGAGGTGTGGCGGCGGGCGCTGGGGTTCGCCCTCGACGGGCTGCGCACGAGCGCGGCCCACCCGCTCCCGGTCGCGCCGATGACCGACGGCCAGGTGCACCGCGCGATGCTCGGCCTGGCCGGCTTCCCCCACCGGAAGCCGGGCGGCAGGCCGCGCTAGGCCGACGCGGCCGGGAACGCTCAGGCGGTCGGCTGGATCCAGATGGTGCGGTACTGGACCTTGTTGCCGTGGTCCTGCAGGCGGATCGCGCCGGTCGAGGGGCCTTCGGCGATGTTGCCGCCGGTGCCGTTCGGGATCTCGATGTTGTCGTGGACCTTCTTGCCGTTCCAGATGACCGTGATGCGGGCGTTCTCGGTCTTGGCTCCCGCGTCGTTGAAGCGGGCGGCCCGGTAGGTGATGTCGTAGGTCTGCCACGTCTCCGGGGCGGTTGCCGCGTTCACGTCCGGGGCCTTGATCGTGTAGATCGCGCCGGCCTCGTTGTCGGCGGGGGTGGTGTCGCCGTACGAGTCGAGGATCTGCAGTTCGTAGCGCTCCTGCTGGTAGATCCCGCTGTTGCCGCGGTTCTGCCCGGTCACGTCCGGGGGGAGCAGCGGGACCTTGAACTCGACGTGCAACTTGTAGTCGCCGAAGGCGTCCTTGGTGCGCAGGTCACCGCAGCACACCTCGGTCGCGTTCGGAGCCACGGCCGGCCAGGCCGGGCGCCGGCCGTCGGTGTGCTGCCAGTTGTCGAGGCCGTGACCGTCGAAGAGGGTGATCCTCGCGCCGGGCTTGCGGACGCTGATCAGGTCGACGTTCACGTGGCCGGTGTCCAGGGCGTCGACCCGGTACTGGATCGTGTTCACGCCCCGCTCCAGCGGCAGTGTCTCGGTGGCCGTCGCCCAGTCGTCCCACGTCACCGTCGTCGGCAGGTTGACCTGGCGGATCTTCTTGCCGTTGACGTGCACGCTGACCGTCTTCGGGCCGCTGAACGGGTTCGGGCCGTTGGAGTAGCGCAGCCCCACCGCGTAGTCACCGGACTTGTCGACCTCGACGTGCGTCGTCGTCGCCGCGTTCAGGTTGCCCAGGCCGGCCACGAAGCCGATGCCGGAGAAGCCGCGGTGATCGGTCGCCAGACTCGCGCCGCCCTCGCGGTTTCCCTCCTCGGCCTCGTAGAAGACCTGCTGCTCGTGGTCGCCCGGGATCTCGTTCAACGTGTACCAGGCCTCGGTGCTCCACAGCGTCTCGCCGTCCTTGGCGCTGAACGGCCGCGGCGAGCGCAGGTGCACCACCCGATCCCGGCGCAGCCCCGCCACCGTCAGCGTCACCGTCCTGCGGTCGCCGGAAACCTTCGCGGCGGTCACCGCCAGGGTCTCCTGGTCGACCTTCGGCCCGCCGTACTGCGCGGTCGGCACGTAACGCCACTGCTCGACCTGGTACGCCGTCGCCAGCTTCGCGACCGTCGCGTCCGAGACCGGCTCGGTGTACTCGATCGTGAAGCCGGTCGACGTGGCCTTCACGCGCTTCATGTCGAAGACGCTCCTGCCGTTCGGCGTGAGCTTCTGCAAGCCGTACCGGAGCTTGCCTTCCTGGCCCCAGTTGCCGTCCGCGCCGAGCCCGCCGACGTAGATCGCGCCGTCCGGGCCGATCGACACCCGGTTGACGCCGGCCTCGAGGCCTTGCGTGTGCCGGAACACCGCGCCCTGCTCCTGGCCGTTCACCGTCTCCAGCGCAGCCCGCTGCAAGCCGCCGTAGGTGACGTCGCCGAACAGGATCTGACCCTGGTAGGGGCCGGACTTGAGCAGCACCGGCGTGCTGGGCGAGTTGGCGATCTCGTTCTGCGGCAGCCACAGCACCGGCCGGGTGGGCTTCTCGGCGTCGTACGCGCCGTCGGGGTTGGTGTAGTGGTTGAAGAACGCGCCCTTCTCGATCTTGACCAGCTTGGAGGAGGGGAGCCAGCCACCCTGGTTGTCGGTGACGTAGAGGTCGTCGCCGTTGCCCCAGCCGAGGCCGTTGGGGGTGCGCAGGCCGCCCGCGACCGTGGTGACCTGGCCGGACTTGCGGTTGACCACGATGCTCGTGCCGCGGCCGCCGACCGGCTGCGGATCGGTGGTCGCGCCGCCCAGGTCGATCGAGACGGACAGGTTCGCGTAGAAGTTGCCGTCGCGGTAGAGCAGACCGAACGCGAACTCGTGGAAGTTGCCGCCGAAAGGCCAGACCGCGACCGTACGGCGGGTGTCGAGCACCTGGTCGCCGTTCGTGTCACGCAGCTCGGTCAGTTCGTGCTTCTGCGTCACGTAGACCAGGCCGTCGACGACCGCGACGCCCATCGGCTCCTTGAGCTTGTCGGCGATCTTCTTGTACTTCACGCTGCCGGGGCCGGTCCCGCCGGTGACGTTCTCGACCAGATAGACCTCGCCGCTGACGGCGTCCGTGCCGCCCCACGTGCTCAGCACCATCTTGCCGTCCGGCCGCCAGGCGATGCCGGTGACCTGCGGCTGGAAGCCCTCAGGGCGCAGGTCGGTGAGGTCGTAACCGGGGTTCACGGCGGTCAGCGGCAGGCCGTCGCCGGGCGAGTCGGTGCCGGCGGTGCACTCCTTGCGGCCTGGTGCGGTCACCCGTACCACGCCTGCGTCGGTGCTCAGCGCACTGGCCGGCACGACCGCGAAGTCGGCGGCGCCCGGCGGCTTCCACGCGAGCGTGAGGCGCTGGCCGCCGTCGCGCTCGAAATACTCGACGCGCAGGGCGTGCACGCCGGCGGTCAGGTCGACGGCGCCGTCCTTGGGCACGTCGCCGTGCAACCCGTCGTGGTCGACGACGAGGTTGTCTCCGATGTAGAGCTTCGAGCCGTCGTCGCTCATCAGCCGGAACGTGTACGAGCCGCCGGCCGGCACGGTGAGGTTGGCCAGGGCGTGCGTGATGAAGTCGTTCTCGAGGCCGAACTGCTCGGCGGTCGACCAGTCGACGGTGGGCATCAGCTTGTCGACGTTGGGCGTCTGGCCGGGCTTGAGATCACAGACCCGGTTCAGCGGCAGTCCGATGTCGTAGGTGCGAAGGGTGACGCCCGGTTCCTGGGGCGCCAGTTCGGCGGCGTGCGCCGCCGCCGGTGCTGAAGCGAACGTCGCGACCAGGAGAACGGCCACTAGCAGACGTTTCATCCACGCTCCTCGGTTACCGAACCGGTGCAGAAGTGTGAACAGCTTGATCTGCTTTTGGTGTGGCGTCCATATCTTTCGATATATCAATCACTACTTTTTTCTCCGGAGCCGAAAGTATCTCCGAGCAAGTCGGGCCAGATCGGACCGACGACCCGTCAGGGCAGGAGCTGGTCGAGAGTCGGGGGTTTGGCGAAGATGCCGTCGTGCTGACCGAGCGACGCGACCCGCTCCAACGACGACCGGTTGATCTCCTCGGGCCAGCTCGGCAGGATCATCGCGATGCGTACGGTGTCATTGATCTTGGTGTAGGTGCCGACCACGTCACGCACCTCCTCAGGGTGGCTCGCGGCGTAGCGCAGCGACTCCTTGATCGCCTCGGTGAAGTCCGTGACGAGCTGTGGCTTCGCGGTCTGCGTACCCCGGCTGGTGAAATAGAGCGCCACCGTCAGGTCGGGGGCGGTGTCCACGAAGTTCGACGCGAGGATCTGCCCGCCCTGGGTCAGCACCGCGCTCAGCGCCGGCTCGACCACCCAGGCCGCGTCCACCTTGCCCGCCTGCAACGCGCCGGGCATCTCGGGGAACGGCATCGCCTGGAAGCGCAGATCGTCGGCCCGACCGCCGGCCCGGCGCACCGACTGACGCACGGTGGTGTCGCCGAGGTTCTTCAGCGTGTTCACCGCGATCCGCTTGCCGGCCAGCTCGCGCGCCGAACGGATCGGGCTGCCGCCGGAGACCACGATGGCCGAGAAATCGCGCCCGGCCCGACCGTTGGAGGCCACGCCGCTCGCCACCGCCCGCAACGGCGCACCGGCCGCGGTGGCGGCCATCAGCGAGGTCACGTTGCTGAAGCCGAACTGGTACTTGCCGCCGAGCACGCCCTCGACGATCGCCGCGCCGCCCTGCTCCGGGGAGAGGGTGAGATCGATGCCGCGCTTCGCGAAGAAGCCCTTCTGCTTGCCGAGATAGATCGGCGCGACGTCGATGATCGGGATGACGCCGACGCTGATCTTCGTGCCCCCGCTCGCGCCCTCGTCCTTCTCGTCGGAGCTGCAGGCCGTCCCGGCGAGCAGGGTCGTCACGGCAACGACGGCGGCCAGAATCCGGCGCATGGACTGCCCTTTCGGTTACGCGGCGCGACTGCGCCCGGCGCAACTTATCTGATCAAGGGCCCACGAGGGTCGGTCGGAAAGACAGAACTGAATGACCGCCCGACCAGGCGCCGCGAAGATCGTCCAGGCCGCGGTCGAGGCCGTCCACGTACCATCGAGGGCGGAGAGCTTGCGGACGGACTCAGCGGCCGTGGTGACGTTCTCGGTGTCCTGCGGGCCGGGGCCGACCGGCAGCCGATTCTTGTCCGGGTTCCTAATCCCGGCCACGTGGGTAAAGGCCACTCATGACGGAGTACGGAATCCATGCCTCGCACGAGCAGATCCCGCCCGCCGAGTTGCTCGCCGCCGTGGTGGCCGCGGAACGCGCCGGCTTCGAGGCGGCGATGTGCTCCGACCACTTCTCCCCCTGGAGCAGCCGCCAGGGGGAGTCGGCCTTCGCCTGGTCGTGGCTGGGTGCCGCCCTGCAGGCCACGAACCTGTCGTTCGGCGTGGTGAACGCGCCCGGCCAGCGGTATCACCCCGCGATCATCGCCCAGGCCATCGGCACGCTCGCCTCGATGTATCCGGGCCGGTTCTGGGCCGCCCTGGGCAGTGGCGAATACAGCAACGAGCACATCACCGGTGAACCGTGGCCGCGCAAGGAGGTCCGTGAGGCCCGCCTGCTGGAGTGCGTCGACGTGATCCGGGACCTGATGGACGGCAAGGAGGTCACCCGGGACGGCTTGGTCAAGGTCGACCGCGCCCGCCTGTGGACCCGGCCCACCACCGCACCCGCGCTGATCGGAGCCGCGGTCAGCACGACCACCGCCGCCTGGTGCGCCCGCTGGGCCGACGGCCTGGTCACGGTGAACGCCCCCGAGGCCCACCTGCGCTCGATGATCTCGGCGTATCGCGGCGCGGGCGGCCGCGGCCCCCTCTGCCTCCAGGTGCACCTGAGCTGGGCCCCCACGCAGCGTGCGGCCGAGGCCATCGCTCACGACCAGTGGCGCAGCAACATCTTCCCCCCACCGGTCTGCTGGGACCTGGAAACCGTCGAGCACTTCGACGTGATCAGCCAGAACGTGACCGTCGACCAGATCGCCGAGGTGGTAAACATCTCCGCCGACCTGGACGAGCACATCGAAAAGCTGCGCGGTTACGCGGCTCTAGGCTTCGACCGCATCTACTTGCACCACGTAGGCCAAGACCTGACCCCGTTCATCGACACCTTCGGCGCCAAGGTCCTCCCCGCCCTCCGCCAGACGCTTCGTTCACCTCAGGCACCCCCACAGGAGGCCCGAAACTGATAGGTAGTCGTATTGATCTTGAACCCCCCGGCGTAGTCGACCCGCATCCCCGCGGCGGACCCGTCCAACGCCCCACTGCGACTGACCGCGAGGAGCAAATTCGCCTCCTCGCCGGCCCGGACGGTCGCGTTCTCCGCCGGGACCCGCGACTCCCAGGTCATGTTGGCCGCCGGCGGGTAATTGGCGTTGCCGATCGGCTTGCGCCCGCTGCTCAGGGGAACGATGAAGGCCTTGCCGGCCTTGACGCCCTGCGCCCCCGCAAGACCGATCTTCTGAACGACCAGGTCGCTTTCGGCGGGTGCCCGCAAAACCTCGCCGAGGAGCATCTCCGCTCCGTCCGGCACGCGCACACACCGAGTCACCGGGTCGCCGCCGAATACCAACTCTTTGCTGTCGTCCGAACCGCAGCCCGTGACCGAGACCGCCAAGACAACACTGAGCGTGGCTAGGCCACTGCGCTGAATCATGATCGGGAACCGTACCGGCCGTTTGTTACGTAACGATCTCGATGGGTGATGCGAGCGTGGCACCCGGCAACGTCTACCCGACCGGCGACGGCGACCCGATCCTGCTGGAGCTGAGACGACGCGAGGGCTCCCCCGGGAGCGACCCGGTGGAACCCTCGCGTTCGTAGGACGTGGTCAGGACGCGGCGGCCGGTCCGTCGTTGATCAGCATCTCGGGGTGGCGGCTGAGGAACTCGGGGAGTTTGTCGGCCGTGGTCGCCTCGAACAGCTTCCGGGTCTCGTCCGTGATTCCCTCGCCGCCGTCGCCCGCGGCGAACGTGCCGCCGTTGGTCTTGATCGGGATGAGGTCGCCGGCGGCCAGGCCCTTGAGCCCGAAGATGAAGTTCTCGACCGGCACCTGGTGGGTGTCCATCTTCAGTGACTTACCGGCGGCGTCGAGGATCCGGGACACCCTGGCCGGGTTGCCCATGACGCCGGAGCTGCTGGCCTTCTTGGCCATCGCGCGCAGCAGTTGCTGCTGGTGGCGCTGACGGTCGTAGTCGCCGTTCGACGAGTGCCGGATCCGGGAGAACTCGAGCGCCTCCCACGGGGCCATGTTGCGACAGCCCTTCTCGTACCAGAACGCGTTGCGCGGCGGCGACTTCGGGTCGGCGCCCTCCGCGTACTCGACCTTGCCGTTCTTGACGATGTAGTGGCTGGACCACATGCGTTTGTCGACGCAGAGGCGCACGCCGCCCATCGCCTCGAGGATGCCCTTGAAGCCGTTGAAGTCGATGATGACGACGCCGTCGAACTTGACGCCGGTCAGCTCGTTGACGGCCTTGGTGGCGAGCTTGGCGCCGCCCTGCCAGCCGCGGCCGTTCTGCGACCCGAAGAAGTACGCCGAGTTGATCTTATTGGTCTGCGGGTTGAGGCCCATCGAGGCGTCGCCGGGGATGCGGGCGACCGTGTCGCGGGGGATCGAGATCATGTACGCCTGATCGTGCTTGGCGTTGATGTGCAGCATCAGGATCGTGTCGGAGCGGGACTCGCCCTCGCCCCATCCGGTACGGGTGTCCAGACCCAGCATCAGCAGGTTCATCGCGCCCTCGGGCAGCTTGCCCGCCTTGACCGACTTGTTGCCCGAGTTGCTGCCGCTGTCGAGCACGCTCGAGGTGGTCTGGATGTTGGAGGTGAGTTTGCCGAGGAAGTACTTCACCCCGACCAGTCCGCTGACCGCGATGATGGCCAGGACGACGCCGAAGGTCGTCAGCAGCTTTGCCCAGAGTGGCGCTTTGTGGCGCTTCGACTTCCTCTTGCCGGCCCCGCCGTTCCGCGTCTGCCGCTGACCTTGGCGGGCGTCACGATCGCCCATCGTGGCGCTCTGTACCGGCATATGTGTTTGCTCCCTCTCGTGACACGGGGGCGTGTCCGGCCCCTCCTGGAGATACGGAGAGCCGCCGCGCCGGGCTCAATGCCGTCAGAACAGATATATGGTCTAGATCTATTAGTCAACCCCGCTGAACGAGCGGTAACCGCGCAGCGACGGTCAGGAATCGAATGGCCTATTTTCGGCACTCTGTGTAGCCATCCGAATCGCTGTGCGTTCGATGTCCATTTCGCGTGATTAACGTGATTAAGAGCCGCCGCCGTCGCTGATCAGATTCTCGGGGTGACGGATCAGGTACGCCGGGAGCTTGTCCTGCGCGGTCGCCTCGAACAGTTTTCGGGTGTCGGGGCTGATCAGCTCGCCGCCGTCCTCGGCCGTGGCGTAGGTGCCGCCGTTCGTCTTGATCGGGATGAGGTCGCCGGCGGCCAGACCCTTGAGCCCGAAGATGAAGTTCTCCACCGGCACGCCGTGCGTGTCCATCCGGAGCGACTTGCCGGCCGCGGCGAGGATCCTCGACGCCTTGGCCGGGTTGCCCAGGACGCCGGAGCTGCTGGCCTTCTTGGCCATCGCGCGCAGCAGCTGTTGCTGGTGGCGCTGACGGTCGTAGTCGCCGTTGTCCGAGTGGCGTAGCCGGGAGAACTCGAGCGCCTCCCACGGGGCCATGTTGCGGCAGCCCTTCTTGAAGACGAGGGCGTTGCGGGGCTTCCTCTTCGGGTCGGCGCCCTCGGCGTACTCGACCTTGCCGTCCTTGACGACGTAGTGGCTGGACCACATCTCCTTGTCGACGCAGAGGTGGACGCCGCCCATCGCCTCGAGGATGCCCTTGAAGCCGTTGAAGTCGATCACCATGACGCCGTCGAAGTCGATGCCGGTCAGCTCGTGCACGGCCTTGGTGGCGAGTTTTGCGCCGCCCTGCCAGCCGCGGCCCTTGCCCGACCCGAAGAAGTACGCCGCGTTGATCCGGTCGGTCGCACCCCGGAAGCCCATCGCCTCGTCCGCCGGGATCCTGGCCACGGTGTCGCGGGGGATCGAGAGCATGTACGCCTGGTCGTGCGCGGCGGTGATGTGCAGGATGAGGATCGTGTCGGAGCGGGACTCGCCCTCGCCCCAGCCCGTGCGGGTGTCCAGGCCCAGCATCAGCAGGTTCATCGCGCCCTCGGGCAGCTTGCCCGACTCGACGGTCTTGTTGCCCAGTCCGCCGGCGCTGTCGAGCACGCTCGAGGTGGTCTGGATGTTCGAGGTGAGCTTGCCGAGGAAGTACTTCACCGAGACCAGGCCACCGACGCCGACCAGGGCGAGGATCACCCCGAAAGCGGTCAGCAGCTTCGTCCAGAGTGGCGCTTTGCGGCGCGTGGGCTCCTTCCCGCCGCCGTCGCGCGGGCCGCGCTGACCCGGGACGTCACGATCGCCCAGCGTGGCGGTCTGTGCCGGCATAGGTGTGAACTCCCTCGGATGACACGGGCGAAGGACGACTCCCGGGAAGGGGCGCCCGCGTCGGGCTCGACGCCGCGAGAATAGATATAGGCCCACTCGTCAACCCCGCGGGGCGAGGCGACGACGGAACGGAATCGGAGCACCGAATGTCGGCACACTGCGTAGCAAGGTGCGCGCAGAGTGCGGACTTCTCCAGTATTCGGTGAACGCCGTGAACTGCCCACTCCGGTGCCCGATTTCGGTGGTTTCTGATACTCAGCTAAGCGTGCGGTCCATTCCCGGAACAGTTTCCTGAGAAATGACTGAACGATTGACGTCCCTTTCGCGGGCTTACCGGGTGGCGTGCCGGAAAAGTGCCGGGGAGGCCACGTCCACTAGGGTCGCTGACCGTGGATGCCGCAACGAACGAATTACGTGATGCGCACGACAAGCTGGCCGACTGGTACGTCGAGCGCCTGGGGGGCCTGCTGGAGAGCATGCCGAGCGAGCGGGCGATGCTCGACCTGTTCTGCGAGCTGACCTTGGCCGCCGAGCTCGGTGGTGCCGTGGCCGATGTCGGTTGCGGGACCGGCCGGCTGCTGCCCTATCTGGCCGGGCGCGGGGTGTCGCCGCGTGGGGTCGACCTGTCGCCGGGAATGGTCCGGGTGGCGACCCGGGACCACCCGGAGTTCACCTTCGAGGAGGCGGATCTGCGCGCGCTGCCCTTCGCGGACGCGTCGCTGGCCGGGGTGGTGTGCTGGTACTCGCTGATCTTCCTGGCGCCCGAGTCGCGGCCGGCCGCGTTCGCGGAGCTCGGCCGGGTGGTCAAGCCCGGGGGCTACTTCGCCGCGGCCTTCA
>Ga0247737_1000364_pt1 | contig 17681 bp, 10 predicted proteins | sample UWRJL028104C2_FD_180937 | JGI IMG/M metagenome (GOLD analysis project Ga0247737, IMG submission 180937) | Plant litter microbial communities from Arlington Agricultural Research Station in Wisconsin, United States - UWRJ-L028-104C-2 | ecosystem: Environmental > Terrestrial > Plant litter >...
CAAGTCCATACTCGGGGAACTCTTCGAGTGCAGCGGTGATTGTCACCAGTACCCTGGAGGTCAGGAGGCGTTTTGCGGATGCGTGGATACCTTTATGGACTATGTATGCTTTATTATTGTATCTTATCTCATCATATTCACAAGTAAGATCTGTGAGTACATCTTCGAAGCCAAGGGTACCGCGGCAAGTTAATATGACAGCTTGGGATGAGTGGTCTAGCGATACAAAATGCACCATAGGTATTCCAGTACCGGTATGACCACTGGAATCGCTGCCACCTTGAGGGTCAACGAATGAGGAGAGGAGTATTGTGGAGGGTGGAAGTTGAGTGTGTGTAGAGAAAGAGTGATGCTCGTGGTGATGTGTGCTATTTATCTCTTGCGACTTCCCATCTACGGCCGATGCAGCTATGCCCATGACACGGAGAAAGGATGCACCATATGACGCCGATGCAAATCGGATAAAACGGGTGATGTTTCGCACAATATGGTGCTGAGGAAACAGGCCGTCAATGTGCCCTGTTCGCATCATAGTCTGAAGGTTCTCGCCATGTTGGAAAGCACTCTGTGGCGCTTGGGGCGCAAGCACGAGAGAAGTTTCTGAGTTGTTGGGATTTAATGTGTAGATACTAGGAACAACAGATTTACTCCGTCGATGCATTTTCAGAGGTGAGTGTTGGTTGGAGATGTTTTTCTCACTAACAGCTCTTATGAGGGTGCTTTGAGCTCGTAGATGTGTTCGATATGTGGTAGGTGATACTGGTCGGCCCTCAGTATGGATGGAATATGAATCAGTGAGTGATACAATCGAGTCACGCCTCTGCTCGTGGACCGAGATGTAACTGGCCCGAGAAGGGCTTCTAGGTGCATTCTCGGCTGAATTTCCAAGATCTCTCGACGAAAAGAAATTCGGGTTTCCACGCTGAGGTGAATGTGGTGCCTCGCGGGTAGGATCAACATTGGAATCTCTTGAAGAGACGTGTAGATTCCTTTTGGCAGGCGGAGTATTCGCTCCCCATGATGGACGACTTGCAACTTTGCTCTGAGAATCCGAAGATGATGGATCCTTGTTCCAGAGGTTCGATAACGTCGTACCAGAGCCTTTCTTAAATGCGGTGCGAAATGAGCCCTTCTTTTCTATGGGCTTAATCACTAGTCTCTCCGTTTTAAGCTTCTTCTTAGCCGGTGCTTGGTTTCCAGTAGTAGTATTCAATGGTGTTATGTCCGATCCGTTCATTGATGATGAAATGCTTGTAGGTTTTCTTAATGCTGTTTGATTCGCTTTCTGTTCCTCGGGTTTAGTTTGTGTTAGGCTAGGGAATGATGGCTCTTTTGGTGATAAGACAGCTTTTGACATCGTATTTGACCTTGAGATCTGATGTTTCGGAGGCACCTTTGGCTTCAGTATAACATCTTGGGGTGAGGCCGAAGATGCGGAAGATTGGCCTTGCTCATTGGTTATACTCTTAGGTTTATTGTCTGGCTCATTGACGACTTCTTGAGCGCCTTGAAAACCACATTGTTCCTCAGAGCTGAAATCCTTTACCTTGTCTTCCGTGATGCGATATACAGCTCTATACCGGGGTAATCCTGTATCCATCTGAGATTCACTTATGAGAGCCTTGCTTTCGTCGATGTAGTCTACATCTTCTTCAAGAATTTCAACACCAGGCGGGGGAGACAATTGCGATGGCCGGGTTCCGATTATTTCAACAGTTATTGTCTTCGTGGTAGTAATGGACGTGGAAATGGAAACCGAGGCATTTTCTGGCAAAGACTGCATGATTCTCTGCCGTAAATTGATCTCTGGCATATCATCAATTTCTTCCACACCATCTGCTCCATGGTTCAGTTCTTTCGTCTCCAGGACCTGATTACCCCTTGCTGTCATGTAGATAGAGCTTTCCAACTCCCCGGTCCTTGTCACATCCTGCTCGGTTTTCCCCTGGCCGACAACATCCGCTCTCCTTCCATTGTCCAAAACCACTATGTCCCAAACCACCTCGTCGATCACCCCATTGATGTTTTCCTTATCCGTGAATTTTCTACTCCATCTCTGCAACAAGGCCAATCCACAAATCCCCATCAGCAGATCCGATACACTAACCTTCTCACCCTCCTGTCCCGTAGCTGGGTTCTGGAACTCCCTCCTTATCAGCGTAACAATGCTCGCAATTGCCCTCGAACTATCTGTACTTCCCAGTATACCATCTAGTGTCCCTAGCAATTGCTGACTCAAGTCTGTAGCGCTTTCGAGTGCTGCTGTCGAGATGTAGAAGCCAGTGCTAGCTGCGAAGGATATGTTCGTAATAGTCGAATGGAGGGTAGCGATACTGCGTTCAAGCATGGATTCGGCTTCTGCTCGCCCCAGCTCTCCAGTCGACCGTGTAGAGACATCTTTACCGGCGCGAATTAGGATTGTTTCGATTACTGCTCTGCTGAGTTCGAGACCAGTGAGGGTAGTAACTCTTGCGCCATCCAGGGCGAGACCACCAATAAATGTGCCGAGACGAAGATAGAGGGATGAACCGCGTGTTACCAGACTCACCACGTTGGCGATGGGTGCTGGGAGGAGTGTGGCTTCGGAGACCGGGTTGGTGATCAGTTGTTTACGTTCTACATCCTGCTCCATTTTTGCCACAGCGTTTGAAATGGAAAGTAGCGTTCTTCTGTGTTTTCGTGTCCCGCGTCGCCTATTCGAATAGTATTTGCTTTAGTAAGATATAGAGGCATCAGTGTATCTCGAGCCATTGTATTGTTGACGTTGCAATCTGCAGGCCGGGAGAGTTGACGCTATAGTGGCGTTGATATTGAGACATCTAATGGCGTGTGACGTGGGGAGGGAGTGAAACCGAGGCATGTGATAGCCCTGTTTATAATACTAAATATGAAATGGAAATAAGGAGGAAAGTATACTTAATATGCAGTATATATAATAAGAGATAGAAAAAGTGAGCTTATAAACGACCTACTTCATTATTATCTGGCTTATATCTAAAGTGAGAAAATAGTATAAGATATATTACTCTTTAATAAAGTTCTTCTAGATAAATTATACTTAGATGGCGGGCTTGGTGGGGAATGATCTGCTGCAGTAGATTTTAGCGACGCTGCCAGGGACAACGATTGCCAAGAGAGAAATACCGGACAATACACCATCGACTTAATAGCTTTTATATAATATAAATTATAAGCTAGCAAGATTATATCAAGCATAATGTATATATTCCAAATCTAGTTAATTATAAATATAGAAGAATTTTTTATAAATCTGCTAATTGATATTTTGTTATTAATGGAATTTGAGGCTAGCTCGGATCTACCCGAGCTCAGCCTTGTAGCAAAGCCTGAATCAGTAGAACTTAGCTTAAGAGATATTGTGATGTTAAACCTCACATCAAAATATTATAAAGCCATATAAAAATTAAAAATATATATACTTAGTTGTATCTTCTTTTACTTATATATCCTTATAGTATTCAACTGTCATCAAAGCCCCCTTCTAAGCTTTCGTAATAATGACCTTCACCAACGGCAGCGCTTCTCTTGCAACCATCTCTAAACCCTCAGAGACGCCCGTCGACAATTGATATCACAATGATCGTCTAAATAAAGACTATCACGGATAGCATCAAAATAAATGAGTCCCTTTTGTAAGTTCTCTATAAAGTGCAGTTGATAAGTCTTCAAAGGAAAGGCATGAGTTTCCTGCGAAATATAGAGAAAGTCTAGAACGGGGCCAGTTTTAGCCCCTGCTTTTACATTACGAGACTTTTAACCATGATCTTCAGAAAATGCCATCCCAAGCTCTCCTCCATCCTGGATAATTCGAATCGTACGAGGGCGTGAGATACTAAGTTTGTAGATTTCATACCGAATCTCAAGAGGAAGCGATGGAAATGGGAAGGGAGCTGTGCCTTTGACGTGTCCGTAAGAAGGATAGAGTCCTCGCCGGGCAAGAATCTTGCCTTGGATCAGCTTTCGCCGGCGGACTTCTTGATTATAAGCAACGTGGCTACTCTTTTCAAGGAGTTTCTCAAGTATGCAGTCCTGTGCTGCGGTTAGAGTTGCTAAGTATAATCGTTGCGGTCTTGGAAAATTTTGAGAGAAACCTTACTTACAATTTGTCTCATGATTGCGACAGAGTATTTGTTAGGTATGACTTGTTTCTTATGGAGAGCAGAGGATAGATGTGATGAGAGAGAGGATATAAGACCACGCCTGAAGTTCTGCTCAGCTTACTAAATTAGCCAATTATAGAATTGAATTGGTAGGGTGATTTACTATGCAAAGCAGGAAGTTGTGTTGCAGATTGTTGGGAGCTGAAAGTATGGAGTACTTTTAAAGTAAGCCTACAAACATCGACCTTAGCAGCTAATGAGGCTGGTACAATTGATCATTTATGGCAACTGGATCAAGAAGGAACGACTAGTATTATTAGCTCTAGATTTTTAAATTGAGTGAATGTCAAGTGTTGGTTTCTAAGGCGCAGAGGTGGGTGAGAGATAGAAGCAAATCACAAGACTGCTGCTGTGTCTTCTTTAATATTCAGAGTATTAGAGGTAGTGATGCACGACAGAGCATATTTGTGTTATCTACAAGATCATAATCTGCCTATTTTGTAGAGCCAGCATACAAAAGAGAATTATATCAAGCAAGACTAACGCACATCATTTGCTAGCTTATTTACTTTCTCTCAAGGACCTTTCCTATGCAACTCCCGTGTAATAAACTACAAAAGTCAATCTTCCAGTCTTCCCGATCCAGTACTATGAAACCCAAAAGTAGTCTTTATAGGACACCTATGCTCTAGGTGTGCTTCACCAAAACCATCCCAGAACTCCGAATTCGGCCACTATTTGTCTGTCATCAATCTTACGTCTCTCTAGCTCAGAGTCGACTGCTACCCTCACCAGTCAACATTTCATTATATTCGCATAACTCCATCTCCATTGAAACCTCACCCTCTTCTGTACTTTTGCTGGATACATCCGATGATTCTTTCGTAGTATACAAGCTCCATGGTTCTTCGTGAGGTGTCTCGTCGACCCAGCGCTGCAGTGTTTCGGGGCTTGAAGAATGGGTGTTTGAGGAGTAATGGGATATGTGGGGATTCTGTTAGAACAGATTGTATTTAGCTGAAGGAAGCTGAAGTAAAAATAGGTGAGGAAAGTGTACCTGATGAGCTGGAAAGGTGCTTGAGGCATGCTTCTTTTCCAGTTTTCTAGTTTGACTTTTGCTGGAACTGTACTTTTGTGATGGCATAATCACAAAGTGTAACTCAAGACTTCAAATTAAATATCGCAGATCTGCAAAGTATTTTAATGAATGAATTCGTTGATGTAAACAAGTACTGGATGAAATGAGGTAACGGCTGTATTTAAAGCATGAGTCAAGAGTAGTTTCATCCTCTTATAATAAGTCGATTCCATAATTCATCCGCCAGATTGCAATATCCAGTGACAAACTGCACTGCACTTTTTAATAGCTCAATTAGTCCAAGGTTGTAGGAGTAGGAAAAGAAATGTGATGAAACGTGGCATATGAACTGCACGATCAAAATTTCGAAAAATTGCGCCGCTTGCACGCTTTGCTTACCAAAGTCTATTGGGTGCCAGAAGACTAGTGCTTGAAATCCCCATCGCCGTGTGAAAACTTCCTTGCGTATTGCACTTTTATTGAGCAAAGCTAGTTGGCTGTCATATAATTATGTCCTTGTCAAGAAGACTTGGCGGGTAATATTCGTACATCCGCCGAGCGCCATGAGGCTGCTAGAAGTATAGCACTTTTTGATACATTTTTGAGAGCGGCTTGATGGTTGTATGCACAAAAGCTTAAAAATGAGACAAAGCCAATTGGCACACGTTTGATGACAGAGCTGGTTGTTACATGACAAAGCCAACACGTTTGTTGGGCGAATGCCATCCAGGGGATACTGCATTGCACTTTTATCTGACTGGTTCTAAGCTCTGATTTTCGCTTAGTACTGTACTGTACCGAAACCAAATGCTTTTTTGTCCTACATCCCAATTTGAAAAGGTAGAAACTTCCCCACTCGGCGGATGAATTCCGATGATAGTTTGCATCTCGCTTGTGCCATTCTTTGACGAGCTTACAACGCATTAAGTCTCTGTAAACCGTTACACATGATTCTATGTATTGCACTTTTGGAGGTTGTACACACCGGCTGTGAAGCTATACGCTTATATCAGACAGTGAAGCTATGCGGTTCAGAAATGATGATTCTTGATAGGCTAAGTTTTGTCTTTTGGTAGCCCAGTTTCAGCCACTTTCATTAATTCTCGACTTTTCTTTCTACTTCATCATTTTATTTTTGGCCGGCCTATATCCTCAATAGTTCACAAATCCCATTGGCATTTGAAGATTCTTCATGCTCAGTATTTCATTGATTCTCTTGGGTTGGTGCGCAAGATCCTCATCAGAGAATCTCGGACTTTCGAGGTCTCACATGTTGAAAGGCAAGAAGATGTTGGCATATCGCATATCGAATTTATTCAAGGTGCTAAGAAGAATTGGTTCACCTGATGAGCGGGTAACCGGAGCTCTACTTTTTCTAATATATGTATCTATCCGTCTTGTGGGACGCCAGCAACGGCGGGTGCCCACCTTGCAGATTCGCATTGACTACAAGTGGCGTGATGCCCTACACAACCTAGGGACTCCACAGTATTGTTACTATACTATCAAAGTATCTAAGAGCAGTTTGCCACTCATTCATAGCTGTCTGAAGTGTTGTTGCTCAGCATATCTTGTACCAAAAAATATGCAAAAAATGGCTACAGCTCAGATCACAAACTCAGTCAAACGTCAACTTACCAAAGACGAGTGGGAGACGCTCAAACCTATCATAAAACAGTTGTATATTGTTGAGAATAAGAGCTTTCCAGAAGTTTCTAGCGTTCTTCAGAATGAACACCGGTTCAGCCCCACGTTCGTGTTTTTACAGGACGCAAGTTGATTGAGACTGACGCACCTGCAGAAAAAAACAATTCGATTTTAATCTCAAGAAGTGGGGTTTCAAGAAAAATACTAACATGAGAGAGAGAATTAGAATTATGGAGGAAATCAACGGCAGTGCCCTGAAGCTCCCTGATCGTATTGGTAACATCAAGATAACGACAAGTAAATTGATAAGATGGAGAAAAGATTCTGTTAATGGTGTGCTTGAAATGGATAGGCTCTCTCAGAAAAGTGTGTGAAACATCCTCCGGGCAAATTTATCTACTAATGTGGTTCCCAGACTCCAAGTTTCCTATAGCAGCAGCAGCAGTCGCGGAAATTTCCTATAATTCTTCTATACCCAGCGACAATCTGAAATCCGCATCCTCTACACTTCCTGAACTTGATACTTTTTTTGACCAATCATTTGAAGATGATACCAGTTGGATGATGGCTTCGATCATGAGGCGAGAGATTGAGAAGGCATCTTCTCAAATGCTTACACCAATTATCGTCAAAAAAGCCATCAAAATAGTTACTACAGCTCTACCTCCGATAATCAGCAACCAACGATTTAAGAGCTTTGTCTCACCAAGTGATCTACAAAAGTCTCCGATCGCTATTGCGAATAATATTCTAGCACCGATACAACGCATAAATCAGCCAGTGTTAAAATCGCTAAATAGCTCCCCAAAATGCTATCATTCCTTACTAGATCTATATTATAAAGCAGGTGATTTTCCTGAGACAAAGCAGAGATGCAAAAAACAAACCCCTGGTCTTATTCTCAGTTTAAATGGCTACCTATGGTCAATGCCAGCCTCTAATTTGCAATCTATGGATTCTCGCGCCGGAAAGTCCTACTTGACCACTTTGCTCTATCAGGCAGCTTGGCGTGAGCTGATTTCTTCGAACTCTGGCAGCATATCAAATTCTAGCGACAGCGCTTATATGAGGAAAAAGGATCGTGGAATCCTTGAAGCAAAGCGTAAGCTTGCAAATCTTGGGAGCGAACCGTCTTCCACGAACTTCGATCCAGTATCGGAAACAGAGAAGCTTGCTTTGCTGTACTATAAGAAAGGGTTTTATATTGAAGCCACGACTTTTTATGCTCAAGTAGCAATAGTGAAGAGGAAGGTTTTCGGCAGTAAGCATCCTGATACAGTCAGAACCTATCTCGATGTGGTGGATGCAATGATCCAAGCAGGGGAATATCAAGATGCCAAAAAAGTTCACCAAATCATCCACATATCAATATCAAGATACTTCAGTGCACAAGAAAGACTATTTTTACGTTCCATGATTTTGATGGCCAACATCTATCATGGCATAGGATGGGATACTGAAGCAGAAAATCTGGAGAGAGAAACTCTCCAAATATCTTTGAACTACTTTGGCATAATGGACCATTACACGATAACAGCGATGGGCAATCTCGCAGGAACATTAAAGGCAAAAGCCACGCATTGGGACAATCTGAAAGACGGTCTGGAGGTGAACGATACGGCTTTACGTTTGGCTATTCAGCTTGATCAAGCGCTGGGCAGTAAATCTCTGAAGGCGTGTCGTCATCCACAACAACTCGGGAAGACTCTTCAATATAGAGGTGAAAATGTTCAAAGCATTGAGCTTAACAAGAAACTGTTTCGAAATTCCTTGAGATTGTATGGGAGCGAGCACCCCGTCACGCTCAAGACTGCTTCTGAGCTTGGTAGAACGCTACTTAAATTTGGGGATTATGTGAAGAGTGAATCGATCCTGCGAGTTGTTATGCTTAATATATACAATACCTTTGGCGCTGGATATACCGAACTTGTTTACAGCCTGGAAGACCTTGCTAAGAGCTTGGTTGGATTAAGGCATTGGGAAGAAGCAACAGATACATATGAACAATTATATCAATACTACGAAAAGGACTATGATATCCCACACGAGAGAGAGTCGCGTTGCTCAGAAATGTTGCGTAATTGTTATTACCAACAGGGATTATACTTGAAGGAACATGAATTTGAAGATCGGCTGTTGTGTCTTGTAGACCGGCATGGGAAAGCGCAGTTGGACTTTTCGATTAGGGTCCGAAAGTGGTGCAAGGTAGACAATGTTGGCGAGACGGCTGATCCTTGGAGAAGGAAAAGATTACGCTTTAGCTTGTAGCCTTCTGACATTGAATCTAATATTGTGTGGATGGTTCTTCTTTTTAGTGTAAAGAAACTAAAGCTTGGACAAGAGATAAAGAATATTATGTATCAATGGCCAATCTATGTGCACAGATAATGCCACTACAGTTCCCTATATCGCTCTGTCAGATGTTTTTTTGGTATTTATGTAGTGAGATAGAGTTAAGGACTTATTATATCAGGTCCATAAAGCATGAACCCCAGATATTGAAGTGGTCTAAAAACACGATATTTAGTCACGTGATGTCGCGTCCTTAAAACGGGGCAGCTCATATGACATCTGGCAGCAGTTCTTCAGGCGATCGCTGGAGCAGTGATTAGATGTTCTGCCCTGTGATTAAAGACTTTATACACCTGCATAGATTGTATCTGAGTGTTGGTTGACTAAAATTCCGAACGACAACCCGTGATCAACATTGGCTAGTACAAGTTAAGCTAGCGACTAGGACATACATCATCATTCCATGGAACTAAGCACTACTAGTCATCGCCCTTATAATATCCCAGCGCGACTCTTCTTGCTCTGCTCTGGCAGGAGAGCCAGGACTTCCGAAAAGGATGTTGCGCCTTGCTGCTCGTCAGAGTGTGCCATTGCGGCGTTCAGCACGTGTCGCGTCCATTTGCATTCCACGGTCACAGAATCGCAGCTTCTTCGGGATGGGCGAAATAGTAGGCGTACTGGCGAATCCAGCAGAGACAATTCGCCAGCTCAAAGAATCAAGAGAACTTTTGACCAAGGCTAAAGAGGAAGCAGCACTGAGGAATGAGGCGAAACGAATCCCTAAAAAGCATACTTTCTCCAAGCTGCCTGGATTTCATGGTCGTGCAACCGAGCAGGCACTACTTAGGAAAGTTTTGGCTGGAAACCCACAAATGAATGTCATCTTCGGTGCGACCTCAGTTGGGAAAACCGCACTGTTGCGAGAAGTTTTGGCTAGTGATGATTATTTCGTCATTAAATTTGATCTCAGAATTAGCGGCTTTGCAGATCTACGCAGTTTATATCTTGCGCTTTGCGAGCAATTTAAGAACGTTTTTGATGAGGTTGGAGTTTCCTTTTCCGGTTCACGTAAATGAGCTGATGATCACAGATGCATGATGAGGAAATGGATAAACTGGCAATCACATTTAAACACTTGACAATCAACCTGAATGAGACGGAGCAGAACAACCCCGAGTTTAAAGTATCAGTAGCTGATCTTGCTGATTTAATGGAGACCCTGCAATCTTGTCTTTTGAGATACTGGGAGTATGATCCAAAAGCCAAGGCTGAAGAGAAGAAACAACTGGAGGACGAGAAGCTACAACACGGTGAAGACAGCCAACAGCCTAGCGCCAGAAAAGTTGATGTTGCCTCAACTAATAAAGCACCAATGAATACGGCTTCCACGACAACTGCAGGAAATACTAAGGGCAAAGAAGACCAAACTGCCGAAGACAGCATACTTAAGAAACGACCTATCATATTCTTTATGGATGAAGCCCACAAACTTCCAGCCCTAGTTACTGATCAACTAAGTCTCAAAGTATTCCTGGACACCCTGTTAGTACTCACCAAACAAGACCGACTTTGCCATGTAATCCTATCTACCAGTGACTCGTTCTTCCAACACTTCCTCCGGTCCATGAATGTTGGCCACCACTCCCAAATCATGACAGTTGGCGATTGCAGTAAAGAGGAAACCCATGAGTTTTTCAAAGACGAAATAATGCCTCTAGTCCCCGAAGGTCTCAAGGCGAAGTTAGATTTCGAGGAGGTATATGAAGCCTTCGGTGGCAAATTGAGTCATATACAGGATTACATGAGTGTCTGGATCAATTCAGAAGGCGAAATGTCACCATATAGATCTGCGATATTTACACAAGCATACACACTACTCCAATTCCATCTCACTCATGAGTCGTTCGATACATATTCACCTCTATCGACCGCGACGGCGTGGGCCAACTCCGACGATGAGACACAGTTCACCCGCACTGATCTATTGTATGTAATGAGAAAGCTTGTGTCTCCTCCCTACTCGCTGCCATACTTCGATCTGTGTAGAAAGATCGGAACGGCGCAGGCCGACTCGATGGTCAAGACTAGAGTGTTGGATCTGAGATGGACGAGAAGTGTCAGCCCGGAGCAGGAATGGGTAGAGAGGGTTTGGAGTGAAGATGGAATTGAGAGACCAATCGTGTTGCCAATGACGAGGATTGTGAGGAAGGCAATGGAGGTTGCCTTGAGAGAAGAAGATAGGAGGGCTGCGCTTGATATGGCAGAGAAAGAGAATGGTAAGGAAAGCACAGGGTAAACGAATCAGCAAAATACATACGATCCAGTAATGCGAGCTGGAGGGGAATGTGAAAGTATACCGATTTAAGCCAGAAGGCGGACCCAGCGATGATTTAATAAGTACATATAGCGAGATCAGCATCATAGATAATATCAATGGACTAGCAAAGTAGCCAGAAAAACAAAGGTTTTCTTCTGAAGCCAAAGTCTCCAATAGACGGTATGCTATTGTCCGGACTTAGCCTCTAGAGTCCCTCCCTTAACTGTAGACTAGTTAGCGAACAACTACTTGCAGTATCCGAAGACAAAGAACTCACCCCGCTTGCCAAGTCTTCTTTTTGCCACCTATATATTCCGGACTAAAATACTGAACATCAAATATGGTACAAATCATGACACTCTGGACCGCTGGCGCAACGGTAGCGCGTTGGATTCCAGACCCAAAGGTTATCTGTTCAAATCAGGTGTGGTTCAATACCTCATGCATTAATGTATACCATATTCATTCCCATCCGGGGATGATTTCTTTTTTCATCTACATGCACGATATATATGTACTCTTTTTGCGACTTTCATAAGTGCCTATGTCATTGCATGTTGGCAATTAAATGCTACTTGCAACTGACCTGGAAGAACTACAAATTTCTTTTTTTGGGCTTTTTTTGGGTGCATGTCGGTGTGGTGAAATAGTGCCGAGGCAGTAACTTGGTTGGGTTTAGCTAGTATACACAGCACAGTTAATCTCCATACACACACGCCAGCAACACCACGCCTCTGCAAACAAGGTGGTAAGTAAATCACTACTGTCTTGATTGGCATGAAAAGTGTCTATGCTTTTACATATCATAAACTCATTTCTGAAAAAGAGTGTTTTGATGTCCCGTAATTAAGTCAAGGCTTTTAAAATAGGTAGGGATTGTGTACGGGCTCCGTTCATACAACACTGTATTCAGTAGAACACCATGGTCATTGATCAATTAGTACAATGAATTGGACGTGTTAAGTCAATTTCATTTTTATCTACGTGGCGTCATTCAACTAGAAATATCCTACATCAGATCCCCCTTATACATACCAATTTTTTTTGGCGGTTGTATGGCGTTTGTCATGTCCTCATCTCTGAAAAAAAAGGGATTTCCTCATTTTGGTGATCTCCATCCATGCGGGGCACGAAAGGAACAGTGATCATTATGGATTAAAAGAACACACCTCCATGTAATCATTAAATTAACGTGGTAATAGAACATTATTGGCTTTGTAGAATTAATTGCGGTTCAAATTTGGGTACCCGATTGATGAGATTTTGTCACTAATCAAGAGTGCGATCTAAATTTAAAGAACTTTTTCGAAGTCGGACAAGAAGATTTGTCCAGAAGTAAAGTCACTATAGAGAGCGGAAATTTGGTAGGAAATCGATTGCTATTTGATTTTGCAAAGCTATCTAGTTCCAGTCATCCCCAATCGTCACACGCTCAACCATCCATCAGAAAACAGACCCAAAAGAAACATGAGATAAAATATCATATCTATTTCTTGGTTGCCTTGACAGCGGCCTTGGTGACCTTACCAGTCTTGTCAGACTTCTCGACGGACTTGATGACACCGACAGCGACGGTTTGACGCATATCACGGACGGCGAAACGTCCAAGAGGTGGGTAATCAGTGAAGGCCTCAACGCACATGGGCTTAGATGGAATCATCTTGACGATAGCGGCATCTAAGAATTGTTAGTACGGGGAACATAGAGGCTGTCAATGAAAATGATGGGGAACGGATGCTTACCTCCAGACTTGATGAACTTGGGCTTATCTTCAATAGATTTACCAGTACGACGATCAATCTTCTCCAAGATCTCAGAGAACTTGCAGGCAATGTGGGCAGTGTGGCAATCAAGAACTGGGGCGTAACCAGCACCGACTTGACCAGGGTGGTTAAGAACGATGACCTGGGCGTTGAAGGACTCAGCGGCCTTAGGTGGGTCGTTCTTGGAGTCACCAGCGACGTTACCACGACGGATTTCCTTGACGGAAACGTTCTTGACGTTGAAACCAACGTTGTCTCCTGGGAGACCCTCGACAAGTTGCTCGTGGTGCATCTCGACGGACTTGACTTCAGTGGTGACACCAGCGGGGGCGAAGGTGACGACCATACCGGCCTTGATAACACCGGTCTCAACACGACCGACTGGCACCGTGCCAATACCTCCAATCTTGTAAACATCCTGGAGAGGAAGACGGAGGGGCTTGTCGGTAGGACGGGAAGGTGGGTCGATGGCATCAATGGCCTCGAGGAGGGTCTTGCCGGTGGATTTACCAGCCTTGGTCTCCTTCTCCCATCCCTTGTACCAAGGGCAGTTGGGGGAGTTGTCAATCATGTTGTCTCCGTTGAATCCGGAGATAGGAACGAAAGCAACAGACTTGGGGTTGTATCCGACCTTCTTGATGAAGTTGGAGGTCTCCTTGATGATTTCTTGGAAACGAGCCTCAGACCACTTGGTGGTGTCCATCTTGTTGATGGCAACGATGAGCTGCTTGACACCGAGAGTGTAGGCGAGGAGAGCGTGTTCACGAGTCTGACCATCCTTAGAGATACCAGCCTCGAACTCACCAGTACCAGCGGCAATGATGAGAACGGCACAATCAGCCTGGGAAGTACCAGTGATCATGTTCTTGATGAAATCACGATGACCAGGGGCGTCTGGAAAAGTTAGTATGTAAAATCATAACATGGAGAAGGGAAAAACATACCAATGACGGTGACATAGTACTTAGGAGTCTCGAACTTCCAGAGAGCAATATCAATGGTGATACCACGCTCACGCTCGGCCTTTAGTTTGTCAAGAACCCAGGCGTACTTGAAGGAACCCTTACCGAGTTCGGCGGCTTCCTAGAGAATTGTTAGATACCATGCATGAAAAGTAAGTATTATCTTGTAAGAGAAATAAGTGTTGGTGATGCAAACAGTCCTGGTCGATGATGTTGGTGGTGGTGGATGTTGATTGATTGATTGAGGGGCGGGCGCCAAGAAGTGAAAAACGCGGGCGCAAAAATGCGTTGCAGCCCCACTGAGGGGCAACTCATGCGATAAGGTGTCGATGATGTTGACGATGAAAATAAATGAGGAAAATAGATGCTTACCTTCTCGAACTTCTCGATGGTACGCTTGTCAATTCCTCCGCACTTGTAGATCAAGTGACCTAGATGTTTATCAGACCATGTCCCAGGTATATATGTGTGAGGATAGAGGAGCGTCAGCGCTTACCGGTGGTGGTGGATTTTCCGGAATCGACGTGGCCGATAACGACCACGTTGATGTGCATCTTCTCCTTACTGCGAAACACAACTGGTTAGCATGTGTTGATTAAGATGTGCAAAGGCATCGGAAAGATGCCATCGCGGCCGCTGCAGATGGCAGACGACTGAAGTGTTGATGGACTTGACTCACCCCATGATTGCGGTATTGTTTGTTTGTCTGTTTGGTGGTTTTTTATTGTTCCTCTTTGGAAAGAAAGTATATCTGCAGCGCAAGGTCAGTGATGATGATCTGGATGAAGTGCGGCGATGAAGATATACTTACTACACAGGATGATTGCTCGAATCAAGGTATGTGCAGACGAAGTTCAAGGAAAGAGGAGAAGAAAAATCTGATGGAGGGGTTATGTTTTGTAACGCCAGCGCCGTAGTGGGAGGCGCTAGTGAGCTCGCTAAAGCCAGTCTACCTGATTGGCGGAGCCGGACCAAACTGGCCCACTTCTACAATAGAGGAGTGGTTGGCAGGCGGATGAGGTCACTCGCCTTGAATACGTCCTCCGCCGCGAGAAGTTTTGCTAGGACCTTGCGATATTGACTCATGCCGGCTCCTGTCTGACGCCCAAAGGGGACGCCGATTTTCTGGTGGCGTGTTGGGTATCTACGTTAGATGCCTTGTTCGTAAGGTTATATAGCGTTCTTTTTGGTGAAAGGGAGAGTACAAAGAAAGGCTGGCTTGCTGGAAGCGGAATTTGATATGGGTAATGATTCCTCTGTAAACATTTTACGGTAGAACGACCATTGCTCTCCCAACGTAAATACAATAGAGAGAGTCTCACTGGTCTGAATTATTACCTTTTCTAACGTGCAGGAGCGAGCACGAGAATCCCATAATGGTGGCAAGTCTCGTTTTCTCGTCAATATCGAACCACGGGGGATACCGTGATCAAAGGTGACCGACTCTGTCCCAGAAGAAACAGAATCCACACTATTGCATGATTATCACAGGCATAATCTTGCGTGTTGATGTCTTGCATTGAGCATCGCATCTGCTGCAATCGCCCCCAGGTGCCGGTGGTGTGCTTGGACGTGAAGAGCGGTCTGGAGTTGCTTCACCTTTAGCCGTTGAGGAACCTCTAATTAATTCGCCAGCTGTCCCATACAAGAATATAGTATTATGTCGACATCCAAACCCTCCTCTTCTCTTTACTTGATTGATACTAGGAACTCAAGCATAGTTTGGATTGAGCATAACATAGATTCTTCCCAACCATGTTCTCTTTCCACCCATGCCGCCAGCCGTGAGCGGCAGAGACTTACCTCCGAACCACGTCTTGCAATATACTTGAATATTGTCAACATATAGTGTACTTATACCAATTGCTTGTAAAATTAACTTTCCCATATTTTGATAGTCTTCAACCTCTAAAGACCTCGGGACAAATACTTATTCCAGCAGCTATTGCCAATATATATTAGACAACAACTCATTGGCTTCTTGGCTTTCATTTGTTTTCCTGATGACTCCTACATGGCAGGATGTTTTAAGTGGATGTTAGAGCAGGTGATATGACTGATGTTACCAACATAAACTACAGAAGACCTCAATTCTCACTTATTCGCTGTCTCCAGTTTGCAACGGAGATGAATTTGTAGGAGCTATAAGGATTATCTAATGTAATGTTGCCTCTCTTTACAAGATAGATGCCATTCTGTATCATACCCCTTGAGTTTCCCAACTGGCTTATCTTCCTCTCTAGAAAACATATACATCAACCCCATAGATCTTAGAACAAGTCCCCTCTCCAAAACAATTCCAACAAGGTTCGACTGCTGCATAATATAGCATATAATTTCTTTGTTCATTCCTAATGCAATCTAGCTTAAAGGTCACGACAAGTTCTTACTTCGCAACTCAAACCTCAAAGGTTTGGACCTCACTATTCCTTGAGAAGCTTACTTTTATCCACGAGCAGAGTTACTTAAATAGTTTGGATTAGCATGCCATAAACGAGACCTGAACAACACTCCAGTATCAACTCGGCGCAAAGTTTTCTTGGTAAAATGACTTTTGTATGATCATTTCAATTTCTTCTTCATAACGAACCATAGGATAATATCAAACTCGTGGAAACCAACTTTAGGGGTCTAGGATCGGTCTCAAGAAATCTCACAGGCCGAGGAGTTTATTGACGTGGGAGCGCCTTCCGGGGAGGCTTAGAAGGCATATTCTCTGCACTTGGAGCGCATCTTGGTCCTTTTAAGAACCTTCTTATCGTATTGCGGATATCGTCTTCAAGATTTCCTTTCAAACCTTCGGTGCAAGTGAGAAGCGGCGAATTGCCAAGCACGAAAGGCGGTTTGTTAAGTACGACATCTAGAGGATGTTAAGTACTTATTCTCTTACAAATTTTAGGTCGAAGTTAGTACTCACTGCTCGGTACTACTCTTCTAAACAGCTCGTTCCCCCGTCTATCTTGTCGTTCGGTAGGCAAGCTAGAGCACAACTCCTGCTCAAATATTTGGGATTGAGCCCTGCTTCCCGGGATGATTTTTGTTTGGTGACTGTCCTTGGTCCATGGTTTGATGGGTTCTTTCAAGCTCTGTAACGAAACAAGAGCCCCAGAGACACCAATCTCGACTGTGGCACATCCACTGCCACTTGCCTTAATCGCCACGTATGTTTCTGAAAATGCAGAGATTTCATGTTGCACATCTTGTGCTTTAACATTCCTGACGTAATCCGCAAATGATAATCTCATTTTAATAGTAGGTAGAAGAGACAATCGGAAAGATCCCTCACTTGAATTCTGGATGGAATGATTCTGACCTTCTATCAACTTAGCCACAAGATTGGTGGTTCCTCCGAGAGCGCCAGTTGATGACGGATACCTCTGGCTAATAGGGGCTGGGGTTGAAGAGTTTAGTTCTATGAAGAGATCGGAATCAAGCTCAATGTTTGCCTTCAAAACAACACCAACGTGCAAACTCGGGCCAAAATGTAGGAGTCCAGGACCA
>Ga0247737_1000365_pt1 | contig 17671 bp, 16 predicted proteins | sample UWRJL028104C2_FD_180937 | JGI IMG/M metagenome (GOLD analysis project Ga0247737, IMG submission 180937) | Plant litter microbial communities from Arlington Agricultural Research Station in Wisconsin, United States - UWRJ-L028-104C-2 | ecosystem: Environmental > Terrestrial > Plant litter >...
TTGAATCTAGGAGGCATGATTTTGAAGTGTGCTCTCGCGGCCACCCGTATGTTGTTATTTTGTTGCTTTTGTTTCCGTAGCCATGATGTCCTCGAGTCTTGCTGCCTGAGGCTCACAGCGAACACCTTTAAGGTTAGCCGATGCTCTGAAAGCTTGTCATCTTCTCATGCTTGTCATGCATGCCCACTTTGTCAGGACGGAGATTTCTAGAGCAGCAGTGTTTATGTAGGTGGGTGGCTTTGCTCGAACCGCCTCAGCAGTCGTCATCTAACCCAGACCAACATTTTGATAATGGTACTGTACTGTACCTGAGGCGAGACTCAGCCCATCTCCAAGTTCTCGTTTTCCTAGGCCCCCTGCGCCAATTACGTCCAGCAAAGACCAAAGCCCACCCCGCTGGCAGGCATTAATTCTAGCCCCAGACACACCACCTGCCGGTACAACACAGTACTGGCCACGCACCACCACTTAGACCTTCGAATCGTCAAATCATCCCCATCCAGCATATCGATGGCAAGAATGCCCGTGACGGCTGGGAACTAGACAGGCGTCCGATCCATCTAACCGACGGCCATCTGCCATCAGCCATCAGCCATCAGCCATCTGCCTTCTGCCTTCTGCTCAACCAACAGTGCATCCATTTCGCGAGTAGCCGCAATTGACGAACTGGTGCTCAGCACACGCCGGTACGACGCACTACCACTACCACCACCACCACCACCACCGCACACCAGACAAGCCCTACGGTGACGATCATCACCCTGCAATCGGGACTTAAACCTCAGGGCTCAGGCGTCGCGACAGACTTGAAGAAGCTAGATCGACCAGTAGAATTTGGTGGTCGCTACAGTGGACCGTACGGTACCGCTAGAGTCCCCTACCTGACTCCGGCCTGTTACCACCTGGCACCTAGGCGTCTCCCATCCTATCCTTTGCCATACCATCGCTCACCATCCCTACTCTGCAACAAGCGGCAGGCAAAAGCCCCAAGCCAGCAAAAGACGGTGCCCGGTCTCCACTTCCATTATACCTATCCTATCCTGGCTCTTGGACCCGGTGAAGGTCAAACCTCCATCCTGAAGTCTTCTCATTTCCTGACAACAACGAACTCTATCAGACCGCCAAATCGGCCAGCCAACACACGACGTCTACTCTCTGTCTCCTCCATCGTGTTGCCCTCCGTGAAGATGACGAAGGAGGACCTGGACTCCGATAGGGTCAATTACATTATTTGGCGGTATGTTCCTCGTGATCCCCACGATTTGCAGGTACCGGAGTGTTTGGCCTTGTACTAACGAGCTCGCGACGTAGGTATCTCATTGAATCAGGTGTGTACACGGCCGCGATAGGTATCAATCCCCTTCGCAAGACTAACTGCAGCTATCTAGACTACAAGGAAACAGCTGTTCGCCTTCAAAAGGAATGGAATCTCCAAGATCCGCAAAAGCTGCCTTTCGCGCCCCATGTCACAAATCATGCACTAGTAACCCTGTTGAACAAAGGTCTCGTTTACAACGCGGTAGAACGGGGAGTATCACAGGTTTGTCAACACCGTCTCGATAGAGCTAATCTTCTAGAAACCGGCCTGGTGCTGACAGTATTTGCCTAGACTTCTCGCGAGGTGGTTGTGCCTGCGGCTGGATTTTTCGGGCCCTTGACAGTCCCACAGCGGCCGGCAGTACCAGCAATTGACGAGGATGAGCTAGAAAATGCCCGAAAACGTCAAGCTGAAGAAGACCAACACGAACAGCAAAATGGGCCAGCGAAACGCGCCAAACTCAGCAATGGAATCGAGAATGATTCTGAACCGCCACCTCCTAAATCGCCAATGGCCATGGATGTTGACGAAGAGCCACAGAACGGGAACGGCAATGCTTACCCATCACCCGAACAACTCCCCTCCCCGGTTGCACCTACTTTTGGCCCAGAAAAGGGCATCCAGGTAGATAAAGTATCTGACCTGACTGCGGAAACTACATTTCTAGACCTTTCCGACGGTCTGTCGTCATCTTCTCGAAATACCGTTTTGTTACACTGCGAGTTCAATCCTTACGATCCCACCCTCTTGGCGGCCGCCGGTACCGACGCACTAGCCCGCATGTGGACCCTGTCGCGTACTCCCGTTCCTGGATCTGATGTGAAAATGGAGAATGGCTCGCCTCCTCCGCCATATATTAATCTGCTCGATGCCAATCTCCCATCCAACACTACTACCACATGTCTGGCATGGGCGTCGGACGGGAGTTGTATTGCATTTGCTACCGAGGGTATCACCAATGACTCAGCCAGGGTCCAAGTGAAAGGGGTGGATGGGACCTTATTCGCGTCGCTGGAACCATTCTGTGCACCAATTGTTCTCCTCCGCTGGAATTTGTCCAACTCACTAATCCTCACTATTTCACCTCAGGCTGATGGTGTGGGTACGCTTGTTAGCGTCATATGTCCAAGAACCCATCAAGTGGCTCAACACCCAATGCCTAACCATGATCCGGAGAAGCAGCCATTAGATGCTGCTTGGATAAGTGCCGATGAGTTTGTTCTCTGTGGAGGAGAACTTCTTCAAGCATTCCAATGCACAGACGGCAACATTGTTCCTACCAGGAAATATGAGACCCGGGATAGCCATGCACTCTGCAAGATCGCATATGATGCTCCCTCCAAACTGCTTGCCACAGCTACTGACACTGGCATGGTTGAAATATGGGACCAGCATGGAGAGATGCAATCGTTCAACGCCCACCAGGGTGCAGTTACAGCCTTGATATGGCAACCGCTCCCTGCGTCGATAGTACTAGATGACGGTGCTGAGCGGCTGTTAGCATCTGCTGGTGATGATGGAGCGATTAGTATTTGGAATGCCCGCTCACTGGCAAAGTCAAAATGCTCTATGACTATGGATCTAGGTGTAGTTGCCTTGGCATTCACCCCAGATGGTGCTTTCATTTCCGGTGCCACAAATGACAGAGTATTGATATGGAAGGTCGGTGAAGCCAATGTACCTCGGGCAAGCTGGACTCGGGGATCTGAGCCAGGTTGGCAGACTCCTAAGTCAACCGACTCTGAGCTAGTAGAGGATCAACACTGTTTGTGCTGGGATGCTGATGGGCACAAGCTTGCTTACGGAGTGAACAGCCTGGTAGGTCAATTCTGTGTACTCGAGTTCGTTCAATACTAACAAAACTGCAGCTCGCGATGATCAACTTCCGGTGATTGACTACAAGTAGATTCCGGAAACGATACCTTCGAGTGTAGAAAGTTGAAAGCCTACAACCCGACTACCACTGCATATGCTTACCTAGTATTATACAGCGCAACAACCAAATGCATGCCCACATGTATAAATAACGGTCCTAGAGACTAAACTATGATGGCAATATACACTGCAGATACCATTGCAGAGAATTGAAATCTAGAAGACAAGCGCACCGGGTGTAGATCATGTTGAGCAGATCTTGATGAGCAATAAGCCTCGTCAAATGCCACTTGAACTGGAGTACGGGATTCGGCCACGATATGATCTTACTCAAAGAGTAGAAAGTGTTGATGGTGTGAGGCGGGAATATTGAAGGATGAAGTCAAATGGGATGATGAACTTTGGTCGATCCAACCCGGTGATTGAGACACTTTGACCAAATGTAAAGTAGTGGGGATATTGAGAACAGTAATACAAAATGTAATAACAGCCAATAATAATATGCTCGTACTTGTACGTGATATAACATGAGTCAGAAGGACAAGTTTCTAAATCGATAAAGAACAAAAATCTCTGCGATCAGTGAATTCATACCTGAACAGCGCTCCAACGCAAGAGAATTGAGCAAACCTGGACGTGATGGTTATCATGATCGCTTTCATATCTTGAACTTTGGAAGTGACATTTATTTGTCAAGCCATTAGTGAAAATTGACAAGTGCAAACCCATTGATCTAAGCAAATGCAGTGCCTTAGCAGCAAGGTTATGGATGGAGATCAAATGTCTTTTCACAAAATAACCAGTCTTGCAACAAATATGGTATCACGTGTAAAGTGTTACTCGATTGATTTCGCCATTGTATCCCCTGCCCGATTCTACAACCCCCGTCACGCCAGGTCGATGCACTTATATACAAAGCTAGGATAGATTATCTATATCCTTCTTACCTATACCTCCCCACCAGTTCCGCCAAACAGTCCCTGATGATCACTTGCTCCTTCATTGACCATACTTTCAGCATCTCCAACTTGTTTCCGTTCCGATACTTCTCTGAGCTTGAGATTCATTTGCTTCATAGCCAGCGTCATTCCTCGAGGATACTTAGACATTCCTCTCATGACTGCTGGTTGTTATTGTAGAGGCTCCGAGGAACTAGATAGCCTGTTCAAGTGGAGGTAGACGTCTGTTCCATAACTACATATTGCGGTTAGTTAAATGTGGTATTGGTGGATACAGGGACCTCACCCTTCCATGCTTATAAGCTTCAAGTCGCCTCCAAAGTACCGTGCGTACAAACGTGATATAGGCAATCCATATCCAAAACCAGCCATTGGAGCCTTGAAATCGCTCTTATCAAAATCTGGATCCAAACTTGGCGTTGTGTCGACTGTCGTATACATGTAAGTCCATACCAAGGGAATCGCGCTTCGAGGTATTCCACCTCCTTCATCAGATATTTTGATGGTAATATCTTCCTTGCCTTCCGCAACAACTACTTTAGTAACGGGGAAATCTTCCTTGTCTGCTCCATGAGTTTCTACAACTGCTCGTAGAGAATTCTTTAAGGTTTCAAAGAGCATGTGGGACAAATGTCCTGGGACATACATAAAATTAAGCCCAGGTGGACATACTAGTTGGACTTTTGGCGCATCGAATAAACCAAAATGATCTTCGCAAACAAATCGAGCGTTGTCAATCGCTTCCTGAGCTAAATCTCTTACGTTGGTTTTCGTGCATATTATGCCGACGTACGATGGGTCCTTGTTATGGCTCTGGTCCGTAAGTGCAATATGTTGCCCTATAAGCATCCGAATGCCAATACGTGACATGTAAAACCGATCTAAGAAGGATTGGATATTGTTATCAATCTGCATTCGTTGTCGTTTCCGCTTGTATTCAAGGATTCCTTGGGCTACAGTCGTTACAACACCATCGTGTCTCCTTTTGATAGTATGCAGGGTCTCAGAAAACTGCTTGTTATATGCATGAAGCTCTGGCGGCCACTCTACCCCATCATCCACAGTTGCAAAATACCGCCGCGCGGATCCTTTTTTGGTCTCTCCCGTTCCATTTGTAGCCCCATTAGCTGTTCCATTTTGCGTCCAAGGTGAGGAGTTATATTGCCCGCCCTTTATACTGGGGTTACTTGTTGTTTCTGTCAAAATCTTGGACGATTTGCCATTGGTTTTGCCGGGCTTTCGGAGAGCGTCCCGTATTTCTTTAGATAGTTGTGGTTTGGGAAGTGTAGTTAGCTCCTATAAATATGTTAATGGAAGCTCTGCGTTATAGAGCAATAGAAGGTAGTTGTACCTCGAACGACTGCGCATACCAATCCTTGACTTTTTTTATGGATGGCATATCATTGAGTCCATCTGGTAGGTCCCCAAGCTCCTGTACCCTATGTGCGAGTCGGATAGGAAGCTCTTCAGAAAGAAATTGAGAAGCACGGAATAATGTACCTGTTGAATATTAGCATAGAATTCCTTGAACAGGTACCATGAGCATGGAAGAGGTGAAGAATAATCCCACGCCCGACTTTGCGTGTTTGCGAATTCTTCACCACTAGTGATGACTCAATGAGCCATCCCAAGTACATTTGATTCCAGTTGCAAAATCCACTTGCCTGTTGATGGCTTCTCCCCAAACTGCACCATTTGCCTCAAGCTTACTCCAGTAGCAGGGAAGTGCGAATAGTGCTTGATCGTCTCCATCAACTTCTCAGACCTCCTCCATGACATGTTGGGCGGCTTTTGGCCCTCGGGCCTACGATTGACTCTTGATCCCTCAAGGTTGGCGGGCCAGTATGTCGTGAACTGCTGCTGGCGCCTAATCGAAGAAAGCGCCTTTTTCTTCTCCTTGCTGGCCGTCTACTGAGCTCAAGAGGACTTCAAGATCGAATGACGCACCAATGGTACTACCGAGGTTGCGAACGGGTGTTGACGGCAAGGCAGAGTTGACAATTGATTAATTGCTTCACTCGATCTTTGAATGGAACGCAATGGTAATCTGCGAAGAAAGTCTGAAAGCGAGGAAACAAGTTGGACATGCGGTGAGGGTCGCGTGTGCATGAGAAGTGAGTCGAGTATTTTGTTCCTGTTACTAGTTCACCTTTGTAACAATGCCGAGTCACTCCCCTGCTGGACCTGGGCTCCCCGCATTCACGTTCGAGCCACTTTACTGCTACCTCGTGCTCGAGATAAAAATACGCAAAGCATGGGATTTAGTCCAGTGTTACTTATGCGATTGACCACGTCACAAAGCTACCCAATATTATGAAGTTTACGGTAAGAGTTGGGCGACTTTCGAAAAATCCCAACTGTCATGTGAACGTCCCTCGATATGTTTCTCACCTTTGAGAATGAGCTGAGCTGCGGGAATGGCCGGCTGCCGGGTGTCGGGTCATTATTTGGAGCTAATAAAGTACCTTCAGAGCCGAAAGTCGGGGAAAGCTGCTGGATTGCATTATCTACTGCGAGATGGAGAATTAAATGGTGACAGGCCTCTTTGCAGAGAATGCCATTCGAGGAATGGCTCAAGACTTATGCTCCGTAAGTCCGGTGGCCTCCCAGCGATCTTGAGCAATCTAGCAAGAGGATACCATGGGGATAGTAGAAACATGTGGGAAAGTTTAGTTTACATTAATAACTGCTGCGATATCTAACAAGTTAATCCATTCAGTTATTCTTCATTTACACATGCACTAAGCCTTGTAAAGCGTGTCCAAGAATCCGGCAGCAAGATCGACCACCACACTCTTGTTTGGCAAGCTTCCTGCAACACCATATAGAGCTGCGCTATCACCTACACTCTTGCCTTTAGCTCCTTTACCCTCCACCACTCTCACTCGCTCTTTTTCCTTTTCTCCCTCAACCACAGCCTCCAAGTCACTCACCAATTTCTCCCAAACCTTTGCGACCGGTAGGGTGACCGCAACGTGTATAGCTGGGGGTGATTGCAAGGAGTTTAAATGCCATCCTTTCGCAGACATAGCATCAGCGATATCATATACATCTAAATTCTTGGCGTTAAATGCAACAACCGACACTAATGGATTACCAATGATGTCAAGGTCGCTGCTTAGGCCTGGATTTGTTTTGATCGCCTCAATAATTTTCTTAGAGGCGCCTACAATTTCGTGGCAGGAATTGATGTAACCAGCTTCACCCACTCTCATCAAACTTGCCCAACAGCCCGCAATCAAGGCTCCTGGTCTTGAGCCTGCTATTGAAGGAGAGGCATATACACCTCCAGACCAATCTGGAGAAATGAAGTATTGGTATGTTCGAAGAGCAGCAGTACGGTATAGAACTGTAGAGTTGCCTTTGGGTGCAAATCCATACTTGTGAGTGTCGCAGCTTATGCTAGTAACGCCCTTGAGTCTGAAATCGAAGAGCTCCGTTTCAAACCCAGCTTTCTCTAGGAATGGTACCAAGAACGAGCCAAGACAACAATCCACGTGCAGTGGAAGCTTACGTTTGACGGCAAGCTTTGATAAGGCTGAGATGTCATCAATGATGCCGTGAGGAAAGTTTGGTGCTGATCCAACAAGCAGTACCGTGTTGCCGTTAATGAGACGAGAGACGTGTGAGATATTGACTTGGTATGCAGGTGCTGGACAAGAAACCAAGTGGATCTTGATGCCAAAGTATTCGCCTGCTTTTCGGAAAGCAGTGTGTGCCGTATCTGGTAGGATCCTGAATGCATTGTTAGTAGGATCCTGAATACTAAATTAGGCCAGTGAAATGCTCACATCTCTGGTTCCGTAACTCCTCTCTCCGCTCTAGCCTTATTTCGTGCACTCAGACAGGCCATTAAAATTGATTCTGTGCCTCCACTAGTAGTAACACCCGCAGAGCCGGTTGGTGCATTAAACATCGCAAGAACCATGGTAACAATCTCTGCCTCCATCTTTCTAACCCCAGGGAAGACGTCCGGATGTATGGGGTTGGCCACCGTAAATTTACCGAATGCCTCAGTCTGTAACTTAATCAAATCGTCACCACCATGATACACTGCTCCGGAGACAAATCCATCTTCCCATCTGGTGTGGTCCATTGTTGCCAAAGCCTCCAACTCCTGGCGCACTGCATCTTCGGACCATCCCTCCTTTGGCAGATTAAGATGTCGAACCACCCCAGGACCTGATGGAACGAGCTTGGTTTGTAGCTTGACTATTGCCTCGGACACTTGCTGCTGAACTTGGGATCTAACTCCAGGTGCTTTCAGAAAGAGACCGTAGAGCGTCTTTCGAATACTGAGATATGCGAGAACAAAGCTACCGAGTAGCCCTCTCCCCTTAAGTTGTAAAAGCGTCTTTCGTGTCCATCTGAATAAAAATAAAGCAAATATAATGTTGCGCAGCCTGTAAACTTCATTAGCTAGATGCACTGTACCATTTCATATCACATGCTTGATGCAATCTTTGGGGGGTAACTCACAGGTCAATATTTAAAGATAACAGTTGACCCCCGGAACTCGTCCTTTTCGAAGCCAACGTGTTACGTAAACTGACTGGCATTCTGGAAGAGCCAGGCATTGTGAAAGTTGAGAAAGAGAAGCAATGGAATAATTAAGTGGCTCAAGAGTGGAATAAATACTTCGTGGTACAACGAGTGACACACCTCGGCATGGGGCAAATCCCTGTTTTTGAGCGTTGTGTTTAATCCGCCCGGAATAAAGAACGACAAGCAGCAAGAAGGGAACAAGGAGCACTTTCAACAACGATTGGCTAATACTATTGGTGACGCCTGTTAAAATCATTCATAACAATTATCACCATACTGTAGGACATTAATTAAAGCCTTTCCAAGTCACAAAAAAGCCCATGTCTCTGTTTAAGCTTATCAGTGTTCAGCCTCACCATTGAGGACGCGTTGCGGTATGTTCTTCTCACAGCCTTGCCAACTCCACTTCATCGTCTTCAAGCAAAGGACGATTTGAATATCAAGCAGAACCGACCTATTGTTGATTGCAGACATGGCTACACCCACTCCTGGTAGGCAGGGGCAGGTTGCTGCAACCCCGCCAGTATCAACACCATCATTTTCATTCTCCGGCAATCGCATTATACCCTCTCCAGCTCAGGGCTTCAAGAAATCCCCAGCAAACTCGAACACACTCTATGGGCATAGCTTTGCGGTAGGTTATGACAGCCCAAGCGCAGCAATGGCATTGGGGATGGATGGTATGGGTGGGAGCTTGGGAATGGGCATGAACTTGGGGATTGGGAGCCTAGGAGAAGATGAGAAGAAGAGAAGACTTGAAGCTGTGGTTGGAATCTTGAACAAAAATACCGGACACCTGAGCGAGCCTGGCATCGAGAGACTGGCGAAGCGGCTAGGATTGGAGTCCTTATGGGAAGACCACCCTAGCAGCGGAGGCAGTACGAGGACTTTGATCATAGCCGGCTCAGCTTTGGCATTAGACATTGATTTTGCGAATAATGTTGTCAAAAAGGTATCGCTCGCCTTCCCTGATGCGCCTGAAATCGTTACTAGGCATACCGACAAAGCTGGGCATATATTGTTGCGAGATCTGGAAATTGGTCCAGGTGAAGGCCAGTTGACCAAGATGCTGGACAGATTCGCCGCGAACTTGGAAAGATTAGCACAATTAGACAAACTGAGCGTTATACCTGGCCTAAACTGCCATGAAGCGATTGCCGGAATCTATGAGAGCCTGGAAAAACTTCATTTATGGGAGGTTGCGAAGATCAAGGAGAGAGACGACATGGCAGACAAACCGCAGCACTACATTGAGCGAACTGCAATGTGCACGAAAGGTGGCCAGCCGCTGATGCACACCCGTGATAGACTGGGGATGAGTCTCGACTACTGGCAGGAGAAACGACGAATACAAAAACTTTCAGAGAGGGAACAACCGAAGACATGGTCGCTTCTGATCGAATGCGCGCCGATGTTGGATGTGGTCTATACTTCTGTACGAGTCTCAGAGAAGTGGATATCCCCAGCTATCAAGAAGGATGATCCAAATCCAGAAGACTTTCTGATCTTGGTGGGATCAGATGCCTCGGTGTTAGATTGGCTCGAGCCAGATGCCACGCTTCTTCCATCGTCCCAAACCTCTGAGCAATCAGAACCGAAATTCCCAGATGTGATGTTCTTGGCGAAATTTGATCCTCCACTCATCACTACATACAATGTGGCAATGCAGATTCATCAATCAATAAATGTACCACTTGAGCCTTTCGAGGCGAGCTTTATCGATGAGCTAATATTTCCTCGTGTACCTAATGAAAAGCACGAACCAGGAGAGATGCGAAAAATCAAGCACCAGAAAACAGTACCAGTTTTTACTACGGACGGGAAGGCGGCGACAAAAGCACACATGAATACACTGTACATCGAAAAGTTGGAATATGGACGAACTATCGAAAAACTTCCCTTTTCACATCCTAGACATTTAGTCGAAAACCTTCCTTATCTTCGACAATACGCCTTCCTGTCCACATTACTCCGTAATAGCTTCATAGCCGGCACCGTACCAGCAGCCCCATCTACGGACAGCTTTTCATTAGAGAGAAACAAGAAAGAGCTTTATGCAGATATCTTCAGTCAAGAAACCACATCTAGTGATACGGCTAGTATTGGTATCGATGTTACTTTCACCATAAACTCCTTGCCCAGATTGCAGGTTGCGTTCCCTTTAAACAACCGTACTGCCGAGGTGACGGTCGATATTGGGGTAAATGGGATTGTGGAAGTGGTTAGTCAAAATGTGTTGAAGGAAAGCAAGGATCTCACAGAGGCAGACCTTGCGAGGATGCTGGAAATCACAGAGGATCTGGGAATTTGGGTAGAGTTTTTGAGAAGGCGTTTGAGCTGATTGCATGATACCCGGAACTAGGAGCATATAAAATCCAGTAGACCAATATTCTAAACTTCCTTCTCTTATTCTTTTGTGAGTGAATTGCTATTACAGAATTCTGCATTAAATTTGACTGGCTACCTTTATTATGAATACCAAGGAAATGGGATGTTTACAGTAAGGAGAACCACGATAAATTTTCACATCCAGTCCGCCAGTGGTCCTTTCAAGATGTCTTTAGTAGATCTTTAATTGAGTGCTACATTAGGGCAACTAATTTCTAAGTACCTCATACTGTTACTTTAACCTTCCAATACTGTAATTCATCCAAAAGTAGCCACTATATCCTTTCAAGTTTCGGCAATCTTAAGTTATCATAAGAAGTGGAGCAAGTCCTTCCTCTCCTCTGCTGTCCCCTCCAGTACTACCCAATCATCACCAACATCTAATATCTTTCCATCAACCACCTCCTCTAAAGTATCTTTACCAGGCTCAGGATACTTCCTTACATTCTCGATAGCCCACCTCACCTCCTCACCCAGTCTAGGCGGAATTCTCCCTTCACTCTGTAACTCTCCCAACCCAGCAATCCTATATAACTCCTCGAACAAACGCATAGTTTCTCCAGTGTCCCACTTAATACCATGAAACTTCTTTCTACCTTCTCTTTCTCTCGTGGTCTCCCACTTTTGCTGCTCCTCTACTGGTGGCAATCCTAGAGAATTTCTCTGGGACCATAACCTTGCGAGAGCAACGGCTTGGTATTCAAACGAACGGAAGGTAATCGTGCGAGGAATACCGACAATAGCGAGCGTAGGGAAGTTGTAAAAGAAAGTATGCAGATATGACTTATGCAATTTGTTCTTCTCGTAATCCCATAGCTTCTGTCCGTTGGTTTTGCTGTTCCAGAATGGGAATGAAGGCTGGTAACCGGTACTATAGATTACAGTATCAACCTCATTTGCCTCTAGAGATGATCCATCCTCGAAGATTATGGTGCCATTGGCTTGGTATTCCGTGATGACAGGTTTCCATGCAATCCCGTCTGGGGGTGCCGACCCATCCCATCTGGATCTAGAACGTCGGCTTTGGAGGATTGGCAATTTGGCAGTTTTTAACAAGTCTTGCGTAATGTCATAACCGGAAGCAGAGTTACCAACCACGAGCACATTCTTATTTCGCCAGATTTCTGGATCGCGATACACCTTGGAATGGATAATTTTTTTCGGAAACTTTTCCATATATGCGACGAGTCCCTTAACTTCTGGTATCTACAGCCTCTTAGCTGAAAAGTTTCTCGAAAGAAGTGAGAGTTCATACAAATGGAACTGAGTAATGTCCATTGGCCAATACCACAGCATCAAACTCTTCTTCCCACCACTTGTCAACTCGTTGGGCGGGATCGTGCTTGCGAAGCACAAGTTTCCAATGCTCCTCCTTATGAGAAGATTTGTTTATCAGTGAAAGATCTTCGACGGTAGTGTTCAGAGATAAGTGGGAGGAAGAATCGAGCTTGTGTTTGGAAAAGTACGACTCCACATATTGACGCGGAATATGATGAGGTACAAAAGGACCATAGGCAAATGGTATGTCCGAGAAGGACATTGCAATTGCAGGAACATTAGTCCTGCAGGTTATTTTGATTAGATCTCCTCAGAGAGTGTATGGAGAAGACTCACGTGAGGTTATCGTAAATTGGAGTCTGAATGTATCTCTCTTGAGATATCGGAGTGGTAGTCTTTGGTAAATCATTAGGTATAGAAACTGGTGGGTCTATGTCTGGTGGAAGAAGACCAGGATAGAGTGGTAGCTGGGATGCAGATGCAGGATCGTATATCCTTAGAATTTGTTAGGTGAATTTAGAATAAAAACGAAACTACTAATTGATAATGGTAAGTGACTGACCATGTTCCCCCAGCTGACTCTCTCCTCTCATAGACTTGAACACGTTCGAAATATCCTTCTGCTACAAATGCAGCTGCTGTGATTGCACCTATGGAATACCAGTAAGTGGGAGTTCAACAGAATCAATGGAGCTGCGAGAAGTATGAAGCTTATAAAACCAACCAGATGCACCAGCACCTATAACAGCAACTGTCTTGATCCTTTTCTCAGACATATTAAAGGCCTGTCACAAAAAACTTGAGTGGTATTCTATAAGTTTGTTATGTTTGGATTTTCCCCATTCTAGGTTCTACCTTTTTCGTCATACTAACGACGAATTCGCAATAGGTCACATGTATTCCAAAGCTTGATAACATGCGGAATGCAAAGAACATCGCAAAACAAACATTTCATAATGCATTGAAAGGAGAGAGTAGGTTGCATTCGCAGGGGCCACCTGTGGAAATGTGAGGAGATCGAGTTCGACTTGTCAGAATATCGGTCGTATTTGTTATCACAAGCCGCACAAGCCGATTTCAAGGGTATTAACGGCCACATCTTCGTAGTGTAGTTTTACTAGTCTTCACCAACTAATACATTGATTTACCCTCCAATATATACGCTTATTGAAGCCTAGTCAATTCTCACACGACTACAGCATGAGTAACAGGTGCAGTTGCGGAGCCTAAGCGCCGACTTGATCTTCATTTTGGAAGCTTTTCTTCAGGAAGCTTTATTTAATAGACTTGAAACGGATTTTTTAAATAGCTCTGAATTTATTAACAATGAGCTTATATTGTAGAGTGGTTTAGAAAGAAAGTAGAAGTCTCTGTTATATAACGCTACATATCATTTCAAAGGTTTCCAGATCGGCAGACTTAGGAAGAAAATTTCCAACAATGTCGCGAGAACCATACCCCCCAAAATACTCTGCATGACAATTTTCCTTTGCAGGCGTCTGAGGTTGTCGTCCTTAACTTTGACCTTTCGATCAAAAATCATGAGCTTACCAAAGAAGGACATCAGCCCTGTTTTTCTGGTAAGTAACGAGGCATCATCATCAAATTTCTCCCATGGAAGGGGCTGTCTTCTGCTAAACAGCAACAAAAAGAAACAAGAGCCTCGCAGTCCAGACAAGACCAGGCCCCCTCCAAGAGCCCACATAGGCCAGATGCCGATTCCCTTCCAGCGTGAGCACAGATGGATTGCCGGAGAGGCAAAAGCTAGGAGAAACATAGCTAGTATTCCAGTAATTGTCAGAACGATACCAAGACCAGTTGCCATACAGATTGTCTCAAATGTGCCATTGGCAACCCCCAAACGAATGAAGTTGCGATGACTGCAAGATTTAAGAAGTACATAAACATGGTCGGCCACGGGTTTGAGGTTTGATGCTGAGGTGGATTTGGACATGTCGTCTAGTACCTTGGCACGCATTTTAGAAGGGATGTTGAGTTCCTAAACAGTATATTAATATTGAAAGCGGGAACATAGTTGACGCTTCTTTGAGTTGCCTCAAAAGCACACATATCTTTTGGCAGATGCCCTGATATAAAAGTTGAATTAGGGATAGACGTGAAGATTTGCTTACCTTGGGAGCACCAGCAACTAAAAACATGCTCTTGATGGTATCTAGTTCATTCCTGCGAGCTTGTTCCTCTGTGGAAACTAAGTCTGACAGCGAACGAATTGCTACCTCCACGTCTGCACTATCCTCTTCTTGATTCTGGGTTTTTATATCCCTCTTACTCTTTGGAGAACAACGGGTTCCGCAGTTGATATCTACTAGGGACGCTATTTGGGCGTACATGTCGGCTGGAGAACAATATCTTAGCCTAGATCATTTAGAAGTTGGTAGAAAAGTCAACATACCATGTTCCAAGTTGATCGCTTCCTGACTCTCTGCCACAGAAACATTATATGATTTCTCACCATGCTCCATCACTGTTGTCGACGACTTATCAGAAGAGAAGTGACCACCAAATTCTTGATACTGTGATGATTTCGACTCGGGTCGGGAGATATTGCCACTCAAACGCCCTGCTTCATAGTTCTTGTACCTATTTATGTCAATTAAATCTGATTAAGGAATCTTTTTGTAGGTACAAATATACCAGACAAAGAACTCTAGATTTTCAGGTGAATGTTCAATATGTTTAAGATACATATGGAAGTCATAAAGGGACATTGGAGAGCCTGCTTCTGGTCAGTGATGGCTCCAAAGTTCTGTTCCCAGTTACACATCAAACTCCATGATCAACGTACAAGTCTGGTTTTTGAGAATCTTCTCCAAACTGAGCTTCGATGGGATATCGCGACTCGCTCTGGAGTCTATGCTTGTTCTATTAGATGAAATAGAGTCTGAGCGAGCCCTTCTATCTGCAAACTCCTTGATATCGACATAGTTAGGCTTTTTAACCCACTGAAGCCAAGAAGGGAACTGAGGAGGCATTCTGTAGGCTTTTCGAAAGATGATATCTGATTGTGACCAAAAATAAGGACAGTCAATGGGGGAAGTCTTGGTTTGCACTTCGATAAAGTTTTATCTTGAATCTGTCTGCTCTACTGGGGGTTAAGACTTTCACTCTACATGTACGATTTTAGAGTGATCAAGCCCCTTCGCCCACACTATTGAAAGACCATGCTGGGTTTAAGAGACGTAAATCCCAGATGGTAACACCTCCGGATCTAAGGAAACAGCCAATCGAACAGCGGGGGTGTAGGTCAATGCAGCAGAACTAAGAAATACTGTATTGACATTTGGAGCAATCACTGCACCTCACAAGATCTTTAGACGTTTGGTTCCCACCATTTGTTTGTAATAGGCCATGCAAGATGTTAAGCGATAGGTCATAGCGGGGTGCAAAATCGACTCTTGACGGCAGGTGAGGAGGTAAACAAAAGCCATGCCAAGTAGTATGGGGCGATCGACTGTGCAATGACAGGAACAAGCAAGCCACGTGGAAGAAGAAAAGTGCCGGGACAAACGCCTTTGTTCCTGATAGAAGATAAGATAGGACAAGTCTTTGAAAAAGGAACACGCCAGGGCAAAAGTGCAGCTCCTTCAATCAAACTACGCAATCGGTCGGAAGCCTCAGCGCCACAGTAGGTATGATGGTGCCATCATCTCATATCTTTCCTGTATTCTAGGAACTGATTGCCGTAAGGTACAAGAACTTGTGCACAGACTCATGGCACCGTGACACAGCACATAAACTCTGTGGAATGGATTCACTGGTCGAGTGTTGGCTGGAAAGACTGCAGTGCGTCAATGACTGCCATGTTCCCAGATTTCCCCAATGAGGTAAGGCACCTGTGACTACACATTGTGGACGGCTCGTGTATCGCTGGCAACGTTGGCCTATAGCACATCGAAAGCACAATACGCCATTGTACACGGAGAGTCCGTGTTTCCAACAAGCGTGCAAAATTGCTGGCGCTTGGGCCTTGCTCGGTCCGTGTTCTTGGTGCTATGATACTGTGATAGTTGTGCTGTAGTGTGGTCGTAATGTGATACTGAAAGGCCATGAGGTGGCTGTTTACCTGGTTAGTAACCAAAGCTGAGACCCGCACCAGCTAGACTTATCTCGGCCATCAAAGCTTAATCCGATCCGGGAGTTTACCCCTGAGTAGAATAGACGATCTCGCGTAAATTAAAAGCGGGATTCGTACAGTTTCTTCTTGTCCATAATTATCTAACATGAAAGAGCCAGGAGCGTGCGGCACTCTGTGGCGCTGTGGCTTTCCTCATCTCAAACTGGTATCCCTGTTCTATTATGTACTTTTAATTTGATAAGTTACCAATTCGAATACATAACTGTGGCTGTAGGGTTTGTATCATCTTTTCCCCTTGTCTTACTTCAAGATCTGTCCGCGGGTTTATCGACTGAAAAATTATGGTCTCATCCGCTATAAGATGGGGTATTCAAAATTTGGTTGTCTTGCATTACAATGAGCATCTCAAAAAGCAAGCTGTTTGTGCAGGAAGGGCCGGTAAACAGTCGAAAGGCCAAGCACATGGCTCTGCCTATTGTGATTTGTGGTTTCATGAAATAGGGAGGCCTTGCTTTGGTAAGTCTTACATACGGGGGATAGAAAGGAATCCCACTCGTATGATCAAACTTGATTGTATCAGGTACTACCACATTGCATTTAAGGGATCTCTAAACTCCCCACGGTGTGGACGCTCCGTTCTTCTGCTCTCTACCCTGTGACTATATCTCAGACGGAACAATAACAAGTATATGGACAAAATTGGCAATGAAGCGCAAATGACCATGATGTATTGAAATAGTATACATGCATTTCAATAAATTGTTCCAATGTTCTCTCAATATATACACTCAACATGTCTACTACATTTTACACCCTTGTTCTGATCTTATTATAGTGACGAAATCTTTGCACGTGAATGTTGCACGGAATTTATAGTCATACCATCCACTAAGATGCACTAATATGAGGCGACCTAAGGACAGTCATCGACACCATTCGCTGCATACTTGCAGTAAGAGCTGATCCCACTGCCCAGTTTTGTGGGTTCGGCACCGTTGCTATTTCCCTGATACCTAATTTCAGGCTCAGAGTAAGTTTGTATGTAATAGTAGGCTTTGGGAGTTGGGAGAAATTTGCAGATTTTGAGCTTCGAGAATGTCACTCACCAAGTACAGACATTGGACACACTCTTTACACATGTACCGGATATAGTCGCAGTGTCGCCATAGTTGGAATTGATACCTGCAATGAGGTTCCCATCGACGGCCCAGA
>Ga0247737_1000366_pt1 | contig 17663 bp, 19 predicted proteins | sample UWRJL028104C2_FD_180937 | JGI IMG/M metagenome (GOLD analysis project Ga0247737, IMG submission 180937) | Plant litter microbial communities from Arlington Agricultural Research Station in Wisconsin, United States - UWRJ-L028-104C-2 | ecosystem: Environmental > Terrestrial > Plant litter >...
CGCGGCGACGGGCCGGAAGGCGCTGCACATCCCCGCGCGCGAAGCCGCCGCGGCGCATCTCGTCGCCGAGGCGCGGCCCGGCGACCGTATCGTGGTGATGGGCGCGCGCGACGACACGCTCAGTCAACTTGCCGCGGATATGTTGGCAAGCATCGCGAACAAGACTGGCAACCGGCCACAGGCATGATATCGCGGCCGGACGCGCAAATGATGAGGCCCACCATGTTCCGCCGCCTGTTCCTCGATCACCCGAAATCGGTCGGCGAAAGCTATACCGAGCATTTCGGCGTCGCCTCGCGCTTCGGGATGAAGATGATGTGGGGCGGCCTGCGCTGCTGGCTTCACGCCTTTCTGCCGTTCCTGTTCAAGACCGCCGGCAGCGACACCGTTTCCGCACTGCACGCTGAACTGGTGACCAAGCGCAACGCGGCGCGCGCGGCGCAGACCCAGATGGCCACCGTGGAATATGTAATCTGACCGCGCGGCGGCCCTGAAATCCTCCCTGTTCCCGGCGCGGAACAGGGAAGGAACAGGGAGAAAAATTCTTTTTTTCCGTTAAGCGCCGTTCCTCGTGCAAATTGTCCTATTTTATGACGCGTAATCAATCGATTATGCGGATTACTCCTGTTCGGCCACAACAGGGTGGGCTGTTGGAAATAACCGGGTGACGCGTCACCCGAACAGGGCTGGCTCAGTCCTGACATCTTATCCTCCCCGTGGCTCAGGCGCCGTCGGCGCTCGTCGAGCATCATGGTGGACCAGCTTCTTCCGGATTTGAATCAACCCATGAATCGGCGTGCGACTGGTTCTAATTGCTAGTTGCCATAACTGTATGGTTGACGTACATTCTCTGCATAACTGCTCGCAAGTGGCAGAAGGGGATGATCGATGAAGAATGACGATGCTCGCCTCGGCGAGATCGCCGATCGGACGGGCTATCAGCTTCGCCGCGTCGACATGCTCTCGATGGAAGCGCTGCAGGACGAGATGTCCAAGCTCGGCGTTCCAGCCGGACGCGCCACCGCGCTTGCCTATATCGGCCTGCATCCAGGCTGCGATCAGACCGAATTGGGCAATGTCCTCGGCATCAATCGCGCCAGCACCATGGCGGCGGTGAACAATCTCGTTTCAATCGGGGTGGTGGAGCGGCGGCCGGGCCGGGACAGGCGCAGCAACGCGCTTCACCTGACCGAAGCCGGGCACCGGCTGCGCGCCGAAGTCGTCCAGCTGACGGCGGACCATGAAGAATGGTTTTTCGCCTCGCTGACCACCGACGAGCGCACGGAATTACGGCGCCTGCTGCTCAAGATCCGTCAGGCGCACAAGTCGGTCGAGCCACGCCTGCCGGCAAGCAAAAGAGCATTATTGAGGAGGGTGAAATGAAGGGTCTTTTTTCGAGCAGCGTAGCCGTTGCGGCGATGCTGGCGAGTGGCGCCGCGCACGCGCAAGGCGCCGGCCAGACGACGACGCCGACCGAGGGCAGAGTCGCCACCGACCAGGACACTCCTCTCGAGGGGAATGAAATCCTGGTCACGGCCCGTCGCACGTCGGAGCGTCTGCAGGACGTTCCGGTCGCCGTGACGGCCTTTGGGGGTGCCGCGCTGACGGACCGCAACGTCGCGACACTGGACGAGATCGCCAAATTCACGCCCAACATCCGCTTCGATGGTGCCGCCGCTCTTTCGGGCGGAAACTATAATGCCACGGTGTTCGTGCGCGGCGTCGGGCAGAACGACTTCGCGATCTTCAGCGACCCGGGCGTCGGCTTCTATGTCGACGACGTCTATTATGCGCGGTCGATCGGCGGCGTGATGGACGCGGTCGACATCGATAGCGTGCAGGTGCTGCGCGGACCGCAGGGAACCCTGTTCGGCAAGAATACGATCGGTGGTGCGGTACTGATCAACACCGCCACGCCCGATGTCGATTCGACCTCGGGCCGGGTCGAGGCCACCTATGGCCGGTTCAACCGGATCGACGTCAAAGGCGCGGTGAACGTGCCCATCGTGCCCGGCTCCGTCGGGCTCAGGCTTTCCGGCGCGACGCTCAACCGCGACGGCTATGTCAAGCGGCTGATCGACGGCGACACCCAGGGCGACCGGTCCGCACAGATGATCCGCGCCAAGCTGCGCATCGCACCCGAAGGCAGCGGCCTCACGATCGACATCGGCGCCGATTATACCAGGGCACGCGAGACATCCGCGCCGTCGGATCTGCTGGCGGTCGGCAACGCCCCCGGCATCACCGGCATCCCCTTCCTTGCCAATTACAACAGCTTTGTCGCGCCGAGCCGCGGCATCGTCGCACCCAACGGGGCCAAGACCCTGAACCCGAGCTTCATCACCGCCAGCCCGTTCGAGACCTATGCCGGCGGCCCCAACGACAATGATCTCGACCTTTGGGGCGTCCAGGGTATCGTCGCCTATGACATCGGCGCCGCAACGCTGAAGTCGATAACGGCGTACCGGGACATGAAGGCCTATTTCACCCGCGATGGCGACAACACGCCGTTCGTATTCCGGCAGACCACCAACCGCGACAAGCAGTGGCAGTTCAGCCAGGAACTCCAGCTGACCGGCAAGGCACTCGATGGCCGCCTGAGCTACGTGCTGGGTGGCTTTTACTTCAAGGAAAAGGCGTCGGACATCGCGACCGCCGACCTGGCGATCGGGCTGCAGGCGCCGGCCGCCCCGCCCCCCTTCACCCCGGCGGTGTTCATCCAGAACTTTACCGATAACCGCAGCCTCGCGGCGTATGGACAGGTCGATTTCGAGATCGTGCCGCGGCTGAGCGTGACGGTCGGCGGGCGATACACCAACGACAAGAAGGTGTTCACCTCGATCAACGTGCGCCAGCGCGACCTCGTCCAGTTCGTCAACGTGACGAAGGAAGCGACCTTCGAGAAGTTCACGCCGCGTTTCGGCATCAACTACAAGGCGGCGGACGATGTGCTGCTCTACGCCTCCTATTCCAAAGGCTTCAAACAAGGCGGGTTCAACGGCCGCCCACTGGTGAGCGATGCCGAGGTGACGCAATATGCGCCCGAGGAGCTGACCACCTATGAGGCGGGGCTCAAGGCGCAGTGGCTCGACGGACAGCTGACGACCAACATCGCGGCATTCCACTCGATCTACAAGGACATCCAGCTCACGGTGAACCAGACGCCGACCAACTTCGTCGCGAACGCGGCGGCCGGCAAGATCAACGGGTTCGAGTTCGAGACGGTGATGCGTCCAGCGCGGTGGCTGACGTTCAACGCCGCCGTTGGTTATCTCGACGCGAAATATACGTCGATCGGCCAGGGCCTCGGCCCGACGCAGATCCTGCCGATCACGCTTGCCAGCCACTTCGTCAAGGCACCCGAATGGACGGTCACGACGGGCCTCGACCTCAACCATGAGTTCGCCAGCGGCGGCGAGGCGGGGCTGCGCATCGATTATACGATGTACAGCCGAATCTTCCATGACGTCGCCAACTCGCCGCTCATCACCGATGACGGTTATGGCCTGCTGAATGCACGGCTGAGCTATGCGCTGCCGGGCCGGGCCATCACGCTCGCGGTGTTCGGCACCAACCTGACCGACTCGCTCTATCTGGTCTCCGGAAACGTATCGGGCGCCTTCGGCCTGGCCGAGGCAAGCTATGGCCGGCCGCGCGAATGGGGGGCCAGCGTCAGCTTCAAATTCTGACCTTCCACCCGGGCACCATCGTTCGCGTCTGCCGGCCAGCGGCCGGCAGGCGCACTATTTTCCCGAAGCGAGGCTCCGCGCGCGCGGCGCCCCGCACTCCCTAGTTGGCCTGCCGGGCGATTTCCGCCGCAAGTTTTCCGAAGCCGCCTTGGAATTTCTCGATACGCCCCATATACGCTGCATATATGATTCGTATATGGAAGCGCCGATGGGCATCGTGAACATTGAAGACGACCTGCACGATCAGGTGCGCCGGGCGAGCAAGGTGTCGTTCCGGTCGATCAACGCGCAGGCGGCCTGGTGGATCAAGGTCGGCATGCTGTGCGAAACCAATCCGACGCTCGGTTTCGCCGAGATCATCGCGCGCGAGCTTGGTTCGGCGGGCTTTTCGCCTCAGCCGCTGGTCGTGGTCGAGCATGACGAAGCGGCCTGAGGAACTGGCATTGCTGGCCGAATCCGGCCGGTTGCTGGCATCCGTATTCGAGATGCTGGATCGCACCGCGCTGGCCGGCATGTCGACGCTTCAGATCGATGAGATGGTCGAAACCTTCATCGTCCACGACCTCCAGGCCCGGCCCGCGAGCAAGGGCCAATATGGCTATGGCTTCGTGCTGAACGCGTCCGTGAACCATGTGGTGTGCCACGGCGTTCCATCGCCCTCGGACGTGCTGCGGGACGGCGACATCGTCAATCTCGACATCACGCTCGAGAAGAACGGCTATATCGCGGATTCCAGCAAGACCTATCTCGTCGGCGAGGTGGCGCCGGCCGCGAGGCGGCTGGTCCAGACCACCTATGAAGCGATGTGGATGGGCATTCGCGCCGTCCGCCCGGGCGCCCGCATCGGCGATATCGGCTGGGCGATCGAACGCCATGCCAAGCGTCATGGCTATTCCGTGGTGCGTGAATATTGCGGCCACGGCATTGGTCGGGAGATGCATGAGGAACCGCAGATCCTCCACTTCGGAAAGCGGGGGACCGGCCTCGTCCTGCGCGAGGGCATGGTCTTCACGATCGAACCGATGCTCAATCGTGGCCGGCGCAGTGTGAGGACCGAAGAGGACGGCTGGACCGTCGTAACGGAGGACGGCTCGCTCTCCGCTCAATTCGAGCACACCGTCGCCGTCACGGCGTCCGGCGTTTCGGTGCTGACCTTGCGCCCCGATGAGCCCGGCAAGATCCGCAGGATGAAGCTGGCGGCCTGAACGGCCGGTCAGAGAATATCCCGCCCCAGCGGGGCCAGGCCCGCGATGAGCCTGGCCCGTCCAATGCGAAACGTCGCCTCGATCACGCGACGCCGAGCCTCCCGCGCTCCCCGTCGCGGGGCGCCGCCAGTTCTTCGGGCGTCACGAAATCGGCCAGGTCGGCCGCTTCATAAAAGGGCCGGATCTCGATCTCACTCCGGCCTGGCATGGTGTTGGGGCAGCGTTTCGCCCAGGCCACCGCCTCGTCCATGTCCTTGACCTCCCAGATCGAGAAGCCGGCGACCATCTCGCGGCTCTCCGCGAATGGCCCGTCCCGGACGGTGCGGCCGGGACCTTCGCAGACGATGCGCTTGCCCTCGGTCGTGTGCTTGAGGCCGGCGCCGGCCACCATGATGCCGGCGTTGACCAGTTCCTCGGTGAACTGGTCCATCGCGGCAAACGCCTCGATCATCTCGGGCGTAGGGGACATGTCCATCTTGCTGTCCGGATCGGCTATCATGAACACCATCACACGCATTGTCAGTCTCCCTGGTTCAGCCAGCCGCAACGGCCTGGCATCGGAACGACGAGCGAGGTTTCGCGAAATCGACATTATCCTGCAAATTTCTTTTCGGACGATTCCGCATGACGGGCGAATGGGTGCCTTCATCCCGGAACCCATGGCATCGCCGACCCGGACCGCCGCCCATTGCGCAATCATGGAACAACACTGTGCTTGTCCAGCGGATGGCCATAGGATGGCGGCCTGACAGGGGGAGAGGATCATGGTCGTGAACCGGACACTGCTGGCCGCATTCCTGATACCGGCGGCCGCACTGGCGCAGGATTCGACGGAAAAGGCGCGCGCCGTTGCGGGCGCCACGCCGTCGACCCCGCAGCGCCTTACCCTTGCCGATATGCCCGCGCCAACAGGCAAGGCGACCGCCCTGTTCGATGGGCGCAGCCTCAAAGGCTGGCAGCCATGGCTGGGTTATGCCGACCCCAAAGTGACCTACAAGGCCAGCCCCGGTGCCGTGCCGATCGGCACCGGCCGCGACACCAAGGACGACTTCGCCGTCCGGCAGGTCGATGGCGCGCCGGCGATCTGGGTGAAGGGCGAAACCTGGGGCAGCCTGGTCCACCACGCCGACCTTCGCGACTATCACCTGCGCCTGCAGTATAAATGGGGCGCGAAAACCTGGGCGCCGCGGGAGCGCCTGCCGCAGAATAACGGCCTGCTCTATCACACGCACGGAGCCCCCGGGCAGGTGTTCGGGACGTGGCGGCCATCCGTCGAATTCGAGATCATGAAGGGCTCGACCGGCATGGTCGTCACCGTCGGCACGAAGGTGCGGGCACGGACCACCGTGGCGTTCGATCCGGCGCTGATCGCGCCGCACCTCCGCTTTCGCGTCGGCGGGCAAGAGATCGACATGGTCAACGGCACCCCGACCTGGAATGTCGAGGGCGCGAGCGATGCGGAACGGCCGGTCGGCGAATGGAACACGCTCGATCTGTACGTGCTTGGGGATCGTGCGGTTCATGTCGTCAATGGCGTGCCGGTGGCAGAGGCGCATGACCTGGCGACTATTGCACCCGATGGCACGCGATCGCCACTGACTCATGGCCAGATCCAGCTTCAGTCGGAAGGAGCCGAGACATGGTTCCGGGCGATCACCGTCGAGCCGATCCGTTCCCTGCCGCGGATCGTCGTCGCGGGCGCGCCAGGATAAGTGGATCGTCACGCCAATACGAAGCGAATCGCCGGGGGGAGAGAAGCAATGGCAGGCCGATCGAAAAAGCTCGAGGACGACAGCAGGCGCTTCCGCACCCTGCTGCAAAGCGTCGATACCGCGCGTTACCATGCGGATCGCCAGATCGACCGCAAGACCGATATCGACCAGGCCCGAACCGAAATTCTGAGTGCCGTCCTTTTCGGTCACGAGATCGTCATTCCGGCCGGTGTCGTCGCTGACTGCCCTGCCGTCCATGTCCTTCTGCCCGAAGTCCTGAAGAATTTCGAGCGGGCGCGCCGGCGTATCTTCAAGTATAATGGCCGCCGCTATTTCCCGTTCCGCATTGGTGTCGAGCGGCGCTTCGCCGATCGCGATCCACGCGGCTACGACGCGTTCGTCCGCGACTATATCGATGACCCGAGCAAGCGGATCGCACCGAACGTCGAACTCAGTGAATCTGTCGAGCGCGACAGGGTCAGGCAGACCATCGTTCGGCTCGGCCAGGCGTATCTGGCGCGCCGGTGGGACGAAATCCGCGCCATCAACAGCCGGTTCGCCGAGTATTTCGAACTCGTGTACGAAAACTTCGGAGAAGAGTCGGACCGGACCCCGCGTCCGGTCACCGCGCGCGATGGCGCCCTGACGTCAGTTCCACAGGATTATTACGCCGCCTTCGTGCGCGACTGCTGCAGGAACATCGAAGCGCGGAAGGTCGAGTACGATCATGTCGAAGGCCTTCGCGCGACGACTCAGTCCTTGCGTCATCGGATGGCCGGCTGGGAGGTCGATACCGGCCAGCGAGGCTCATGGTATGGTCTGGCCGAGGAATATGGAGAGCAATGGCACGACATTCGCGGCTGGTTCGACCACGCGCTGTATCAGCGCATGGTCGGCGCCTTCGGCATCGATATTCCTTCCTATTTCACCCAGGAAATCGGAGACGATGCCGTTTCGCGCGAAGTCAGCCTTGCCTTTCTCGATCCGCATAGCCTGCATCGCTTCAGGAGCGACCTTGCCGCCGGCCAGGCCGCGCTTCCACCCGCTGCCTCGCAGGTAAACTGGGGTGCGATCTGGGAGACGGTCTCGGAGCACGAGGTTCAGGATGCCATCCGCTCGCTGCATCTCAAGCTGCTCGATGCGCGCGACGTCCTGCGCACCGAACGGCACAAGCTGGCCGGGCTGGAGAAGCAGAAGCGGGAACAGCGCGCCTCCATCCTGCTCAAGGAGTATCGTCAGCGCTCCTTTGCGGCAATCGATGCGCACATCGTCTTCCTCAACAGCGGGCAATCCGGCCTGACCTTCAAGCAGCAGAACAATCGCCTGATGGTGGACGCGCATCGCCCGCACAAAGGATCGGGAGCGGGTCGCCGGCTCGTCACGAACATGATCGGAACCGGAGTCGGAATGGCGGCCGCGCTCGATCCGAACCTGCCGGGCCTGATTGCCGCCCCGCTTGCGCTCGGTACTACCTATCTGTCCGACCTGGCCGATCGCACCGTCGCCCAGACGGTGATCGATCACTTCAAGCGACCCAAGGCTAACGATGTGAAGGTGAAACAGGATTTCTACGCGGCTGAAAGGAGCCGGGTGAATTACTGGTTCAGCAACGGCTAGCCGCACTCCCAGCCCACGCATGCGCTTGCATGCTAACTAATGCGTCGTGGCAGGCACCTGACAACCACGCCAGTCAAATTGACAACCTGCCTTGACAGACAAGCACGCTTTACTGTAAAGCTTCCTTCACTGATTCGAAAGGAGCCTTTACTCATGGCAAAAAGCAAAGCGATCTCGCGCTACAACCGGAGGGTGATCGTCCTCAGCCTGATTTACGCCGCGACGCTGATTCTCGCGGTCTATGGTTTCAAGAACCAGCTGCTGAGCGGGCCGATCGCCTGGATCGCCGGAATCCTGCCCGCGCTGCCGATCATCGGCATCCTGGTGGTGATCGGGCGGTACCTGACCGAAGAGACCGACGAATATCTGCGCGACATGATGGTGCGCCAGGCGCTGATCGCGACCGGCTTCGCCCTCAGCATCTCGACCGCCTGGGGTTTCCTCGAGAATTTCGGGCTCGTGCCGCATGTCTATGCTTATTACGCGATCGTCCTCTGGTTCGCCGGGCTGGGCGTGGGCACCTGCGTCAACAGGTTCCAGGCGTCGCGAGGTGAGCCATGAAGAACCGGCTCAAGGTGCTCCGCGCCGAGCGCGACTGGAGCCAGGGCGATCTCGCAGACCGGCTCGAGGTGTCGCGGCAGAGCGTCAACGCGATCGAGACCGGCCGTTACGACCCCTCGCTCCCCCTCGCCTTCAAGATCGCCGAGCTGTTCGAGCTTTCGATCGAAGACATCTTCACCAGCCCTTCCCGGGAGACCATGCAATGACCCCTGCCACCAAAGGCCGGCTGATCGCCGCTATCGCCCTGCCGCTGCTGTTGCTCAACATCTTCCCCGCCCATGCCGCGGCCGCCCCGGTTACTACCCGGCCCGGGGGGACGGCACCGGCCACCGAAACGATGGATCATATCTCGATCGAGGCGACCGGCGCGGGCCCCGCGATCTTCCTGATCCCCGGCCTGTCGAGCCCCCGGGCGGTGTGGGACGGCGTGGTGCCGGAGCTGGCGAAGACCCACAAAGTCTATCTCGTCCAGGTCAATGGTTTCGCCGGCGACGCGCCGGGCGCCAATCTGCAGCCGGGTATCCTGAACGGCATCGTCGCCGAACTGGACGGCTATATCGTGCGCAACAGGATCAAGGGCGCGGCGGTCGTCGGCCATTCGCTGGGCGGGCTGGTCGGGCTGATGTTCGCCAAGGCGCATCCCGATCGCCTTTCGCGCCTGATGGTGGTCGATGCCCTGCCTTTTTACGGCATGTTGTTCGGCCCGACCGCGACGGTCGCGATGGTCGAGCCGCAGGGCAAGGCGATGCGTGACCAGATGGCCGCGACCTGGGGCAAGCCCACGGACCCGGCCCCGGCCGAAGCGGTGGCCAACCAGCTGTCGCTCAAGCCCGAGTCCCGCGCGAAAGTGAAGGCCTGGGTGATGGCGGCCGATCCGCGCGTCTCGGGCGAAGCGATGTACGAGGATCTGACGACCGATCTCCGCCCCGACCTGGCCGCGATCAGGACGCCGATCACCCTCGTCTATCCGTGGAGCGCGGCGGTGCCCAAGCCGATGGCGGACGCGCTGTACAAGGGCGCCTATGCCGCCGCGCCGAGCATGACCTATGTCGATGTGGGCAACGCCGCGCATTTCGTGATGCTCGACCAGCCCGCTGCCTTCGCGGCCGCGCTCGAGGCATTCGTCGACGCCAAATAGCACCGAAATGGCGGCAACGCGGCAGCTAACCGACTGATTATCCGGCTTGACCCCTCCCCCGCGCTGCGCTCCAACTCCGGGCGCAGCAGGGGGAATTTTCATGGATCGGGACGTCGAGTCGCCGCGCGCGGGCGCGTTCGAATTCACGGGTGACTGGCGCGAGTTCGCCCCGATCGCCTTTACGAACCTGCTGCTCAGCATCGTCACCCTTGGCATCTATATTTTCTGGGCGCGCACACGCGAACGCAAATATCTGTGGAGCCGCACGCGCTTCATCGACGACCGGCTGGAATGGATGGGCACGGGGCTGGAGCTGTTCATCGGCTATGCGCTCGCGATCATCCTGTTCTTCATCCCCTTCGCCGCGCTGAACCTGTTGCTGCAGGGCCTGTTGCTGCGCGACCATCCCGGCGCCGCAGCGCTGATCGGCCTGTGCCTCTATCTCTTCCTGTTGTACCTGGCCGGCGTCGCGATCTTCCGCGCGTTGCGCTACCGGCTCAGCCGCACTTATTGGCATGGCATCAGGGGCGGTTCCAACAGCCAGGGGCTCGCCTTTGGCTGGTCCTATCTGTGGCGGACGCTCGCCGGCTCGCTGGCGCTCGGCCTGCTGATTCCCTGGTCGATGACCAGCCTGTGGAACGAGCGCTGGAACGCGATGAGCTTTGGTCCGCACGAGTTCGAATCCAACGCCCATCCGGATTCGATCTTCCTCAAATTCCTGCTCTTCTATCTCGCACCGATCATCCTGTTCGTCGGCATCTTCGTCGTCTTCATCATGTTCGGCGTGTTCGCCGCCGCGACGGGCATGGGCCCGGGCCAAAGCGCACCGCCGCAGTCGCTGCCCGTGATGCTGATCATTATCGGAGTTGTGCTGTACCTGGGCTTCTTCATCGTGCTCGGCGTGATCGCGATGATCTATTACGCAGCCTATTTCCGCGAGGTGGTGAGCAAACTGTCGCTCGGCGGGCTGGAATTCGATTTCAACGCGCGCACCTGGGACTGGATCAAGCTGTTCCTGGGCAATTTCGCGCTGGTGATCTTCACGCTCGGCATCGGCCAGATCTTTGTCGGCTATCGCAACTGGACCTTCTTCGTCCGGCATGTGAACGCCTATGGCGAGGTCAGCCTCGACGACTTTACGCAGTCGACCACCAAAAAGCCCGGCCAGGGCGAAGGATTGCTGGATGCATTCGACATCGGAGCCTTCTGACGACCATAACGAGGCCGGCGCGGACCCCGTCCGCGTCTGGCATTATGATGGCGAGAGCGGCCTGCGCCATCAGCCGCGGTTCGACACCGAGGGCGCCAGCTTCCGCCTGACCGAGCGCGACCGGGTGTGGGGGCCGTTCGCCTTTGCCGATCTCGTCGCGCGTGACGCGATCGACGGCGATGCGATCTTCGGGCTGAAGAACCGGCCTGGCTGGCGGATCGGCTTTTCGGGCGGCGTGCCGGCGGACATCGCGGCGCACCTGCCCGGCGCGGTGCGCTATGGCGGGTTCATCGACCGGTTCGGCTTGTGGAAGTCGGTCGCGGTCTGCGCGATGCTTGCGGCGCTGACCGTGTTCCTGGTGTTGCGCAGCCCGGCCGTGGTCGCGCGCATGGTGCCGCCCTCGGTCGAACAACGGCTGGGCGACCTGATGGTCGGAGACCTGGGCAACCGCGCCTGCAACACCCCGGCCGGCACGGCGGCACTGACCAAGATGCTGCGCCGGATCGATCCGGGCGACCGGCCGATCGAGGTGCGTGTGGTGGACATGCCGATCGTCAATGCGGTGACCCTGCCGGGCGGCAAGATCGTGATCTTCGATGAGCTGATCGAAAAGGCGGCCTCGGCCGACGAAGTGACGGGCGTGCTCGCGCACGAGATCGGCCATGTCGAGCACCGCGACGTGATGGAATCGCTGCTCCGCCAGCTCGGCCTCAGCGTGATCCTTGGCGGGCTCGACGGGAATATCGGCGGCTATACCAACAGCCTGTTGTCAGCGACCTATTCGCGCGGCGCGGAACAGCGCGCCGATGATTTCGCGCGCGACCAGATGAGCCAGGCGAAGGTATCGCCGCTGGCGACGGCACAGTTCTTCCGCAGGCTGTCGGGCCAGACCGACGTCAAGGGCGCGGCAAAGATGCTCAATTATTTCTCGAGCCACCCGATGTCGAGCGACCGGGCCGCGCAATTTACGGCAGCGGCGAAGGGCCGGACGGATTTCACGCCGACCCTGACGGCGGCGGAATGGGCTAGCCTGCGGACGATCTGTTCGGCCGATCCGGACCAGAAGAAGAGCGGGTTCCGGTTCTGACTGTTCAGCCCCTCCCCTTCAAGGGGGTGGCTGAACAGTGCTCCGATCAGAGCGCCCCGTCGGGCATAGGGCCCTGCCCGCCGCTGCCCCACCCCTGGCCTCTCCCCTGAACGCAAGGGGTTGTGTAAGAGGCCGCCCCATGACCGATCCCGCACCTGCACCCGCCCGTCCGGCGCTCGCCTATCACCTGACCGACGGCGCAGGCCCGACGATCATGTTCCTGCCGGGCTATGCCTCCGACATGACCGGCAGCAAGGCAGTCGCGCTCGAGGCATGGGCGAAGACGGAAGGCCGCGCGTTCCTGCGTTTCGACTATGGCGGGTGTGGGCAGAGCGAGGGGGCGTTCGAGGATCAGACCCTGACGGGCTGGCGCGACGATGCGATCGAGATGATCGACCAGGCCGTGACCGGGCCGGTCATCCTCGTCGGATCGTCGATGGGCGGGTGGCTGATGCTGCTGGTGGCGCGCGCGCGGCCGGACCGTGTGACCGGGCTGGTCGGCATCGCGCCGGCACCGGATTTCACCGACTGGGGCTTTAGCACCGACGAGAAACTCGCGCTGCTGCAGAATGGCCGGATCGAGCGGCCGTCCATCTATTCGGATCAGCCGACTGTCTATACCGCGCGCTTCTGGCAATCGGGCGAGGCGAACCGGTTGATGTCGGGCGCGATTCCCTTCGACGGGCCGGTCCGCCTGATCCAGGGCCAGGCCGATCCCGACGTGCCCTGGCACCGCACCGTGCACCTCGCCGCGCTGCTGCGTTCAGCCGATGTGCAGACAATGCTCGTCAAGGACGGCGACCACCGCCTGTCGCGCGATGCCGATATCGCGCTGCTCATCGGGGCGGTCGAGGATGTGATCCAGCGCTTATGATCCTGCCCCTTTTGCTGCTTGCCGCCCAGGCGACTGCCCCGGCCCCCGCCCCGGTCTCGGGTCCTCCCGACCCGGTCGAGCAACGATTCAATCGCTGCGTCGATCTCGCCGAGGACGATCCGCGCGCCGCCGAGGACGAGGCGGCGCGCTGGCAGCGCGAAGGCGGCGGCTTCCTGTCGCATCAATGCCTGGGCATCTCCTATGCCAATCAGGGGCGCTGGACGGCGGCCGCGGCCGAATTCGAGGCGGCCGCACGCGGGGGGGAAATCGTGAAGGATCAGCGCACCGCGAATTACTGGGCGCAGGCGGGCAATGCCTGGTTGGCCGGCGGCGAGGCGATGAAGGCGCGCAGCGCGCTCAACGCCGCGCTGGCCTCGGGCACGCTCCAAGGCATGCAGCGCGGCGAGGCCAATCTCGACCGCGCGCGGGCCTTTGTCGCGAGTGGCAACACGATCGATGCGCGGCCCGATATCGACCGGGCGCTGGTCGATGCCGCGGCCGATCCGCTTGCCTGGCTCTTGTCGGCGACGCTGGCGCGGAGGACGGGCGACCTGACGCGCGCGAAGAAGGACATTGCCCAGGCGATCACCCTGTCGGGGGACGACCCGTCAGTCCAGCTCGAGGCCGGGAACATCGCCGCCGCTCTTGGCGACGAGGCCGGGGCGAAGGCGGCATGGAATGCGGCCGCAAGCCTGAAACCGGGCAGCGATGCGGCGCGCCACGCCCGCAATGCGCTGAAGCAGTTCGAAGCGCCCGCTGCTGCACCGGCGACACCGGCACCGCCCGCAAAAAAATAGGGCACTGGCAAGCCTCGTCGCTCGCGCCTATCTCGCACGAGACCAAGGAGGCCCATCGATGAAGTATCTGCACACGATGATCCGCGTCACCGATCCCGATGCGACGATCCGTTTCTTCAACCTGCTCGGGCTGAACGAAGTGCGCCGCATGGAAAGTCAGCAAGGGCGCTTCACCCTGATCTTCCTGGCGGCGCCGGGCGAAGAGGGCCAGGCCGAGGTCGAGCTGACTCATAACTGGGATCCGGAGGATTATTCGGGTGGGCGCAATTTCGGGCACCTCGCCTATCGCGTCGACAATATCTACGAGACCTGCCAGCGGCTGATGGACGGCGGCGTGACGATCAACCGCCCGCCGCGCGACGGACACATGGCGTTCGTGCGCACGCCCGACAATATCTCGATCGAGTTGCTCCAGGACGGTCATCTGACCCCGGCCGAGCCCTGGGTCTCGATGCCCAATACGGGCGTCTGGTAAGATGGGCGCGGCGGTCCGCGCGTTCCTGGCGATGACTGGCGCGCGCCTGCCGATCGTGCAGGCGCCGATGGCCAATTTCGCCGGGACCGAGCTGGCCATCGCTGCGATCGGCGCGGGCGGGGTGGGATCCCTGCCCTGCGCGGTGCTGGATGCCGACGCGGTTGTCGCGCAGGCATCGACGGTGCGCGCGGCGGCGAGCGGACCGCTCAACCTCAATTTCTTCTGCCACAGAATGGGCCCGCCGCCGGACGAGACGGTGTGGCGCGCGGCGCTCGCGCCCTTTTACACGGAGGAGGGCGTCGCGCCGCCGACCGGGGCGCCGCCGCTGCGACGGCCGTTCGATGCCATGATGGCGGACGCGGTCGACATCGTGCGCCCCGAGATCGTCAGCTTTCACTTCGGCCTGCCCGACGAGGATCTGCTCGATCGGGTGAAGGCAACCGGGGCTCTGGTTTTCGGTTGCGCGACCAATGTCGCCGAGGCGCGGTACCTGGTCGAGCGCGGCTGCGACGCCGTCATCGCCCAGGGATTCGAGGCGGGCGGCCATGCCGGGCATTTCTTGATGGGCCACCGTCCCGTCGGGCTGATCGCGCTGGTGCCGCAGATCGTCGATGCGGTGCATGTGCCAGTGATCGCGGCGGGCGGCATCGCCGATGCGCGGGGCGTGAGGGCGGCGACTGCGCTGGGCGCAGCGGCGGTACAGGTCGGCACGGCCTATCTGCGCACGCCCGAGGCGCGGCCGAGCGCGGTGCAGCGCCGCGAGATGGAGGCGGCGACGGCGGACGACAGCGCCTTTACCAATCTGTTCAGCGGCGGCCTCGCGCGCGGCCTGCGCAACCGGCTGATGGACGCGATCGGCCCGGTCAGCGACGCCGCTCCGCCCTTCCCATATTCCAGCGCCGCGCTGGCCCCGCTGCGCAGCCATGCCGAACGCGAAGGCCGCGGCGATTATTCGCCGCTCTGGGCTGGCCAGGGTGTGGCGCTTGGCCAGGCCGAGCCCGCAGCCGCCCTTACCGACCGCCTGGGCAATGCCGCCCTTATCGGGAGCCTTGCATGACCGACCTCGAGATCGTCCGCATTCCTGCGCTGAGCGACAATTATATCTGGCTGGTGCACGATCCCGTGTCGGACGCGACGATGGTGGTCGACCCCGCCGAGGCCGCCCCGGTGCTGGCCGAGGCGGACAAACGCGGCTGGAAGATCGGGCAGATCTGGAACACGCACTGGCACCCCGACCATACCGGTGGCAACACGGCGATCAAGGAGGCCACCGGCGCGATCGTCTCCGGCCCGGCGGCCGAGGCGGCGCGGATTCCGACGCTCGACGTCGCGCTGGCTGAAGGCGATAGAGTGACGATCGGCGATCACGTCGCCTCCGTGCTGGCAACGCCCGGCCACACCGCCGGGCACATCACCTTCCATCTGCCCGACGACGCGGTCATCTTTACCGGGGACACCCTGTTCGCGATGGGATGCGGGCGGCTGTTCGAGGGCGACGCCGAACAGATGTTCGCTAACATGCAGCGGCTGGCCGAGCTGCCGCCCGAGACGATCGTCTATTGCGCCCATGAATATACTCAGTCGAACGGCCGTTTCGCGCTGGCGGCCGAGCCGGACAATGCGGCGACCCGCGAGAGAATGGAGGGTGTCGACGCGGCGCGGGCGCGCGGAGAGTCGACCGTGCCGACGACAATCGCGGACGAACTGGCGACCAACCCCTTTCTGCGTGCGGAATCGGCCGATCAACTCCGTCAACGACGTGAAGCCAAGGATGCTTTTCGGGGCTGAATAAGGTATGTCAACAAGCGGTCGGGGGCGCCGGATCTAGGAGCAAAAATCATGCGTATCCTGTTTCCCCTACTTGCCATCGCGCTGACCGGAAGCGCCGTCTCGGCGACATCCCGGGCCAGCGATGGAACCGACAAGGACCTCGAAAAGGCGCTCGCCGGGCGCACGGCCGGTGCGCCGGTCGACTGTATCGACCGCACCTTTGCGAGCGGGCCGGAAATCATCGACAGCAAGACGCTGCTCTACCGGTCTGGCCGGCACGTCTATCGCAACGACCTCGAAGCGAGCTGCCCCTCGCTCCGCGACAATTCGATCATCGTGATCGAAGCCCATGGCAGCCAGATGTGCCGCAACGACCTGTTCCGGCCGACGGACCCGGGCAGCGCGGTGCCCGGTGCCGTCTGCCGGCTCGGCAGGTTCACGCCCTATGACAAGCCGAAAGGCTGATCCTTAGAGCACGAACCGCGACAGATCGGTGTTGCGGGCGATCACGGCCAGCTGCTTGTCGACATAGGCACCATCGACCACGAGGGTCTGGCCCTTGCGGTCCTCGGCGTCGAAGCTAACTTCCTCGAGCAGCTTCTCCATGACCGTCTGCAGGCGTCGCGCACCGATATTCTCGATCTCGCCATTCACTTCGGCGGCGATCTTCGCGACGGCGCGGATGCCGTCCTCGGTGAACTCCACCGTGACGCCCTCGGTACCGATCAGCGCGACATATTGCTGAGTCAGCGACGCCTTGGTGTCCGACAGGATCGCGACGAAATCATCCTCGGTCAGCGCCTTCAGCTCGACACGGATCGGCAGGCGGCCCTGGAGTTCGGGTAGCAGGTCGCTGGGCTTGGCGACATGGAAGGCGCCGCTCGCGATGAACAGGATATGGTCGGTCTTCATCGGCCCGTATTTCGTGGCCACCGTGGTGCCCTCGATCAACGGCAGAAGATCGCGCTGCACGCCTTCGCGGCTGACCGAACCGCCGCGCACGTCACTGACCGCGATCTTGTCGATCTCGTCGAGAAACACGATGCCGTTCGCCTCCGCATCCGCGAGCGCGATGCGGCTGAGCTCATCCTGGTCGAGGCGTTTGTCGGCTTCTTCCTCGACCAGCTTTTCCCAGGCCGCCGGCACGGTCAGCTTGCGGCGCTTCAACTGCCCGCCGCCGCCGAACGCCTTGCCCATCATCTCGCTGAGATTGATCATCTGCGCACCGCCACCCGGGACCTCGAACGGCATCTGGGCCTGGGCCTCTAGCTCGATCTCGATCTCGGTGGTGTCGAGATGGCCGTCGCGGAAGCGCTGGCGGAACGCCTCGCGGGTGGCCTCGCTGGCACCCTTGCCGGTAAGCGCGTCCAGCAGGCGTGCGAGCGCCGCTTCCTCGGCCTTATCCTTCACCGCAACGCGGCGGCGTTCCTTTTCGAGCCGGATCGCTTCCTCGACCAGGTCGCGCGCTATCTGTTCGACATCGCGGCCGACATAGCCGACCTCGGTAAACTTGGTCGCCTCGACCTTG
>Ga0247737_1000367_pt1 | contig 17660 bp, 15 predicted proteins | sample UWRJL028104C2_FD_180937 | JGI IMG/M metagenome (GOLD analysis project Ga0247737, IMG submission 180937) | Plant litter microbial communities from Arlington Agricultural Research Station in Wisconsin, United States - UWRJ-L028-104C-2 | ecosystem: Environmental > Terrestrial > Plant litter >...
GGGTGCAGCTACCAAATACCAAGCCCTCAGGCTCAGAGGATCCAAAGATAACTTCGTTTCAACATCACAACTACAAATTTCAAAAATATTCATTTGCCAGGATGTCAGCACTATTCCAGAGGGCCTATGAAATCTCTGGTACCATTGCTATGTATGGTATCTGAATATAGGATGCACCCCTCCAGCAAAGTCAAGAAGACCAGCAAGTCTTTTAGAACAATTGCTTTGCGTAAGATCTACATTCTTTCTAATCCCAGATCTACTCCTTCAATTCCTGGCAAATGCATGTCGTATGGGTATATATGTAAGCCAAATGATTCCTATAACGCCCCAGCCTTCCATTAATAAATCTACCAAAGCAGCATTTCCATATCACTTGGTTGCTCCCTATTACCTTTCATAATCCTGTGCTTTTCGTTGCGCGTAATCGTACAACCAATCCTTCCAGACGTTCTGTCAAACCAGTGTTGGCACTGTAGCCATCATCATTGTCTTGAAATTGGCTATCGGCCGCCTTGTGGTGCCCAATAAACTCCTCAATGGATGCAATCACCTGTCGCAAAGTACCTCGCGGCTGCTGGGCAGCGATTCGTTCTGCTAAATTTGGCGATAGTGACAGATAACCAAGGAGAACAGCAAGGTAGCCGAAGGCAACATTCTTTTGGCTTTCTTCTAATGATTCAGCCTAAGAGAAATTAGTTTACAAAATTCATCATCGTTTGATCAAAGCTCACCTCGGACATTGTAGCCACATTGTCCACAAAAAGCTGCACCATATTTTGCAAGGGATCATTGGCACCTCCATGTAGACTCTCGAAGCTTTCTCGAGCAGGTACACTACCGTCTGCAAAGTTGATCAAGAGGCCCAACACAAGGACCAGATGATCAACAACCAGTGAGAAATCATCCTCAATTGAGTAACTTAGAATTTTTTGGAATTTAGCAACAATCACTGCGCCCATAATAGCCATTAATGAACCTCTAGCAAATACACCTGATGCCTTAGAATTATTATTGGTGACGTTCAGGGTCAGCCGTAGAATTACAGTCTGCATGCTTCCAAAACTATGAGCTGGTCTACGTAGTGCCACTTCGAGGTTATCTGCGATGATTGGAAGGTAATCGCTGATCCAGATAGCCTCGTCATTTACAGTCCTCGCGGCAACAGAGTGAGATTCCAGCGTCGATAAAGCTAGGTAAAGATCGATAGCCTGCCCTCCTCGCGGTAAGTCCCATGAATCTTCGTCTGAAGCGGCTTGCAAGATATGGAAGAGGTTGGTTGTCAACTCTTTTGATATTATATCATTAGAATTACCATCTTCCCTAGTCTGCCGGACCATGACTTCAAGGCACTTTAGCGCAGCTGTTCGTGGCGAAATCACCTGGGGCTGAAGCTCTTCCCAAATTGGCATTTGAAGAAGAAAGCTTTGGTATTGAGCAATTAGAGATTGTGCCATTTTCGACATATTACTCTTACGCTCTTTGCTTAATGTAACTATATCGGTAGGTGATTCGACAAGACGTGTCATCAGTCTTGTGAGACCCTGCCGACGAAGTTGAGTTATGATATGTGGCATGCTAGTGTCAATTAATAAAGCCATCAAGATTGAAATCATAATGAAGCCAGTGATCAAGTCCGTTTCTTGGCCAAGGTGGACAAACAAGCGTTGTTCAACACCGTTCGCACGAAACTGTCGCACAAAGTTCTTATCTTTAAACTTGCTAGAGAGCTCCAGAAGAGCTGACCGTCTTGATGACGAAGGTTTAGGGGAAGGCTGGCCAATGCGATCGAGCAGGTCTTCAATTTCATCCATGAAACGGTTATTTGCTCCAGCCTGTCTAAGTTCGTGAACACTTCTGATCGTTTGCGAATTACCCTCATCATCGTTTTCCTCTTCAAGAAAGCTTTGTAGGGGTGCAAGTTTTGGGATAGACCCCCTGCGTGCACGTTTGCCGTTTGGCGCAGGAACTGGCTGTGTTGGCATGTCCAGTGCAAGCTGCGCCATGAGGTCTTCCTCGGCTAGCATAGAACGTTGTTTAGCATATGTGAACTTTGGTCCAACATTTTGTACCTGGGGCCCTTGACTGGAGGATGCTGCCGCTGGGACGGACACTTCTGGAGCGACACTCTGGCTCCTTGAGAGAGGATCTGCTACCTGCGTCACCGTGCTATCCAAAATGTCCGGATCGGAAACGCCTTCGTCCATTTCTTCGTTGTAGTTTGCCTGCTGAACTAACGAATCGATAAGTCTTTGGCGAGGAAGCTTCCGAGGGGTTCTTTGTGAGTGCTTAGAAACACCAGACGCCTGAGATAGCAGCTTTCCCGGCCCCTTAGACTAGGTTGATTCCCTATTAGCATCTGTGCACACTCAGGACTGAGATTTGCTCTGGACGAGTACTTACAGTTGATTTCAAAGCTGTGCTACCTGTTACATTGCTATCGACAGTGTTCATAACTTCCTTCCATATTTCTTGGCCACGAGGGGAGACATGTATGTTGGGAGTGTCTACATCCATTGCATCTATATCATTGTGTAGTGGGTGCATGCATAAGGTGTCGTCTTTTGGGGAAAGGGATAATTTTCGAGGAGTTTGTATCTTTTCTGGCCTTCTTTTCACCACCGAGGACTTTTTTGGCCTAGAAGCCATAACCTTCGTCTCCCCTAACTCGATTGATTTATGTAATACTCTGACTGGCGGTGAGTATGTCTTGCTCGATACTTTGGCTGTCTTTGTCTTTTCCACCTCGACCACCTTTGGAGAGAGCTTGACTCTTTTCATGCCTCTCATTTCCTCCGCTGAGGAAACAACTTTGCTACTCGTGTCACGTTGCCCATTTGAATTCGTTGTTGCTTTCGGCGCTGGCTTGCGTGCCTTGGAAGCTATTGGCGTAACAGATTCGTCGTCGCTAGACGGAACATCGAATACATTAGCCTTCACTGCTAAAGCACTTGAAGGCGAGGGCCTCTTTTTAGGACTTTTTAGTCGCCTAGGTTCCGAAGGCGCAACACTAGGTGACCTTGATAGAATTGGCGCAGGCTTCTTCTCTGGTGAATTTGACTGCCGGAAGCGCGCAAAGCTCTGTTCTGGAATACGTCTTCGAACCGTCTTCCCGTATGTCGCAATCTTCTTTCTCGGGAGAGACACCATGATTTCTTCCTGGCCTGCCATTGTAATGCTTGCGTGTAGATGGGTGAATCGCAAGGAGGAACTCGAGGTAGGCGCTACGCGATACTCTGTACTTTTAAGGAAGAGAGTTAAAAAGCGGCGGACCTGTCATCTTAGGATTATTGCGTATTGGCGAATCCTTTTCCGTGACTTGGAGACTTTGGTTGCGTAATGTTTTGTGACAAGAGGTGGGTGGGTGAAGCTTGATGGTAAACAAAACCCTTGCACGGAGGAGTGTGGTGAATGTTGCTCAGTAGCGTAAACAAGGATGCGCAGGAGGGGTTGCCAGTAGAGGTGACAAGAGGTATGATATGATATAATATTTTGAATGAACAAAGGAAGGAGTAAAAAACGCTTAACAAAATGTAGATATACTTAATATCTGAACTAAAAGGAAACGAATATTGAAGTGAAGCCGAGCCATCACTTTTACGTCGTCTTTTACTCATTCACGGCTTGGTTCAGCCTTGTCCTTGTGCGTAGTGGCCCTGTATATGCACCCTGCTGGTCAGGGGTAAGAAGAAGGTCACCAATATTGATGGGTTTTGGTCTGAGAGGCATTGCTATGCAAAGACAGATATATATAGGATCAGATGGAGGCATGAGAACAGTATCTCACGTAGCAGAGGTAGACCAAGAGAAGAAAGCAACCAAGGCTGCGAGTGGGAAATCCCATTGTGTTAATAACAACATAACGTAGCGCCCACATACAGTACTGTACTGTACCGTACCGTACCACTATCTTCCGCGCCACACTTCCGCCTGCCTTCCTTATCGACTATCGTGAACTTATTAGAGACCCGCCCTATTTCCCCCCCAGCAGCGGACGACGGCGGGACCCTTATCCAGGCTAGCCAGCCGAGCTCAGATTCCTAACGTGTATTTGTAGAGCAACTCTTTGTGCAACGAGAATTATTCAAACATTTTGCTCTGCTTAGATTCAACCTCTTGCTGTACACTTGTAGATCATCCCATTCAAAAAATAACACAAGGACCCGCCACAATGTCGACTGCAGCAACCCCATCCAGGAGTGTAGGACCAGACTACCGCTCAGACAAACAGAAACCCACGGCCACCGTCTCAACTGCAGTTTCCTACGAGAATGTGGTAGGTGTTTTTAAAGAAAAAATATAAACGTATCTAGGTAAAGCTAACCCGGTCTAGCATACTTTATCACAAACCCCACAGCTGATAGCTCTTTTGACGTGCGTCTCGGGAGGCCACTGCTACCCACCGTATTACCATGGGATAATTGACTAACCGTACTGATCCCACAGCATGATCCGAGACAAGAACACACAACGAGCTGACTTCATCTTCTACTCTAACCGTATTATCCGTTTGCTAGTTGAGGAGGGTCTGAACCATCTCCCGGTGGTAGAGCACGCGATCACGACCCCAGTTGGGAGGAGTTATGCAGGTGTTCAATTTCAGGGAAAGATATGTGGAGTTTCAATCATGAGGGCGGGAGAAGCTATGGAACAGGGTTTGAGAGATTGCTGTCGAAGCGTGAGGATTGGTAAGATTTTAATACAGAGAGATGAGGAAACCTCAATGCCCAAATTGTTCTATGATAAGCTACCGGAGGATATTGCTGATCGTTGGGTGCTACTGTTGGATCCCATGTTTGCTACAGGTGAGTTCTCTCATGAGCTGAAGGGTTCGAATCGTTACTGATTGGGATTAGGGGGTTCTGCAACTATGGCTGTGGACGTGCTACTTTCTCGGGGCGTGCCAGAAGACCGAATTCTATTTCTGAATCTTATTGCTAGCCCAGAGGGTATCGATGGCTTTGCTAAGAGGTTTCCGAAGCTAAGGGTCGTTACAGCATTCATTGATCAGGTCAGTATTCCATTTCGCGATATGTCGTCCTTCCTGGCAAATCTAATTCTGCATAGGGCCTTGATGAGAAGAATTATATTGTTCCAGGTTTAGGTGATTTCGGCGACCGATTTTACACTATGTAGAATTGCATAATAATTGGTTGATATCATAAGTCATCTTAGCAAGTTAGCCTTGTGATTTTCTACTATAGCAAATTCAGAAGTGCAATCGATCCGACGGGATGTAAAAAGGCTCTCTTATAAAATTTGCATGCAGGGCTACGCATGCAAAGGAAATGCCAGCGCTATGCAAAGTGGTTGTATCCATTCGTAAAAGCGGCGTAGATCTGGACGGAATCCTGAATAATACGGTCCAGTCGACAGCCCCAAGTTCTCTGCAGTTTGCTTCCATGTATCTTTTTGTGCTTTTGTACACATACATCCCGCAAAGCATATTCCGTGACGCCCCATACCTAATCCCATACTCCGTAAATAAAGTATCCTGGCCTAATATTCATCATCCGCCACAATTCCATCTTCCCCATAGTCACCCGCTCCATCGTCATCTTCATCGTCAATGATGTCGTTATCATCGTCTTCTTCGTCCCTTCCTCTGCTAACACCATGCGCGCCACCCGAATTCGCTGCTCTTGAAGGGGCATAGTCCCCCCCCTTCTCCGCTCCATGATCCTTCGCTACCTGGTCACAAGCATCGACCCAATCCGAATATACATCCACCGCAGCCGATAGGTCTAAGACTTGTTGTTAGCGCTTGTGCGCTTCCACTTCAAAGGAGGCTGGGTCTACGTACAGTTGATAGAACTTTGGAAATTTTGGTTGCACACTTTGCAGGAAAGGACGCCAACGCCTTGTTTTTTGTCTAGCTTGACCGCAACCGATTTCTCATGGTTACAGAAGAGGCAGGGGAATATGGTTGCTAGACCTTCTCTCTGCGCATTTGTTAGAGGATTTTAAGCTAGGTTGGTGGAAATTTTGGAGTACCTTTTTAGGACCTTGCTGCTTCTTGGCTGCCTTGCGTTTACCCTACAGAGTATGTTAGCCAATGCTAAGGCGATTTGGTGTGCTGGGTAAGTCCTACCATGATGAATACTTTGGGTTGAAGAGTTGAATAATGTTGATTGTAAAGGGCCTTGCTGATCTTCAAGACTGAAATCGCAACTGTAGCTCTTGGCATCTGTGGGGCGGGTTGTACTTATCGTGATAAGCCCCAGAGCGGCTAGTTCCTTGGCTCGCGGCGTACTCCTACTTCCAGATTGGGTCAAGTCACATTCACCGTCTAGTGGCTCCCTGCTGTCTTCCGTATATAAATATGTTTCCCTCTTTGCCTTTTCATAGAAAGATCATCGCGAAGTTTACTTTTGTTTTTTTGAAAGAAGTTACATCTCCTGATTCTCTATATTTACCAATTAGACACAAAGTACTGCACTGTATAGGCAGGCTTACACAAACTATTCTAGTCTTACAAACAGCAAACAACATAACTTATAAATCTTACCTATCTTGCCTTGTACTTAATCTTAGTCTCCCACCTGCTCCCTTCACATTCCTACCGCAAACATGGCATCCTCTGGCGATCAGACAGCACTTATGAAGGAGATTTTGGCGACTTTACAGAAGTTGCAGATGAACCAGACTCAGTTGGCTTCAAATGTTGATGCAATTTCAGGTCGTGTAAATGTCCTTGCTGGTATGAAAGAAGTTCGAGATATTTCAGAAGCTCAGGGTACCAATTCTGGCTCTATTTCAGAGGGCGCTGCTGCAAAGCAAATGGAAATAATTACAAATCTTGATGGGTCTCCTCACCTTGATGAGACTAAAATTCCTGAATCACCTTCGCTTCCTGCTGCTCAGCTTGCTCAAGTTTCTCATACACGTACTCCGAGCAGTGGTACTTCTTCAAGAATCATTCTTACGTAAATATGTGTTGCCTCTTTCAAAGAGTGTATTGGCAACTGACCATGTATTTAGTACCTATCCAGGACAGTCGGGAATCAACCCTCTTTGTATGGACTGGGGAAATAAAGACTTCCAGAAGAGAGGCCCGGTTGCTGTATCTAGGAACCAGCAATCTGTACGGAGAAGAAATGGTAAGTTCTTATCAACTTATATCACGAGGTAGTCACTAGCTAATATCCATAGCAATCGGAGGTGAGCTTGTTCAAAGTCTTATCTGCAATATCCTTATTAATATAGAGAAGCCCATGGAGGTAGTTATTCGATTTACTATGCTTTGGCAGTTGCTAGTAGTGAAATCAGTAAAGACCATCGGTATGTTTCTCAAGCTTTGGTCATTCAATCATAAGATCCTGGATCCAAACCTAGCCAGTGTCTCAAACTAAATAAGGTAATCAGAACGTTCAGAAGACTCAAGGCCACACTAGCTCGGCGCCTCGAGCAATCAACAATTCGTATTTCCTATAACCTCTACATTCCGTTTATCGTACCTACGACGATACTAGCGTTACTATTCGTTCTCATTTGACTGTGTCAAATAGTTTGAGATACTTGCTAGGCTAAACCTGTTGAGCGAATCCGAGCGAGGGCTAACTAAAATCAACTGAAAGACCAGACTATACAGACACAGAGCCAGCAGTGAAAATTGGGCCATTTCCCCAATGGTCTGATGCGAAGAAGATTGTGAGCATGGATCCATTGGGCCATCTTGCTCCATGGCTATTCCAAGATATCATCAAGAATGAGAACGGTGAGTACCGTCCGCCTCATAGTGTAGAACGCATGCTGACACCTTCTAGTCGATATCAGACCGACTATTGGTATGTTGAAAAATGTCTGTGTGACCGGAGCAGGATACACTTGCTGACAATGGAGTACAGCTATCACTAGAGCTCAGATGAAAGTAGGTGATAGGGCAAGTCTCTACTATATGTACTAATGTGTTTCCAGCTTCCAGAATTGGAGCAAAGTGTCCGAGAAGGACGTTTGTGAGTTTGTCGTCTGATCTCAAGTCCCACGCTAATTAATTGACAGAGTTCCTGACGGCAAGATTTGCTTAAACGAGACTGGTAAGATTCCTACGTCCTTGGGTAGAGACTTTGAGGAGGGGTTGGTCTTGTGTCAAACGTTGGACAAACCACTGACGTGAATCCACTTAGGCGAGTTGGCCGTTACCAAATTTGCTGTCGAGCCAGTAAGTCCATATTCCTAGGATGATGTATGTCATTGTCTAACCTTAGACTCAGGTATGGTATTTGCCAGGGGTTGCAGAGAGATTTGGTATTGGTTGGTAGATCTCTTCCCTCTATCTTCGCCTATACTTATTTCAGGTAGATGAGGGCACATTAAGAAGATCACTTTTTGAACACACCGGGGGATCGTATCCTGAACTGATTACCCGTGGTGACATTAAGCTGTTCTTGCCCCCAATTGGTATGTCAGACTTGATGCCGTGTTGGTTATGATTCGTTCTTACAGACTTCAGGTGGTCTCACTGTCTACTGCTTCGGTGATCCAGCGAAGATGTCAGATGAAAAGGTCAAATTGGCATTGAGAGTTCATGATGAGGTCAACGCTACACATCTGCCCTTTGTAGAATAGCTTCAACTGACATAAATGCAGTGTAACGGAAGTGATGTATTCGGTTCCGATATCTGTACATGCCGGCCATACCTCATCTATGGAATCGAGGAAGCAGTCAAGGAAGCACAGCGGTGATTATCTCCACCTACATGTGGAAGAAATTACTGACGAGGTTTAAACATAGTGGCGGCTCAGGCGTGGTTATCTACTTCAGAAAGGAAGGAAGAGCCCTTGGAGAGGTTACAAAGGTAAGCTACTCCAGTTTGATAGCTTTAGACGTTGTTTCACCCACACATCACCCCACCTCTTTCTACCCCCACAGTCAAATTCCCAATCAGATGTTCTTCCAAAGAGTGTTTCCCTGATATTTACTGTAGTATCTCGTGTACAACGCACGAAAACGTGGCTTAGATCGCGCTTCGGACTATTTCAAGAGAACGGAGAATATCGCAGGAGTGAAGGATATGCGTTTCCAAGCTCTGATGCCGGATATTCTTCACTGGCTTGGCATCAAGAAAATTGACCGGATGCTGAGTATGAGCAAGTGAGTGATACTATTGCTCTATGGTTGTGTGACTATCTAATAAGCTCATAGTATGAAGCACGATGCCATTGTTGGGCAAGGGTATGTTTGGCCAGAATGAACGATCAGCGGCCCGTTACTAACCAAGAACAGTATTCCCATTCTGGAGCGGGTAGAGCTTCCAGAATCATGGATTCCGGCAGACTCTAGAGTAGAAATCGATGCAAAGATAACTGCAGGTAGGTGTATCCCCACCTCTTTCGATATATGTGATAGCGAAACTGAATTTATGGCAAGGATACTTCACCACCGGACACAGAATGACGGAAGTCGAGCTGGCTGCTGTGAAGGGTCGAAGCTGGGAAGAGTACGTTGGCCATTCCAGTATTAATGCATTCATGACTGATCTAAATGCAGTATCGATCATTGAGCGTTCGATCACGCGCTGTGCTTGGAAAGGGGCCGACGACTTGTCAGATGTACCTGCAGCCGTGCCCGAAACCCTTCTAATGTCTTGTGCTAATAATCAAATAAAATCCATTTGGCCATTTGTAATCTTTCTTTCTCAGGGAGCAATGTGATCCTAGGGTGATTCTAAGGTTGTGAAATATAAAATTAGTGACAGCGATGCCAACGTCGAGAACTAGATTATAGATTTCAGGCGGGCATCAATCATTGGAAAGTGCATCGTAACACATTATTAATATAAGTGCAGCTGGTTAACCTTACCCGACCCTCCGTGACAACACCGGCTGTTGAATCGATTTTGGTGGGTTGGGGAGTAGTCAATAAGCTGCAGTTGGGCATGCATAAACTAACAATGTGGTGTGGTTTGAGTGGACATGGGCATGCAGTCCGCCCACCTCCACCTTCAGGCGTCCACCAGAGATTCTCGCCCAACCTCAACTGACAGGCTGACATGTGGCGAGGCCCGGTCTCGAGCAATGGGGGTGAGAGGGGAAGGGTAGCAGTTAGGGTTAGTTCTGGGAAGAATCACCGAATGTGGTAAACTGGGTGTCCCCATCATCACCTTATAGAGAGGAAGGTTGACCATCACCTCAAGCTCGCGCTAATCTTGCTTTGCTACCCCTCAGGTTGATCTTTGTCTTCTTTTCTAATTTTGACCTGATCATCGTTACTCATAGTGTTCAACCCTGAGATTTGAAAGGCTTTCCATTCTGAATAGGGACGTACTGTCTGGGGTTATAGGCATGGCTTCGAAAAGCAGTCCTCGGACTTCATCCCCGAAGACCCCCGTGAGGAGACCGAGACTCAGTAAGTTGATGACGATTCCTGAAGCTTTTCTTAATTCAATTCCCCCCCCCCAAGAATTGATTTGGAAGAGGCAGGTGTGGATGATTTGGATATGTTCAAATCACAAGTGAGAGGGGGGTTGGGCTTCAGGTGTTGTCGTTGAACGTAATCGCTAACTCCGCTCTCAACACAGTGAGAGCCAGTGCGACTTGTCCGCAATTGGCAACTTCCAACGCTTCGAGAAAAGACCTTGCGACTTTGCAATCGTCTGGAGCGACAACTATTCTCTCCAGGGTGGCAAGTTACTCGTCTGCTCAACACGAACATGCTATGAGATCGCCCCAGAGCCCCTGCTCAAGTGCTGGACAATCGCCTCAAAGTGCTAATTTGGGATCGAGGAAGGAAGCCTTCGATACAGGGAACCAGCAGTGTTAGTGTTTGTCTACATCTTCGTTGGGACAAGTCTGCTAACGGAAATTCAGCTGGGAACTACTTTAGCTTTCCAAGTTTTGAAGACTTCCTGGACTTTGAAGAGAGTGAAGAGAGGATAGATGGGAGACAGGAGAAAGGCGTTCCATGAGTAGGCCTACAGGCCTACGTGGACGATAGTGAGAATTGTTCCAATTAATTTGGCCATAAATGGAAGCAGACGGGTCTTGGTAATGACAGAAAGAAAATTGAGTCGCTCCAACGTGAGCACTCGAGTAGCCAGGACAAGTAAATGGCATGGATACGGATGGTATAGCTGGTATAGCTGGTAGCATATGGAGGATGGAGTTCAGCGTTCAGGCAGTACAATGAATGAGATGGGCTAGAAAGTCCATTGTAATTAGGCAGGGCAGCATAGTAGATAAACTTTGGTTCATGAAAAGTACGAGATAAGTTATCCTGAATTGTTCTGACCATCGGAGCTGCACAGTCCCTGAGCCATCCATTAGCAACGTTGCAAGTTGTGCAAAGATTTCATACACTATTCCACAGGGTCTGATCGAAACACTTGTTAAGAAGTAACTTATGACATGCCGAAGGGGATTGCGAAACTTCAGTTCCCGACATTTTTTTTGGTGAACGTATCACTCGGAGATATCCCTCTAACAGGCCCTTTGGTCGGTTTCATAACAAATTTGTCCTACACTCCCTTCGATTGCAAGAGATAACGTCTCAAGAACCCGTTTTATTGCATTGTAGTAATTATGACATTGTTTGGTAAAGGACCAGATCCATGGCTAGTGGATGTATCATCAATCGGCCTCAAAAAGTACCCACAATATTAACGACAGCATTTCCACCAATGATTGCGTATTTTATGTCGTTTGAATTAAATAGTTCGAATAATTGTACACTAGTAAAAGAAGGGACGAAAAGATGAATTTTGAGGGACCACAAAAACTTTTGTTCCAATGACCCACTTAGTCCCAATTTAGATTAGCCTCGCTTAGCCCGCACACCACCCATCGATTTTTGAGATTGATGGTTTTCAGCGAGAACCGACGACTTTACGACAACTCCTCCACCAACATATTCGCGAATCCTACATCGCAAATATGGCTGTCGGAAAGTAAGCATCCCTTCACAATCCCGAATACCATACTGGATGGTCTGCAAAAGAATATCCGGAGCATGAATGGAGGGCAGCATTGAAGTATCACAGTCTAACAGAACGACAGGAACAAGCGCCTCTCAAAAGGCAAGAAAGGTCTCAAGAAGAGAACTCTCGATCCCTTCACCCGCAAGGACTGGTACCAAGTAAAGGTATGCGCATTGAGGCTGTCCGGATCCTCCATGGTACTAATCTATATCACAGGCACCATCTTCCTTCAATATCAGAGAGTACGATACCACCTACTTGAATATATCCTGGACTGCTTCTAACAAACTTTTAGTGTTGGAAAGACTCTCGTCAACAGAACCACCGGTATCAAGAACGCCAACGATGCTTTGAAGGGACGGATTTTCGAGGTCTCTTTGGCGGATTTGCAGAAGGACGAGGACCACGCTTTCCGAAAGGTCAAGCTACGCGTCGATGAGGTCCAGGGAAAGAACTGTCTGACCAACTTCCACGGTCTCGATTTCACATCCGACAAGCTCAGATCTCTTGTACGAAAGTGGCAAACTCTGATCGAGGCCAACGTCACGATCAAGACCACCGACGACTACCTCCTCCGCATCTTCGCCATCGCTTTCACCAAGCGTCGCCCCAACCAAATTAAGAAGACCACATACGCCGCCTCTTCGCAAATCAGAGCCATCCGCAAGAAGATGGTCGAGATCATCCAACGCGAGGCCACCAGCGTAACTCTCTCCGGCCTCACCGCCAAGCTCATCCCAGAGGTCATCGGCCGTGAGATTGAGAAGGCTACCCAAGGCATCTACCCATTACAAAACGTACGTTTGACTCAGTGAATTTTTGTAGGCAAGAAACTAACTTTATGTAGGTCCACATCCGCAAAGTTAAGCTCTTGAAGGCACCCAAGTTCGATCTTGGTGCTCTTCTTAACCTTCACGGCGAATCCAACACAGATGAGTCGGGACAGAAGGTTGAGAGGGAGTTCAAGGAGAAGGTCTTAGAAGAGGTATGAAAGGTCAATATACTGGGGCTAGGGTTTTTTTACTGGACATTTGCATTCAGGTCGGTCTGCTTGGGCATAAGGCGTGCGCGACATGTATCCTGTGTTAGCAATAAGCTAGCAATAAAATGCCAAAATAACTAAAAAGCAGACATTTTGTCTTGGGCCACATGTGAAATGTACGTGGCTGACTACCAGGGTTCACCTGTGCCAAGCGTGACGCAACCTGTCATTGACCTCTTTTATTTTTCAAACATCAGTAGTAGTTGTAACCTTCACTCACTCCACACCAGAACTAGAAAGAAAATGGACGACTCTCTACCAGCTCTAAAGATCCTAATGATCGGGCCTTCCGGGGCCGGAAAGTCTGCACGTACGAGTGTTCTTGTGACAGCTCAATTTGCCACTTACTAACCCAATTATTTAGTGTTAATACGGTATACAGACGATCAATTTGATTCCGAAAGCTCAACTGCCACGATTGGTGTAGACTTTAAGGTATGCTTCGTAAAGTACTACAAGCCTATCAAATACTAAATATCCCTAGACGAAAAGACTCAACGTCCGTGGCACCTCCTACCGTCTGAACCTGCTCGATACTGCAGGACAAGAGCGCTTCCGCACATTATCGAACTCTTACTACCGTGGTGCCCTTGGTGTTATCCTCGTCTATGATATCAGCAACAGAGATAGTTTTCTTGCTATGGAACGCTGGTTTGAAGAGGCAGAAACAAATCTCGTAGACGGCGCGAAGATGTGCTTGGTAGGCAGCAAATCAGATAAGGCTGCTACACATCGAACAGTAACATATGAAGAAGGGCTTGCGCTGGCTACTAGCCACGGTTGCACCTTCTGCGAAGTCAGTGCGAAGACGAAAGATAATGTGAAGACACCTTTCTTGGAAGTGGTGGATGCCATCGTAAAAGATCCACAGCTTATGAACGAAAATGCGAGCTTGCGGAGGGGTGGTACCGTACAGGTTAGTGGACAAAGCGATGGATTACTTGGTTCAGGTTGCGCTTGTTGAAATTGGATGGCATTATATATGGTTAATCACTTGGTTATATGGAGTTAGGGTCATTGGTTTGGGCATGATACCCTCATACATTTATCTAGAATAGTACTAGTCTAGTCCTCAGTCTACACCGTCTCACGCATTATTACGTTTCCACCTCTAAGTGTTCTAATACGTTCCTATCAGTGTCGTGCTAGAACTGAAACCCCTATTCACAGATCTCTTCTGCTACTTGATTCGAAGTAAATTTGGTCGTACCATGGCGTAAGCCTAGAAGCACTGAAATTCTCTGGTCAAGTGCTTATTCTGCAGGCTGAAGAAACTCCACTACGACTCTTCTGAAATCCTCTGGTTTTTCCGCAATAATCCAATGTCCAGAATCTATATCTGCGAGCTCAAATCTCGGGAAAAACTTCCCTATTACAGGAAGTGCTTCATCTGGAATGTATTTACTTTGAGTTCCCCTCACAAACAACGCACGTTTCTCAAACCTAGCTGCGTCCGGGTTCTTGAAAGGAAAATCTCCCAAATGATTCAAACTCGTTCCAAGCGTTCCCAGGGGTACTCTGAACTTCTGCTTGTCCTCACCCTTTGGTCGTATCAAATTTGTCAACAGAAATTGCCGTATGGGTAAGGACTCTTCGAAATCCTTCAATATCGCATCTGCCTCTGCCTGTTTAGTAACCCCTGCTTCCTCGATTTTCTTCATTCCTCGAATATATTTCCCAAAATCGCTAAGCAGTGCCACGTCCCAAGGAGCATTGTCTACAGAGATGATGTCGTTCATCAACTGTGGTGAGTGGAGAGCTAATGTCATGGCAGTTTTTGCCCCCCTTTATCAAGTCAACGTATGCCATATAACCAGTCGATATGACTTACATAGAATGGCCAATAAGTGTTAAGTTATTAGGAAGCTTGTGCTCGTCTATAAAACCTGCTACATCGTCCGCCATTGCCATATAATCGTGTCGTGGGTTATGAGGAGACTCGCCATGATTTCGAAGATCCTACATGTGTCAACACATATGCCAACTGCAATATAAAATTAGATTAACACACCACTGCGTAAACATCTCTCCTTAGATCCCGGGCTAATGCTCTGTGTCCGAATAAGTGCAAGTTCATCCAGCTCGGCATGTGGAAGCTCACTTACTGATGCTCCTATTATTCTTCTTGGATCCAAAGAGACCATGCATGAAGATTATGGGAGCATTCTTCGGGTCTGATCCCTTCACTGGCTCGTGCAAATCGAATGCGAGGGACACTCGTCCTGATGAGTAGGCTCTAGTATAAATGGATTGACCGGCCCGTAGAACAGATGGTAGTACCAATCGAGGTGGCATTATGAGACTCCTTCAAACCCCTGCACTGTGAAGTTGGAGCCTCTTATTGTAAATAGCCAAGTAGGTCTCAATCGTTGTTGGAAATTTCGGGTTCTGTGTATTAGGGTCAAAGGTATTGGCCCAATTGGGCTTAGCTGGAAAGAGGCGTGATTCCGAATCTAAATAGTAAACTAGAGTGACAGCAATCCTAAGATATGCAATGTTTAACATGTAAATTTACCTTAACTTTATCAAAATGCCGTCCTCAGCTCCAATATAATACGCAGACCAAGACTATGATAGGAACCATTCGCATTTACATTATTAAAGTGAGAGAGTGTACCTTTTGTTAGAGCTGCATACTATAATAGACGACATTGGATTCTCTAGAAGTGAATTGGTTTGAATTTTACAGTTTGTTTATTAAGACCATATATATATCAAAGAGAGGTTGTTCTTGAAATAATTTTCTTGAACCTCTCAGGTATATACTGATTCCCTATATTGTATCAGTTCCATTAAGTCACTTGGACGGTGGATTAGACTGTCTTGTTAATCTCTAGCCTGCCTTTCAACCCATACTTAAACCACACTTTCTGATGGAAACTGGCTCCCTGTTTGTATTTTCAGGGTTTGTCCTGTTATTTTCTGCAATAAATTCCCTCAAATTTATTATTCTATAATAAAATATTATTGTTCGTAACATACTAGAACAACTCTTTCTTGAACTTGAATCTGATATTGCTTGTGGTAAGCTCTCTACAGGTGGATTATGTATATTTAGCTGTTAAATTAATTCTACAGAAGTTAACTGCTGCCCATTTCCTGGAGAATCGTCCCCTTACAGCAGGAGCTATTCTGCTGATCAATATCCACGCTTTCTCGATTGTCCTATCTTCTTGAAGTCTGGCCGACCAGCACGTATCTTGGTTGGGTTTCTTGGCTGAGTAGATGATCTCGCTCACTTCAAAAGATCTTGCACTGTTCCCAAATGATCTCTTTCCAAGATGGTACTGCTTCCTGTCTCCTAGTTTCTGCATATCCTTCAAAAGTGGCACTTGTACTTTTGTGGTCTTGTTATATATGTGTGGCAAAAAAGACGTATTGATCGATCTGTAGCGACTAACTCCAAAAAAATTCAATGAGTGAGATTATGAGATTTCGAAACCACTCAAACATCGTTAGGTCCCTGTAGGTCCGAATAAACTCAACTCGTCTCCATCAAGTTTCCACATTTGGCAAACCTAGGATCGCGTAGATGCTACAACGACTTTAGTGCAAAAGCCCACGGAGTTACACAAATGCCTGCTACAACAATTACCACAGCTTCGCATTGAAAAAGCTCCTCAGCTAATGCTCCATTGGATTTTTCGCTCAAATATCGGGGAGCTCTAGTGCTTGAATAATTTGAATGACCGAAACAGTATTGTCACCTGCATCTGGTCTAAAGATATCATAATCAGCTCTCCCTGGGGTCTTATAAGCATTCGGTAAGGCTTCGGTGAAGTCACCAACCTGGCGGATATGGATCAAAATATAAGGATCAAATGGGCGAGACGATATGTAGAATGGATACAACAGCTAATTTACACTGTTCGACATTTTAAGAACACCCACTAGCCTGGTCAGTAGTTTATGCCAGCCTGGTCTATCAAGGATATTAGTATCGTAATATAAAGATTGATACTCTGAGCTAGAGCTCGAGAGCACCCCACGGGAAATAAAGCTATTCAAGGGAAGATCATGTTTCATTTCTTATATCAGCACTAATTTCAGAGATTTAGCTTCTTCCTAAACGTAATCACTTGTAACACGATACCTTGACGCCCAAACTGCAGTTCGAGCACATTTGATGGATAGTGTCTGGCTTCTTTACGTATGCCGTTTCCTTCGGCAAAATACGCGCATGTGAACTGAACTTTTTCTAAAACTTATACGATTGGAAACCAAACCTCCCAATGCCAACTTCGGTAACCGACATAGTGAGCCCGATAAGTTTCGGTTTTCTGAAAATTATATGACTCAACGGATTCTCTTATAAAACATCCTAAGCCGTGGAACAATGCCGCAACAAAGAAAATCGGGAAAAGATGATGTGCCGTTTGGAAAGCTTCGAAGGATTCTTGTCGATGTTTTTGTGAACATGATAATCAACAGAAGCCCATGATATTGCCGGCGATTCCTGCAGTCTGTGTGTACTAAATTTGCAACGTCTTTCCAGACTATTTGATATCTCTCAATCAAGTAGAAACTGAGCACATCAGTATCTTTTAACCTTTCTTGCTACATATTCTTGCTTTACGTAGGGGATTGAAATGTGTGCGATGGAATAGAACAGCAGGCTATAAACAACCTGCCTGTGAAACCATGCAGAATTCTCCAAGCTTTGGCCAAAAACCTCCCCAATATTGCAGATCTCTAACTTTACA
>Ga0247737_1000370_pt1 | contig 17603 bp, 13 predicted proteins | sample UWRJL028104C2_FD_180937 | JGI IMG/M metagenome (GOLD analysis project Ga0247737, IMG submission 180937) | Plant litter microbial communities from Arlington Agricultural Research Station in Wisconsin, United States - UWRJ-L028-104C-2 | ecosystem: Environmental > Terrestrial > Plant litter >...
CTACTCGACCAGCGAGGTTAGCCCGCGGCGCTGTCCCATTCGCGGTACGGGTCCCAGCCGCCTGAGCTCTCCAGCGGGATACCCGCCACGAGCACTCCAGCGCCCGCCACGACGCGACCGATCGGTCGAAACTCCGAGGGGATATCGACGCCCGCGGGAAAGGCGGCGAGCAGCGAGTGGTCCTCGCCGCCGTAGAGCGCCTCGGCGGTCGGCAGCGGGTCGAGGTCGATCGCCACGCCGCTGGCCGTGGCCATGCGCCCGGCGTCGAGGGCGAGACCGTCGGAGAGATCGAGCATCGCGGTCGCTCTGGCGATGGCCGCGATCGGCCCGGCTGCGATGGGGGGCTGCGGAGCGAGCTGCGCCGCGGTGCGCGCACGGAGGGATGCGGCGAGCCGGGCATCCGGAATCCCATCGGCGTCCACGGCCCGCTCGAACAACAGGCGCAGCGCGGTTGCCGACTCCCCCAGCACTCCGGCGACGGCGACCACGTCGCCGACCCCGGCACCCGAGCGCAACACCGGTGCGCGCCCCTCGAGGTCGCCGAATGCCGTCACCGCGAGGGTGAGCGTCGGCGAGACGGACAGGTCGCCGCCGACCACACCACAGCCGGGGGCGAGGGCGGCGCATGCATCGCGAAGCCCGTCGGCGATGCCCTCCAGCAGAGCTACCGGGGAGTCCGCGGGGGCGGCGATGGCGACCACCAGGGCTGTCGGCACCGCGCCCATTGCCGCGACGTCCGCGAGGTTGGAGGCGGCGGCCTTCCAGCCGAGGTCGTGCGGGGTCGACCAGGCCAGCCGGAAGTCGGGGCCGTGGATCATCATGTCCGTGGTGACGACGTAGCGGCCATCGGGGGCGGCGACCACCGCGGCGTCGTCGCCCGGGCCGAGCAGCTGAGCGGATGCCGCGGGCAGTCGCGGGAAGATGCGCGCCAGCACTGCGTTCTCCCCGACACCGCCGAGAGTGTCGCCGGGGCCGGCTGTCTGGGGCTTCGTCACAGTCGACAACGGTAGCCTGAATGCGATGAGATCCGCCGCCCGACTCCGCCTGCGCGCACTGCTGCTCGCCCCCCTGCTGCTGCTGACGCTGGCCGCATGTGCCCCCACGGTCGCGCTGCAACCGGCAGCGGATGCGACGAACCCCAAGTGTGCGGACGTGATTGTGCACCTCCCCACCACCGTCGCCACCTACGGCATCCGCCAGACCGACGCCCAGGCCACGAGCGCGTGGGGAACCCCTGCCGCGGTACTGCTGCGCTGCGGGGTCAAGCAGACCGGCCCGACCGCTGACCTCTGCTATTCGGTGAAGGGCATCGACTGGGTCGAGGACTCCAGCCGCAAACCCACCTACGTGTACACGACCTTCGGCCGCAAACCCGCGGTGCAGGTAGTGATCGACTCGAAGCTGACGGATGGCCAGGGCACGATCATCCTGGATGCCCTCGCTTCCGCCGTGGGCGAGATCAAGCAGAACAAGCACGTCTGCACGACGGTGATCGATCCGTACAAGAACGCGCCGAGCCCGAGCCCCACGCCCACGCCCACGCCGTGACTCCGTTATTCAGGAGTTCTCCCCTGTCACGACGATTGCCTATTCAGGACCTCGTGTGACCATCGTGATGGGTGGGGAAAAATTGATTCACAACTGTCCCGCTGCCCCCTCCCGTCACACCACCTCCTGAATAAGAGTGTGTGTAGGGGGTTTCCCGAGGGGAGAGCCAGCGCTACTCGACGAGGATCGCGACCTCGCCCGAGTCGGTGTCGGTGGTGAGGTGCGGGGCGATGTCGCGCGGATTCATGGTGCCGGCCAGCACCCCGGCGACCTGCGACACAATCGGCATCTCGACGCCCTTCGCCTGTGCCAGTTCGAGCACGGGGGCGACCGACGAGAGACCCTCGGCCGTCTGGTTCATCTGCTTGACCACGTCGGTGAAGCTATAGCCCTGACCGAGCAACCGCCCGGCGGTGTTGTTGCGTGACAGCGGCGACTCGCAGGTGGCGATGAGGTCGCCGAGCCCGGCGAGCCCCGACAGCGTCTGCGGCAGACCGCCGTAGGCGACCGCGAAGTCGGTCATCTCCACCAGGCCTCGGGTGATGATCGAGGCCTTGGTGTTCTCGCCGTAGCCCACACCGTCGACGATGCCGATGGCTACCGCGATGAGGTTCTTGAGCACTCCGCCGAACTCGGTGCCGATGACATCCGTGTTCACGAACGAGCGGAAGTAGGGGTTGGTCGCGATCGATGCGACGAACGTGGCGGTCTCGAGCGAAGTGGAGGCGACCACCGCGGCGGTCGGCTGCTGCTTCGCGATCTCGAGCGCCAGGTTGGGGCCGGATGCGACGGCGACGAGGTCGGGATCGATGTCCAGCTCCTGGCCGATCACCTCGCTCATCCGAAAGCGGGTGCCTTTCTCGACGCCCTTCATCAGGCTGACGACGATGGCGTCTCGGGGAATGAGCGTGCGCACCGCGCGGAGGTTCTCGCGGAGGGTCTGGCTCGGCACGGAGAGGAAGACGACCTCGGCCCCGTCGAGCACCTCGGGCAGCCGATGACTCGACCACAGGTTGCGCGGCAGATTGATGCCGGGCAGATAGTCGCTGTTGCGCTTCGACTCGGAGATCTCGCGGGCCAGCTCCGCGCGGCGGGCCCAGATGGCGACATCCGCGCCACCGTCGGCGAGCACCTTGGCGAAGGTGGTGCCCCAACTTCCCGCTCCGAGCACCGCGACGCGGCGCGATCCCGGCTGCGGGAGACGGATCGGCATGGTCATCGTGTTGCTCAAAAGCGCCCGATCTCACTCTGGTTGTGCTCGGCAGGGTCCCACAGTTTGGCCGGCGGGGTCTCGCCCCGCAGCTCGCCCAGCAGGGCGGCGATGTCGTGCATGAGCAGGTTGGTCGCCTCGGCCAGCATCGCCGTGTCGAGCGGACGCCCGCGATAGGCCGACAGGTCGACGGGGTCGCCGAACTTCACCGTGACCGTGTGCCGCGGGAAGGGGTGGAAGCCGCGCCCGTAGCGCGGCATGATCTTCTGGTCACCCCAGTGCGCAACCGGAATCAGCGGGATGTCCGCCTCCAGAGCGATGCGCACGGCACCGAACTTGCCCCGCATCGGCCACAGGTCGGGGTCGCGGGTCAGCGAACCCTCCGGGTAGACGATCACGGCGAGGCCCTCCTCGGCGACCCGGCGTCCGGCGGCGAGAGGATCGGAGGTGCGGTCGGTGCCGTTGCGCTCCACCGGGATCTGACCGGCGCGCCGCAGCACCCACCCGACGAAGGGGATGCGGAACAGCGACGCCTTGGCGAGAAACCGCGGGGCTCGACCCAGCTTCCAGACGACCCGGCCGACGATGATCGGATCGATCTCGGTGAAATGGTTCGGTGAGAGCACGAAGGCACCGGTCTTGGGCATCTTGTCACCGTCGATGATCACGAACTTGGTGAAGATCTCGAAGATCGGGATGACCGCGCCGGCGATGAATCGAAAGACGGGGGTCTTCTCCGAACGCGCCCGACGAGCTTGTGCTGCCACCGGCGGGTCAGCCCTCGAAGACGAAGTCGGCGCCGAGCACCGCGAGCTTGTCGACGAAGTGCTCGTAGCCGCGGCTGATGATGCCGACGTTGCTGATGGTCGACTGGCCTTCGGCGGTGAGGGCGGCGATGAGGTAGCTGAAGCCTCCGCGGAGGTCGGGCACGCGCACATCCGCACCGATCAGTTTGGTGGGGCCGGTGATGACGGCCGCCTGCTCGAAGTCGCGGCGAGCGACCCGGCGCGGGTGGTCGGGCAGGCCCTGCTTGTGCACGACGATGTTCGCGCCCATCTCGTTGAGCGCGTCGGTGAAACCGAAGCGGTCTTCGTAGACGGTCTCGTGCACGATCGAGGTGCCGGGGGCCTGGGTGAGGGCCACGATCAGCGGCTGCTGCCAGTCGGTCATGAAGCCGGGGTGGACATCCGTCTCGATGGTGACCGGGTGCAGCTCGCCGCCCGGGTGGTAGAAGCGGATTCCGTCGTCTTCGATGTCGAAGGCGCCGCCGACTTTGCGGAACACGTTGAGGAAGGTCATCAGCTCGGACTGCTGTGCACCCTCGACGAAGATATCGCCGTGGGTGGCGAGGGCGGCGGAGGCCCAGCTGGCGACCTCGTTGCGGTCGAACAGGGCGCGGTGCTTGTAGCCCTCGAGACGCTCGACACCCTCGATCAAGATGACGCGGTTGGGCTCGACCGAGATGATCGCGCCCATCTTCTGCAGGATGGCGATGAGATCCATGATCTCGGGCTCGATGGCCGCGTTCGTCAGCTCCGTGGTGCCCTTGGCCCGCACCGCCGAGAGGAGGACCTGCTCGGTGGCGCCGACGCTCGGGTACGGCAGGTGGATGTTCGCGCCGTGCAGGCCGTCGGGGGCGGTGATGTAGATGCCCTCGTAGCTCTTGTCGACGATGGCGCCCATGGCACGGAGTGCGTCGAGGTGGAAGTCGATCGGGCGGTCGCCGATGCGGCAGCCGCCGAGGTCGGGGATGCGCGCCTCGCCGAGCCGGTTGAGCAGCGGACCACAGAACAGGATCGGGATGCGGCTGGAGCCGGCGTGGGCGTCGATCTCGGCGAAGTGCGCCTTCTCGACGTTGCTGGTGTCGAAGCGCAGCTCTCCGGGCGCCGGGCTCGACACGACGACCCCGTAGACCTCGAGCAGACCGCGCACGACCTGCACGTCGCTGATGTCGGGCACGTCGCGCAGGATGCTCGGCGTCTCGCCGAGAAGCGCCGCGACCATCGCCTTGGTCGCGAGGTTCTTCGCGCCACGAACCGAGATGCGGCCCTTGAGCGGGTTGCCACCGGTGATGGTGATCTTGTCGGACTTGAGCCCCACCCGCGCGCCGGCCTTCAACGCATCCTTCTGCTGCGCGTCATCCGCGTCAGCAGCCTTCTGGGCAGCAGTGGCTAGGGGGTTCATTCAGTTACCTGCAGTCTGTCGTTCGGGAATCGTTCGCGGACGCCAGCTTTCGCGGCGAGCTTCGAACTCGGTGATGTGCGCTTCGTCGCGCAGGGTGAGGCCGATGTCATCGAGGCCTTCGAGCAGCCGCCATCTAGTGTAATCGTCGATCTCGAACGAGGCTGTGTGATCCCCGATGCTGACCGTCTTGGCGACGAGATCGACGGTAGCCTCGATGCCGGGATTCGCCCGGATCGCCGCCCACGCGGCCTCGAGGGTCTCCTCGCTGATCTGCCCGGTGAGCAGCCCCTGCTTGCCCGAGTTGCCGCGGAAGATATCGCCGAAGCGCGGGCTCAGCACCACGTCGAAACCGTAGTCGCGCAATGCCCAGACGGCGTGCTCACGACTGGATCCCGTACCGAAGTCGGGGCCGGCGAACAGCACCCGCGCGCCGGCGAAGGCAGGCTGGTTGAGCACAAAGTCGGGGTCCTGACGCCAGGCGTAGAACAGCGCATCTTCGAAGCCGGTCTTGGTGACGCGCTTGAGGAAGACGGCGGGGATGATCTGATCGGTGTCGACGTTGGCGCGCTCCAACGGAACGGCCACACCGGTGACGACGGATACCTTTTCCATTACGCACTCACCTCCTGCTGCGAACCTACGCCTGCATGTGCCAGATCCCACGGACTGGACAGCGTGCCGCGGATCGCGGTGGCGGCGGCGACGAGCGGCGAGACGAGGTGCGTGCGGCCGCCCTTGCCCTGCCGACCCTCGAAGTTGCGGTTCGAGGTGGACGCACAGCGCTCGCCCGGCGCGAGCTGGTCGGGATTCATGCCGAGACACATCGAGCAGCCGGCGAAACGCCATTCGGCGCCGAATTCCTCGACGATCTTGTCGATCCCCTCGGCCTCGGCCTCGAGGCGCACGCGGGCCGAGCCCGGCACGACCATGACGCGCACACCATCCGCTTTCTTCTGCCCCTTGATGATGGACGCGAAGGCGCGCAGATCCTCGATGCGGCTGTTGGTGCAGGAACCCATGAATACCGCGTCGACGCGCACATCTTTCAGCGGGGTGCCGGGCGCGAGGTCCATGTACTCCAGCGCACGTTCGGCCGAGGCGCGGGTGTTCGGGTCGGCGATGTCGGCCGGGTTCGGGATGCTCTCGCTCAACGAGCTCCCCTGCCCGGGGTTGGTGCCCCAGGTGACGAACGGTTCCAGGGTGTTCGCGTCGAGGTAGACCTCCGCGTCGAAGACCGCGTCGTCGTCGGTGGCGAGCGTGTCCCAGTAGGCGACCGCGGCATCCCAGTCCTCACCCTCGGGCGCGTGGGCGCGGCCCTTCAGGTAGTCGTAGGTGGTCTGGTCGGGGGCGACCATTCCGGCGCGGGCGCCCGCCTCGATCGACATGTTGCAGATCGTCATGCGGCCCTCCATGGAGAGGGAACGGATGGCGCTGCCGCGGAACTCGAGCACGTAGCCCTGGCCACCACCGGTGCCGATCTGCGCGATGACCGCGAGGATGATGTCTTTGGCCGTCACCCCGGGGCGCAGCTGACCCTCGACGGTGATCGCCATGGTCTTGAAGGGCTTGAGCGGCAGGGTCTGCGTGGCGAGCACGTGCTCGACCTCGCTGGTGCCGATGCCGAAGGCCATGGCGCCGAAGGCACCGTGAGTGGAGGTGTGCGAGTCGCCGCAGACAACCGTGATGCCGGGCATGGTCAGGCCGAGCTGCGGGCCGACTACGTGAACGATGCCCTGCTCGATGTCGCCGAGCGGGTGCAGTCGCACGCCGAACTCCTCGCAGTTGCGGCGCAGGGTCTCGATCTGGGTGCGGCTGGTGAGGTCGGCGATCGGCTTGTCGATCGCGAGCGTGGGGGTGTTGTGATCCTCGGTGGCGATGGTGAGGTCGAGGCGGCGCACGGGGCGGCCTGCCTGACGGAGCCCGTCGAACGCCTGCGGGCTGGTGACCTCATGCACCAGGTGCAGGTCGATGTAGATGAGGTCGGGGTTGCCGTCGTCGCCCTTGACGACGAGGTGGTCGTCCCACACCTTTTCGGCAAGAGTGCGGGGCTTTTCGGCCTGGCTGCGCGGGCGTGTATCTGTCTCGTTATTCATGGTGCTGTCTCCTACAGAAAACGGTGGTCAGCCAACGAAGAACCCCGCGACGAGGGAGGCCTGAGAACTAGGACTCGTCGCGGCCACGAAGGAGAAGCAGACCGGAAAACACGTTTTCAGGCTAACACCGTTTACCGGGTGGACGTCTTAAGCGTCGAACCCATGCTCGACCCGCACGATGTACTCCCCGAGCTCGAGTTCTGCACCGGCGGGAACGGCGGCCCGTCGCCCGGGCTCGACATCGACCACGGAGGCATCCGGCTCCACGATGTAGATGCCGTTGGTGGAGTCGAGGTCGTGCACCCAGAGCACATCGCCCTCCACCTCGAGCAGGGCGTGGGTCTTGGAGAGCGACTTGGCGGGGTCGTCGACGGCCAGCAGCTCGGCGTCCTGACGTTCAGCGGTGCGTGCGGGGTTGCGGCCGATGTAGAGCGCCCCCGTGATTGGCACGATCTGACCGCTGCGGGGAAGGATGATGCGCCAGGTCGCGGTTGCCGGTGCTTTCGGCGCCACTCGCGTCTCGCCGGCATCCGGTTCTGCCACGATGCGTGCGACCGGAATTCCCGGCACGACCGGGAAGAAGACGATCTCGCCTGGTTCGGCCGCCGGCGTCGGAACCCGCTCGACCCTCGGCGCCGAGACCCGGAGCGTGCCGGAGTCAACGATTCCGGGCGGCAGGGTGATGAAGGTGCCGGTGTCGACGACGGGCTCGTCGTGCGTCTCCTCCACCGCTGGCGATGTGGCAGGTCCGGGCGGCGGCGTCGAGATGAGGAACGGCTTCTCGTCGTTCGGCACCGCTCCCCCTTCGCGCTGATCGGGATCGACTCCCGCCTAGGCGAGCAATGCTAACGCACCCCTCGGCGTGATCAGGAGGTGGGTTGCTGCCAGTAGCTCGCCCTGACGATGGAGTCGAAGAAGCCGACCATCACGTCGGACAGGTCCGAGAACAGAGTGGAGAAGCTCACCAGCACCACGCGCTTGGCACCGGGCACGGTGACCCAATAGTCCACGATCAGAGAGGTGATCGCCGCGAGCTGCCCCTCAGCCTCGCGCGTGACTACCCGCTGCAGTCGCAGCACCTCAGAATCCCCCGCGGCGAAACGATGCTCACTCGAGAGGTCCATCACGTCGGTGAGGCCTCGCCGCAATACCTCGAGTACTGCTGCTCCGCTCGTGCCGATCGCCGGGGCGAGGCTCACGTCCGGTAAGTACACCGTGAAGTTGGCGGAGATCGGGACTCCCGGCACCATCTCCAGAGCCACCTGCATGCTCTGCCCGGCACCCGCGATCGAGGTCTCAAGCGAATCGAGAAGACGAGAACGGATGTCGCGGCGCAGTCCGGCGAGCTGATCGGCCTTGCCGATCTGCACGTCGACCAGCTGCCGTATCGCGCTGCGGGCTACCTCGGTGTCGTGCAAGGGGATCGACGCCCACTGCCCGGGCAGCAGGAATCGCAGCGTGGGCAGAGCGGCTGTCGCGGTCGCGTCTATCATTCGGGCTTCTTCCACGGACCGTAGCGCTGCTCGAGCTCTTCGGAATGGACAATGATCGCTTTCAGATCGAGATCACCGGGGTCGAGGCCAAGAGCGTCAATCGCGTCATCAAGTCTTTCGCCGTCCATGGCCACATAATCAGCGTTCAGCGGCTCGGGTCCGCTGACGACCGCCACAGAGACTCGTACGGGTTCGACGGGAAACTTGCTCCACAGTGTGTGAAGAGCGCCGTCTACCGCAGCGGCGAGGTCGTCTTGCCTCTCAGAATCGATGTAAACCTTGACACCCACTCCCCGGCGTAAGGGGGAACCATCGTAATTCAACTCGACGATCGCTCCAGTAGCGTGCGGTACCGTCTCAACCACTGCGGCCTCTAGCGTTGAAGCCAACGCATGACCATCATCTGCGCAACCGCCAAGCAAGATGGGCATCGTGATGACCGCGAGCGCGGCCAAGGTCGCCTGCATCCGTGTCATGGCTTTCCGTCCTCATCAGCGGGTCGCGACTCTACTCCGACGAATCGGTGCTCAATTTCGGTGACGCTGAAGAAGATACTTTGCTCTCGCACAATCGATACGACCGCCGCCGAATCCGAAGCGTCGATCGAGTGCGCGGCCGTATGACTGTACGAAAGCGCGCCGTGGACGTCATCGCCAGCGTCGGGAGGAGTGTGCAGAGTTACCCAGTTCGCCGTGTCTTGGTGCGTAGCGCCTTCCAGCTGCGGAACGGGATCCAGAGGGTGTTGAAGCGATAAGACTGTGACGTCGCTTCCGATCGCCTTGTTGTCGATCGGAGCTCCCGCGACCACGATCGCACGGATCGAGAACGGTTGAGTGACCGCGAGTTTTCCCGCGAGTATGCCGCCTTGGCTGAAGCCCACGAGCATCACGGCATCCTCAGGCCCGATTCCGGCTTGATGCATTGCAGCAATCGCAGCTCGTTCGTAGGCCGCCTGTCGATCTGGCGTGAGAATCAGCGCGAGATTTGACCCCAGGTCGTTTGCTGCGCCTGTGTCGCCGTCGACAACCTGCCAATTCTTCGTGCTTGGAAGAGTAACGCGCCAGATCGGATTGCCCGCCAGGAGCTTCGGAGTCCCGTCCGGGTTCATCACCTGAATAATGCTGATTACCGTGCGCTCGTCGCCGCCCGCGGCATCCACAGCATCGCTCGTCTTGAAGACGTCCGCATAGCTACCCGTGCTGCGCGGGCTGCGCAACAGTCCGTAAGGACCAGTTAGCTCCTTCATAGCGAACGTCCGGTTCATAGCTTCCGCCGAAAGAAGCACTGAGAGCCACGGCACGAGAACGGGCACCGAAGCGAGCAACATCGACATCATTGCGTCGAGACCACGCTGAAGATTTGCAGGAGTTATGAGCAACGGAAGGAGGATGCCCGCAATTCCGACCACCGCAGCGACGAAGGTCACCGCAAGAGCCAATGCTGTGCCAACGACAGCAATGATTACCAGGTCGAACACCGCTGCTCGCAGTACGAACATGAACTTGTCGAGCAGGGCGCCAACCTCAGCGAACTGTTGTCCCAGCACGTCGAGCACCGAGTCGTTCAGCTCGTCCAGCACCGGCGAGATGCGGGCGATGGCCCACTCGGCGGCTCGGTCGAGGTCGGCGACGGCCTCGTCCCAGTCGCGTCCGGCCGACGCGATCTCGCTTTGTGCATCCTGGATGTGGTGCGAGACCACCCGCAGGTCGTGGTCGATCTGCTGAATCTCGTCGGGAGTGCGACCGAGCGCGAGTGCGCGAGTCCGGTCGTCCCGGAGTTCGTACTCGCGGCGCTCGAGCGGGGCGAGCAACTCTCTGCCGTGTTGTGAGGCGTCGATCGCCGACTGCGCCTTGTGCTGCGCGTCGCGCAGGTGGACCGAGTACTCGGAGAGCGCATCGGCGGTCCCCCTGTAGCGAGGTTCGGTGTGCTGGATCGCGGCCGCAAGGTGCGCCAGTTCATCGTGGGCGGCATCCGTCGACTTGCTGATCGCCTCGCGGTTGTCGGCTATCTCCCGGAGACTGCGGGCGGCACTGAGAAGCTTGGCCGCCATCTGCTGGTAGCTGCCGGCAGTCGTCGAAACGAGGTCCGGGTCTCCAGGAAGCAGGGTGAAGTCGGCCATCAGCGCGCACCGACCGTGGTTCCGGCGGTCTCGCCCGCCGCAGCATTCTGCGCGTAGACCTCAAGGCGATGATCGAGTTCGACGAAGGTGTCGTGGATGGCCTGCACCGTGTCATGGGCGTGGATGACCTGCTCGATCAAATGGCGTCGGTGGACGTTCCATCCGTTGCCGAACTCCGCCACGGTGCCGCCGAGCCGACGGTGCCCCACCGCACCGACCAATGCGTTATTGAACTCCGCGACACCCTCGAGCACCACCGCGACGGCGTCGAGGCGCTCCGCCGTCGCGGACAGCTCGTGCAGATCGATCTTCACGTCGGCCATGACTCCCCCTCTCCCCGTGACCTATCCTCGCGTAATCGATCGGAGTCTGTCGATGGGCAGCACTCCCCATCCGTGACGCCGCTCAACAGTTCGGTACGGCACCACGGGGGATGTTCGTGTGGTCGATCCGCACGTACCACTCCGATCCGGAGTACCCGTTGCCGGTATTGAACATGAAATTGGCGCCCTGGTTACCACGATCGGAAGAACAGATCGCGTCGATAACCGTCCCGGGTTGCAGCACTCCGGCTAGGTTGTCGGTACAGCCATGGGATGCGTTGACAGCCCCTGTCGGGTACGAGCTCTCCGGTTCCGGGCAGATCGACTTCGTAATCTGCCCCGCGTAGTGCGTCGGCGCCCAGGGCGGCGGCGCGGTGGGTTGCGCCTGATTCGACTGGGTCCAACCACCACAGCCGCCCTGCGAGCAGGCCTGCACCTCGTACTGATAGGTCACCCCGATGCCGCCCGTGAAGGTACGCGACGTGCCCGCCTGCGAGCCGGTCTCCGCCGTCCCGGCGACGAAACGCCAGTTGTAGTTCGAGATGGCGCGTCCGCCATCGCTCGTCGGTGGCGTCCAGCTCTGCGATACCGCACCGTTGCCGTTGTTGGTTGCCGAGAGGGAGGCCGATGCCGGTTTCCCGGGCTTTCCGTACGGAATCGCCGGAGCGCTTGGCGCCGAGGTCTCACTGTCGCCGTTGGAGTTCGTGGCGAAGACATCGAAGGTGTAGCTCGTGCCGTTGTCGAGCCCGCTGAATACGCAGGTTACCCCTGGTGTACAGCTCGTCTTGGTCTGCCCCGCGCCCGACACCGTGTAGCGCGTGATCGGCTTCCCGTTCTGCTCGGGCGCCGCGATGGCGACACCGATCGTGCCGTCGCCCTCTGACGCGATCTTGGGCGCGGAGGGTTTGTCCGGCACGTCGCTCACCGTGACCACGTACCTGCCCTGCACCCGCCGTGCCGGGTCTTCTGTGGCGTCGCCCACCGTGTAGACGACGCTCACGTCGCCCACGAAGAGCTGTCCAGCGACCACGGTCACCTTCCCCGCGGGAGTGAAGGAGACGGACGCGGTGGTCCCGACCGTTTCGATCTTGGCGTCGAGGAGAGTGAGCGGCTTGCCCTTCGCCTGGAAGGGGTTAGTGTCGTTCGCGACCACATCGGCCGTCGCCGATTTTCCCCTGCGCACCTCTTTGGTGTCGGTAACCGTCTGAGCGAGCGGCTTGGTCGACGAGACGACGGTGACGGCGACGCTGCCGGGCACCGCGAACTGCTTGTACCGCACGGTGAATGACAGCACCGCCATGGTGCCGGGCTTGACTCCGAACGGCGCCGAAATGGACAGGTCCGATCCGTTCAGGCTCCCGGCCACCTCTGCTGACGGATCGGTGAAACCCTCGAACGACAACTGCTGAACGACGTCCGGGTTCGGGTGCGCGCTGGAGTCGCGCAGGTTGAGGTGGCTCACCTCGCCGTCCGCCTCGATGGTGATCTTCGGCGGGGTGAAGGTGGGTGGGGCATCCGTGAAGTCCGCGTTGCCGACGGTGATCGGGATGGTCAGCAGTGCCTTGGTCGCTGACGCATCGCCGGGCCCCGCGGCATCCGTCACCAGGAAGGTCACGGCGGCCGGTCCCCGATAATCTTTCGCCGGCGTGAAGGTGAGCGACTGGCCGCTCTTCTTCACTGGAACACCGTCGCTGTTCGATGCTTGCGCTGACTCGATGGTCGGCGGCTTGCCCGACGGCACGACCACCAGATCGGCGAGTTTCCAACTCTTCGTGCCGTTCATCTCGACCAACTGCGGCGGCAGCTTCTTCAGGTATGGCGGTTGCACTGCGTCTGCAGCGCTTCCGTCGCGAGGAGGCACGATGATGAACGCCGTCGCAGAGAGCTTCTCGATCTCGTTGGTCAGCCGATACGCGATGGTCTGCCGCTGCGAACTGGGGTGCACACGGATGATTCCCCTCTCCGTCACCTCCGCGCGGTCGGTCAGCGTGCCGACGAGGCTCACCGCCAGGTCTGTCACCCGGCCGCCCGGGTTCTCCGCCCCGGCACGCGGGTTCACGGTGACCGTGGTCTTGCCCCTGACGTCCGCACCGCTGATCTTCTGGTCGATCGCGGTGGGTGGGAGGATCACGGCGTTCTTCGACACCACGACCTGCACGAAGGCCGTGTCCGTGCCGCCGTGACCGTTGGTGATCTCGTATCGCAGGCTGAAGGTGCCCTCGGCGGCACCGGCGGTGACCTCGACGTGATCCCCCGCGACCTTCGCCGTGATTCCCGTCTCCACTTCACGCAGTCCCGGCATCAGGCTGATCGCATTTCCGCTCGGATCGGAGTCGTTCGCGAGCAGCGGGGCTGCGACGGTGCGTCGAGGCTTCACCAGGATCTTGTCGTCTACGGCGTTGGGCGGCAGCGCATTCGTCGGTGGAGGGATGACGCCCACCCGGATCGTCGCCGAAGCGGTAGCGCCATAGCTGTCGACCACCTGGTAGCTGAACTCGTCGGTGCCGGCCGAACCCGGGTATGCCTCGTAGGTGAGGGAGCCGCCGTCGGAGCGCAGGATGCGACCGAAGGTGGGCGGGCTGAGTACCCCGGCGAGATCGACGGAGTCGCCGTCGGGGTCGATGCCGTTCAGCTGGACCGTGATCTTGCTGCTCGACCCGGCAAAGACCCGCGCGGTCTGCGGGAGCGGCTTCGGGGCGTGATTTCCCTTCGGCCCGGCCGCGAGCACGGTGATACCGACGTTCGCGACTGCCGACTCCCCAGCGCCATCAACCACGCGGTAGACGATGCTGAACGTGCCCGGCTCCGCGGGTGCCTGGTAGCGCACGGTGCGCCCGTCGACGAATGCGAGACCGCCAGCAGAACTCACGTCGACCAGCGTCGGATCGAGAGTCAGTGGCACAGCATCCGGCGAGACGTCGTTGTCGAGCACCGGGACCGTGGCGATGTCGCCGGCTCGCACAGTGATCTGATCGTCTGCCGCATCGGGCGGCTGGTGCTTGGTGAGCGGGGGCACGGGAACGACGGTCACACCCGCTGTCGAAGTCTTGTTGCCGTCTGAGACGGTGTACTGGAACTGCAGTTGAGTGGTGAGTGCGGTCGAACTGGAGACCCGGATGGCCGTGTTGCTCAGCACCTCCACCGATAGTCGGCCGCCGACCGGATCCCCTTCGGCAGCGCTGACGTCGACGGACTGCACCGCGAGCACGCGTCCGCTGGGCGACACGTCATTGTCGAGCACGGTGACCGTCGTCGGCTCGCCGGGACGCAGGTAGGCAACATCCTTCACCGCGATCGGCGCCGGATCACCCGTCGCCCCCTCGGCGATGTCGAAGCGCATCAGACCGTCGGATGATTTTGCCCCGGAGGCGATCGTGTAGCGCGCGTAATAGACGCCGGCGCGCGCGGTCTGGAACGTCACCGTCCCGCGATCAAGGTCTGTCGTGATGGATCCCGCCGTGGGTTCGTCGAGTCTCACGGAGACCAATGACAGCGGATTCCCTGACGGAGCGCGGTCGTTGCTGAGCGGCGTCACGCTCACCGGCGCCGCCACGAATCCCGTGGCGGCATCCGGGATGGCGACCGGGTCCAGCTCTCCCTGGGGGCGGACGGTCACGATGAGGCTCCCGGTCGCGCTGGCGCGTCCGTCCGACACGGTGAACCGGACCTCTTTCGACCCGGTCTGTCCGGTCTTGCTGGTGAAGGTGACCGTCCCGTCCGGGGCGAACTGCACATCGTCGCCGGTGGTGGCAGCCGCTCCGACCAGATAACTGTCATCGCCGTCCGGGTCGAGCCAGTCGGTGAGCACGTTGTAATGGATCGACTGCCCGACCTCGACGTACGCAGCGCTGTCGCGAGTGCTGGCCGGCGCGAGATTCTCGGTCAGGGGGCGGATGCTCGCGTTGACCTGAGCCGTGGCGGTCCCTCCGCGGCCGTCATCCGCCGTGTACCTGAAGGAGATTGTGCCGTTGGAGGTGGGGGTGGGCGTGAACTGCACCGACCTTCCACCATCGATGGTCTGGAGCGTCCCTTGGTCGTCGGGGACGGCCGTGGTGTTCGCAATGGTGAGAACATCACCGTCGGGATCGGTGTCGTTCGCGAGGATCGGCAGGATGGTCGTGCGCCCCGGTCTCACCCCGAGATCATCGTTGACGGCGATCGGCGGGCGATTGCTGGACGACCGCGTGGCAAGAGTGTCGGCGATGGACTGCTGAACCGGCTTCTCCTCCCCCTCCTGCCCGTCCTTCTGCGTCTCGTCGGGCTTGAGCTCCGCCCAATTGCGCACGATCTGCATGGTGGAGGTCACCATCCAGGCGTTTCCATTGGCGAGGTTGTTCAGGGCAATGACGCCGTGATTGACGCGGAACTCCAGCGCATCCCCCGCTGTCGGCTGCGGGATGTCGACGCGAGCAGCTTTTACTCCATCGCACGCGTAGAGATACCGTCCGGCATCCGCCCACGCACCGTAGCTGCAGCCGTTTAGCCGCACCGGCGCGGCGATCCCGGCGCGAGTCACCGGGTTCAGTTCGTCGATCTCGGCGGCAATGGTGGTAGGCCGCGAACCGTCGAGGGGCACCGACACGAGCGAGGCCGTCGTCGCGACGAGCACAGCCGGGTCGGCGGCTCCCGGTTGTTGAAGGCGCATCCCCTTGCCCGGCAGCGCGAGCCGCGAGCCGTCGCGTGTAATCAGATCATCCGTCTTCTGATCGAGCACCACGGGATCGTCGCCGACAGCGGTGATCTGGTACGACGCCAACGCAGGGAAGGGCGCGCTCTGAACCCGACTACCGGGGGCAACAACCGAGTACATTTTCTTCTTGGTAGGAGATACCGCGAAGGTCGCTCCAGCCTTGGTCACTACAACGCGAGCATCCTTCCCTAGTCGGGCCGCCGGTGGCGTCTTCGCGGCGGCGAAGTCGAGCCGTCCCTCGGCGGGCAATACCCAGAGCGACCCCGCCGGCGACAGGATCGCCAGGGTGTTCGCGCCGTACGCCAACTGCGAGTCCACCGGCACTTGGATGCGGTCCACCAGCGAAACGAAGGCGGGGTCGATTCGATCGACCGTGCCCTGCGAGGTGTCAGTGAGGAAGTAGGCCGAGCCGTCCTGCAGGACGTCGAGCGACGACGACGAACCGGAGACTGCGGCATCCAGCTCCCCGATCTGGTGGTTGAGCCTGCCCCCCAAGAGCTGCTTGCCGTTCGTCACCCACACCGACTGCGCCGTGAGGTCGACATCCTTCGCAGGAAAGCCGGGGTGGAGGATTGCCACGGCGACAGGTACGGCGATAAGCACGGCCATCGCGACCACCGACAGCGCGCGCTTGTGTCGCGCCAGAGTCGCGAAGGATCGCACGACATCTCCCCCCGGATGAGTGCGCATCGCGCGCACTCAATGACCCTACCGACTTTCGATCTAATGCGAGAATTTGTCCACCATTCGGGCGGGTACCCCATCGCGTGATTCAGGAGGTGGTGGTGCCAGCGGGGCTGGAGGGGCGGATGCTGCTCACTCCCGCATCACCTGCCCCACCGGTACCGCGACCTCCTGAATTACGAAGTGCTGCACTACGGGAGGGAGAGGGCGGGGAGGCTGAGGCTCGGCGGAGGCGGAAGGCGGCGAGGGTGCGGCGCAGGCGGCCGGCGGAGGTCAGCGAGGCTGCGGTGGCGGCATCCGTCGCCTGCCAGAGCGCGGCGACCGTGTCGTCGGGCACGTCACCGCCGGCGAAGACGGCAGTGTCGACCCGGGTTGCAAGCGGAACCAATCCCGCCTCGGGCAGCGCGAGACCCTCGTCGGCCGCCTGCGCGCCGATCGCCGTCGCGGCCTGGACGCGCGTCGCCCGCGCTGGCACGGCGATGCCGAGTTCGCCGTAGCGGTCTTGAAGCTCATCCCACGCTCCGGCCGCCTGCCGATCGCCCGCACCACCGTTTCGCCGGCGAGCTCGACGGCGGCGTTTGACCGCGCCGATGACCAGGAACGGAAGGAGGTACGCGAGCACGAGCAGCAGCACGATGCCCCCGGTGATCGACGCCCAGAGCGGAAGCGCGAAGGCCGGTGCCTTGTCCTTCGGGTTCTTGTCGCTGATCTTGACCGGGGTGAGCACCTCATCCTGCTTCTGGTTGGTGCTCGGCGGCTGACGCACCTGCGGCTGCGGCTCGATCTTGGGCTTCGTGGTCTGCTCTTTGGGGGCATCCGTCTTGGTCGGTGTCGGGTTGAACGGCACCCACCCGACACCGGCGAAGGCGACCTCCACCCACGCGGTCACGTCCTTACCGGTCACCGTGACCGACTTCTGCCCATCCGCGACCTTGGGGGCGAAGCCCATCACGACCCGCGCGGGGTAGCCGAAATGATCGGCCATCAGGGCGAAAGCGGAGGCGTACTGCTCCTCGTCGCCGACCATCGGCTCCTTGGTGAACAGCTCCGAGATGCGGTCGGCACCCTCGCCGGCCCGGGACGACACGGGGTCGGAGGCGAGACCGTGGCTCAGGTACCCGATCGTCTTCAGCGAGCGTTCGATGTTGCGCAGCTGCTGGATCGAGGTCTTCGCACCACCCGCGTACTCCTCGGCCTTCGCCGCGACCACGTCGGGCACGTTGGTGACCGGCGGCATCCGCAGGTCTGCGGTGGGCACC
>Ga0247737_1000373_pt1 | contig 17585 bp, 12 predicted proteins | sample UWRJL028104C2_FD_180937 | JGI IMG/M metagenome (GOLD analysis project Ga0247737, IMG submission 180937) | Plant litter microbial communities from Arlington Agricultural Research Station in Wisconsin, United States - UWRJ-L028-104C-2 | ecosystem: Environmental > Terrestrial > Plant litter >...
ATGACGGGGCGGTGCACGATGTGGAGCGCGCGGCCTACATCACCGACCACATCGCTGCCGTCGGCGCCGCCATCGATGAGGGAGCCGACGTGCGCGGCTACTTCGTCTGGTCGCTACTCGACAACTTCGAGTGGGCGTGGGGCTACGGCAAGCGGTTCGGGGTCATCCGGGTGGACTACGACACGTTGGAGCGCACGATCAAGGACAGCGGGCTGCAGTATGCCCGCATCCTGGCCGGCTCCCGCGCGTCGGCGGAGGTCTGACGACTGCCTCTACCATGGAGGCCCGCCCCGGATACCACCCGACATGAGTCCAGGACACGATGACAGAATCCGTTGAGAGCACCGCACCCGGTGACGACATCGCACCGGCGATGGGCGAGCCCACGCTCGCCATGCCGACGTTGGAGATGGTCGCCGCGCTGGCCGGGGTGTCGCGGGCGACGGCGTCGAGGGTGGTCAACGGCTCTCCGAAGGTGGCCAGCGACATCACCGCGGCCGTGCGCAGCGCGGTCGAGCAGCTCAACTACGTGCCCAATCGAGCGGCGCGGTCGCTCGCCAGCCGCCACAGCCAGGTGATCGCGCTGGTGATCCCCGAGTCGACCGCGATGGTCTTCGCCGACCCGTTCTTCGCCTCGATCGTGCAGGGGGTCGCGATGTACCTGGCGAACACCGAGTACACGCTCAACATGCTGATCGCCGTCGAGTCGAAGCCGGAGAAGACCCGTCGCTACCTGATGGGCGGCAACGTCGATGGCGCCCTGATCGTCTCGCATCACAGTGGTGACCACTCCTGGGCTCACCTCGAGCGCTCGCTCCCGGTCGTCTTCGCCGGGCGACCGGTGCGCCCCGATCACGACGGTGGCAGCTACTACGTCGGTGTCGATGACGTGGCGGCGGAGCGTGGCGCGGTCGAGCAGTTGTACCGGCGGGGGCGGCGGGCCATCGCCGCCATCGCCGGTCCTCAGGACATGCCGCCCGGCCTCGACCGGTTGCAGGGGTGGCGGCAGGCCGTGATCGAGGCGGGCGCCGACGGAACACTGTTCGAGCTGGGCGACTTCACCCCCGACTCCGGGGCGGACGCCATGCGGCGCCTGCTCGACCGTGGCGTGCCGATCGACGCCGTCGTCGCCGCCAACGACCAGATGGCAGTCGGCGCGTACGTCGCCATTCGGGAGCGCGGGCTCCGCATCCCCGAAGACATCGCCGTGGTCGGCTTCGACGACAACGTGGTCGGCAAGACCGCGCATCCGCCGCTCAGTACCGTCCACCAGCCCTCGGTCGAACTCGGCACCGTGATGACGGACGTGCTGGTGAAGCTGATCGCCGGCGAGCCGGTCGAGCAGGTGACGATCCTGCCCACCCGGCTGGTGGAGCGGGAGTCGAGCTAGGAGTCTGCGAGCGTCAGCCGCGCAGCCAGGCCTCCACGTCATCCGCCGTCCGAGGGATGCCGATCGACAGATTCTCGGCGCCCGACTCGGTGACCAGGATGTCGTCTTCGATGCGCACGCCGATGCCGCGGAACTGCTCGGGCACGGTCAGGTCGTCCGGCTGGAAGTAGAGTCCGGGCTCGATCGTGAACACCATGCCGGGCTCGAGCACGCCGTCGAGGTACATGTCGCGGCGGGCCTGCGCGCAGTCGTGAACGTCGAGGCCGAGGTGGTGGGATGTGCCGTGCACCATGTAGCGCCGGTGGTACTGGTTCTGCGGCTCGAGTGACTCCTCGGCGCTGACCGGCAGCATGCCCCACTCGGCGGTCTTCTCGGCGATGACGGCCATGGCCGCCGCGTGGATCTCGCGGAAACGGATGCCCGGCTTCACGATCGCGAACGCCGCGTCGGCCGCCTCCCGCACCGCGTCGTACACCAGCCGCTGCACCTCGGTGAAGGTGCCGTCGACCGGGAGGGTGCGGGTGATGTCTGCGGTGTAGTAGCTCTCCAGCTCGACGCCGGCGTCGATCAGGATCAGGTCGCCGGGGGTGACGGCGCCGTCGTTGCGGGTCCAGTGCAGGATGCAGGCGTGGTCGCCGCTGGCCGCGATGGTGTCGTAGCCGACGGTGTTTCCCTCGATGCGGGCGCGGCGGTCGAAGGTGCCCTCGACGACGCGCTCGCCGCGGGGTGCCGCGATGATCGCTGCGCGGTCGGCGATGACGTCATCGAAGCCCTGTTTGGTGGCGGCGACGGCGAGTCGCATCTGGGCGATCTCGTAGTCGTCCTTCACCAGGCGGAGCTCCGAGAGGTCGCGGGCGAGCTCGGCGTCGCGGTCGGTCTCCAGTGCTTCGGAGTCTGCCGCCAACAGGCGGCGGCCGTCGATGGTGTCGGTCAGCTCGGGGTCGGCATCGCGCAGCACGATGGTGTCGGCATCCACCGCGTCCAGCACCGCGCCGAGGTCGGCCAGGTCGGCGGTGTTCAGGCCAAGATCGTAGGCGACGTGGGCGAGCGAGGGGCGCGGGCCGATCCAGAACTCGCCGATCTCCGGGTTGGCATAGAACTCGGTGGTCTCCCGGCCGGCGGGGCCTCGGAAGTACACGGTCGCCTCGTGACCGTTCGCGGTCGGCTCGAGCACCAGCACGCTGCCGGGCACGGTGTCGGTTCCCCAGCCGGTGAGGTGGGCGAAGGCGGAGTGCGCGCGGAACGGGTAGTCGGTGTCGTTGGAGCGCACCTTGGTCTGCCCCGCCGGGATGATCAGACGCTTGCCCGCGTACAGCTCAGAGATGCGCTCGCGGCGCTTCGCGGCAAAGGGCGACTGCTCGCGCGGGCGAGGCTTCGCCTCGGTGCGCTCGGCCCAGTCGCTGGAGATGTACTCAGCGAAGGTCTCCGAGACGGGAGTGGTGGAGCGGTTGGTGGTCGCGCGGGGAGCCTTGGTGTCGTCAGCCATGGCTCCATTGTCTAACCCTTCGGTGTGAGTTGCACGACCAACGGTCGGTGATCGCTCCCGGAGCCGTCCTGATCGTGCACGATACGCATGCCCGTGACGCGCCACCCCGCCGTCGCCATCACATGGTCGATGGGTGCGCCGAGCAGGGCGGGAAGGCGGGAGGGCCAGGTGCCGATCGCTCCGTTGTGGGACTGGAGGGCGGCATCCGTGCACCTGCCCATGGTCGTCGTCGCGCCGTCGCCCAGCCCGCTGAGGTGATCGAGGGTCGCGTTGAAATCGCCGATCATGATCGTGTTGTCGCTCGAGCAGGCGGCCGCGATGAAGCGCAGGTCGGCGCGCCAGTTCGCCATCTCCACGGGCTGGGGTGCGACGGCGTGGACGCCGACGATGGTCGGGCCCGAGCCGTCGTCCGGCCTCAGGATCACGGTCGGTACTGTCGACGTGTTCCCTGCCGACTCGTCGATGCTGTATCCGCCGAGAGCGGTGCTGGTGAGCACCGAGGTCGACTTGGCCTTGGCGATCTGGTTGAACGCGATCGTGTGCACGGACATCGGATGCCCGGCCTCCCGCATCAGGGCGGCTACGGCATCCGCTGCAGCCCGATCCGTCTCCGGCAGCACCACCACGTCGGCGGCGGCGTCGTTCGCCAGGGCCGCGATCGTGCCGACCCCCGGCGCGACGCCGAGGGTGTTCCACTCCACGATCGTGAGAGAGTCCGCGGTCTTCGTCTGGAAGGCCGTGTCGCCGACACCGCGGGTGATCTGAGTCGCCGCCCCGACAAGAGCGAACGCGAGCAGGAGCACCGCGAGAGACGCGGCGAGGCGGCGGCCGCGACGGCTGGCTGCGGCAGCGATCAGCAGCGCTATCGCCCCTGCTGCGGCGATCACGGCCGTGAGACCGCGGAACGACACGAACTGCACCACGTACAGGCTGCGCTCGAGGCCGAACAGTTGCGGCCAGGTTCCAACGAGGAGCACCGCGGCCACTGCGAGCAGGAGAAGTGCGGCAAGAAGGCGACGGAACATCGTGATCAACCCTATCCCGGGCGGTCGGGGTGCCCGTCGGCATCGACGGAGGGGGCACCGCAATAGAGTGGGGGGATGCCCCCAGTCGACCAGCACGGTGCTCGTGACCCGCATGGTGCGATCGACCTGCACACGCACAGCTCGGTCTCGGATGGAACAGAGACGCCCGCCGAACTGATCTCCGCGGCGGTCGCCGCCGGGCTCGGCACCGTCGCCCTCACCGATCACGACTCGACGAGCGGCTGGGCGCAGGCCTTCGCCGCGGCGTCGGGCACCGGTCTCACGGTCATCCCGGGCATGGAGCTGAGCACCAACTACGGCCCCGCCAGCGTGCACATGCTCGCCTACCTGTTCAACCCGCTCGACGGCGGGATCATCGCGGAGACCGCGCGCATCCGCGACGGCCGGTTACACCGGGCAGAGCGCATCGTGGAACGGATCGGCGAGGACTACGACCTGAGCTGGGCCGACGTGCTCGAGCAGTCGTCGGACGGGGGCACGCTGGGGCGACCCCACATCGCAGATGCCCTGGTCGCCCGCGGCTTCGTGGACAGTCGCGAGGAGGCCTTCGAGAGCATCCTCAACTGGCGCGGCCCGTACTACGAGAAGTACTACGCGCCGTCACCGCTGGAGGGCGTGCAGATGATCGTCGGCGCCGGTGGAGTACCGGTGCTCGCGCATCCCGCCACCCACGGACGGTACCGGGTAATCGAAGAGGCGGCGATCGCGGAGCTGGTGGATGCCGGCCTCGCCGGTCTCGAGATCCACCACCGCGACAACACCTCCGACGGTAAGGAGTGGCTGTTCGCACTCGCCGAGAAGTTCGACCTGATCGTCACCGGCTCGAGCGACTACCACGGCGCTGGCAAGCCGAACCGACTGGGGGAGCACCGCACCAGCCCCGAATCGCTCGCGCGCATCGTCGCGCTCGGAACGGGCACCACGCCGTTCTACGGCTGAGGCGCACGCGCTCCGGCGGGTGAGGCCGATTGTTCCCGTATGAGGCGATTGTGCCCGCTCGAGCCGGAACAATCGCATCGAAGGGGCACAATCACCGCGCTGTCCGGCAGACTCTCCGCCGCACACGACGAACGCCCCCGCGCGACCCGGCATCGACGAGCGGGGTCAGGCGGGGGCGATCGGGAGCTGCCCCTTACGCGGCGGGCGGCGGCGTCGTGTTGCCGGGGGTGCCGGCTCCGCCGCGACGCGAGCGAGTGCGACGGCGACGCGTCGGCGAGGTGCCGTCGTGCGTTCCGCCGCCTTCTGCGCTCTCGCGTACGGCGTCGGTCGTGCCGTGATTGCGCTCGCGCGGCGGGCGTGATCCCGAGTTCGCGTTCGCCGAACGGTTTCCGCCATCACGTCCACCCGAGCGGCCGCCGCCGGAGCGACCGCCACGGTCACCCTCGGTCGCACGCGGCTCGCGCGGACGCACGGGACCAGCGCCAGGCAGGCGCCCCTTGGTGCCCTCCGGGATGTCGAGGTCGCTGTAGAGGTGGGGCGAGGAGGAGTAGGTCTCGACGGGCTCCGGCTGCTTCATCTCCAGCGCCCGGTCGATGAGCGCCCATTTGTGCAGGTCGTCCCAGTCGACGAAGGTGACCGCGATGCCGGTCTTGCCGGCACGGCCAGTGCGGCCGGCGCGGTGCAGGTAGGTGTCGTGATCGTCGGGCACGGTGTGGTTGATGACGTGGGTGACATCGTTGACGTCGATGCCGCGAGCCGCGACATCCGTTGCAATGAGGATGTCCTTCTTGCCCGCCTTGAACGCGGCCATGGCGCGCTCACGCTGGTCCTGGTTCAGGTCGCCGTGCACGGCGGCGGCGTTGAAGCCGCGGTCGTTGAGCTCCTCGACCAGCTTCGCCGCAGCGCGCTTGGTGCGGGTGAAGATCACGGTCTTGCCGCGTCCCTCCGCCTGCAGGATGCGCGAGATGACCTCGTCCTTGTCGAGCGAGTGCGCGCGGTAGACGACGTGCTTGATGTTCGCCTGGGTGAGTCCCTCATCCGGATCCGTCGCACGGATGTGGATCGGGCGGTTCATGAAGCGGCGCGCGAGGGCGACGATCGGGCCGGGCATGGTGGCCGAGAACAGCATGGTGTGCCGGGTCGGGCTGGTCTGGGCGAACAGCTTCTCGATGTCGGAAAGGAAGCCGAGGTCGAGCATCTTGTCGGCCTCGTCGAGCACCATCACCTTGACGTCCTTCAGCGACAGCATGCGCTGGTTGGCGAGGTCGAGCAGGCGGCCCGGGGTGCCGACCACCACCTGCGCGCCGGCCTTGAGCTGCTCGACCTGGCCCTCGTAGGCCTTGCCGCCGTAGATCGCCGCGACCTGCGTGCCGCGATTGGAGGCGGCGAGGGTGAGGTCTTCGGCGACCTGCACGCACAACTCGCGGGTCGGCACGACGACGAGCGCCTTGACGCCCGGCTCGGGGTTCAGCCCGAGCTCCTGCAGCAGCGGCAGACCGAAGCCGAGCGTCTTACCGGTACCCGTCTTTGCCTGGCCGATGATGTCCTGGCCCTCGAGGCCGAGCGGGATGGTCTGTTCCTGGATCGGGAAGGGGGAGAGGATCCCCTTGGTGGCGAGTGCGTCCACCATGTCCTGATCGATATTCAGATCGGAGAAAGTAGTGATGATGATGCCCTGTTCTCAAGCGGCGACGCCCGCTTTGACCTGGGGCGTGCTCAACCTCCACCAGAAATGGGAGGTAATTACGGTCAGTTTAGTCATCCACGCCCGAGGAAGGCCCTTCAGTTCGCTTGCAGCGGCCCTCCGGGCGTGCCGCCACTAGGCTTGGCGGGTGGTCAATTGGTTCCGTCGCCAGACGCAGCGCGTCGTCGTACCGCGACTGCATTCCCGTGACGAGGCCTTCGCCGGTGTCAGCAGGGTGGAGCTCGCCGAGCTCACCCCCGACCTCCTGCCCTACCTCGCTCAGGCCGCCTATCTGCAGCTGACCGTGTTCGAGCTGCTCTCCGAGGTGGTGACGGATGCGCCGACCGTCGGTGCGAAAGAGGCGATCAGCCGCGTCGCCGGGTACTCGCTCGACAAGCAGCACAAGCTCGTGGCCGAGTTGCAGCGCATCAAGGGAACGGATGCCGGCGACGCGATGCAGCCCTATGCGGCCCGCATCGACGCCTACCGCGCCGGCACGCGCGGAGCCACCTGGGCGGAAGCCCTCACCTCGGCCTACGTCACCGCGGGGCTCCTCGACGACTTCTACCGTCGTGTCGCAGTGGGTCTCCCCGCCGACGCCAGCCGCCGGGTGCTGGAGATCTACGATGCCGAGGACGGCGAGTCGATTCTGGTCGACCAGCTGCGTTCCGCGATCGAGGCGGATCCGAAGCTCGCGTCACCGCTCGCGCTCTGGGGCCGCCGTCTCGTGGGTGACACCCTCCTGATCGCGCGATCCGCTCTGGCGCTGCCGACCGACGGTCACTCGGAGGAGGAGCGTCTCGAACCGGTGTTCACCGAGCTGATCGCGGCGCACACCCGACGCATGGACGCGCTCGGCCTGACCGCGTAGAGGGTTACGCGCGTTGCAGGCGCTGCAGCATCGCCTCGTCGGAGGCGGTGCGGGTGCGGCCGAGGACGATGTCGACCGCGGCCGCGACGATGGCTGCGGCGACCAGGCTCACGACCCAGATCCAGCCACCGTCGAACTTCCAGCCGGCCCAGGTGAGGGCGGCCCAGACCGCGGCGGCGACGGATGCTCCGATGGCACCGGTGAGCAACGCCCCCTGCGTCTGACGACGGGGGAGGACGTAGCGCACTGCGGCTCCGAGGATGGCGCCACCGAGGGTCACGAAGAGCAGTTCCATGGCTCTACTGTCTCAGATCCGAGCGGGTCTGAGGGTCAGGAGACGAAACCGACGCGGCGGGCCTCTTCAGACCCGATCTCGGCGTAGCCGAAGGTCTCGGTCGGAACGAGGTACGCGGTGCCGCGGTTGTCGACCAGGGTGAAGAGCTTCGCACCGCTTTCGAGGGCGGTCTGGATGACCTGCTGCACATCGGCCGCCGACTGCGACGACTCGAAGCTGATCTCACGGGGGCTGTTGGTGATGCCGATACGAATGTCCACGGGGAAAGATTACGACAGTCCGGAGACCAGGCCGCGCGAGTTTCGCTGTCAGCGGTAACTACTAGCGTTGTGGTTATGGCGATCAAGGGTTTCGTGCGCTCGGGGGAGGCCGCGACATCCGTCATCCACACACTCGATGAGGCGCAGCAGAAGGTGCTCGCCCTGCCCGACGGGGTTTCTGCCGTGGTCATCGGCGCCCCGGGCACAGGCAAGACCACAACGCTGATGGAGCTGCTCGCCGACCGGGTGCTCGGCCGCGGCTACGCACCCGAGAGCGTGCTCGCCCTCACCTCGAGCCGGGCCACCGCGACCCGGCTGCGCGACGCCATCGCGCTGCGCCTGGCCGTGCCCACCAACGGGCCACTGGCCCGCACCGTCAACTCTCTGGCGTTCGAGATCGTGGGCAACGCCGCCCGCGACGAGAACGTGCCGATGCCGACGCTGGTCACCGGCAGTGAACAGGACTTCGACATCGCTCAGCTGCTGCAGGGCCAGCTCGACGACGGCATCGGTCCGGACTGGCCGCAGCTGCTCGGCCCCCAGGTGCGACGCCTGCGCGGCTTCCGCACCGAGTTGCGCGAGCTGATGGGGCGCGCCACCGAGTACGGCATCACCCCGGCGCGGCTACGCGAGCTCGGTACCCAGCACGATCGCCCGGAGTGGCAGGCGGCCGCCGACTTCATCGCTGAGTACCTCGCCGTGATCAGCAGCTCCCGCCCGCACCAGTTCGACTCGACCGAGCTGGTGCAGTTCGCCGTCGCCGCGATCGCTCGCGACCAGGCCGGGTCGGCCGTGGATCGTCTTCGGCTCGTCGTCGTCGACGATCTTCAGGAGGCGACCCGGTCGACCATCGCCCTGCTGGCGGCACTCGCAGCGCGCGGAGTCGCGATCGTCGCCTTCGGGGATCCGGATGTCGCGGCCAACGCCTTCCGTGGTGGCGAGCCCGACGCGCTCGCGCGGTTCGGGCGGCTCATCGGCGTCCCACAACTCCCGACCATCACGCTGGGTACCGCCCACCGTCAGGGGCCGGAGCTGCGCGCCTTCACCCGCCGCATCACCGAGCGCATCGGTACGGCGGGAGTGTTCGGTCAACGCGAGGCGAGCAGCATCGCCACGGACGAGTCGAGGCCGGTGCTGCGCATCCTGGCCGAGAGTCCCGCCCGCGAGTGGGCGGCCATCGCCCGCCAATTGCGCGAACGGCACCTGATCGACGGGATCGCCTGGCGGGACATGGTCGTGGTCGCGCGCAGCGGCGGCCAGGTGCCGATCATCGCCCGCGCCCTTGCGCTCGCCGAGGTGCCGACCCGCACCGCCGTCGGTGGGCGTGCCCTGCGCGACGACCATTCCGCGCGCAGCCTGCTCACCCTGGTCGACGTCGGCATCGGCCGCACCCCGCTCGATGCCCAACTGGCCAGCGAGCTGCTGCTCGGGCCGTTCGGCGCGCTGGATCGGCTCGCGCTGCGGCGGCTGCGCCTCGCCCTCCGTGCGGAAGAGCTGGCCGGCGGCGGCAACCGGGCCGCGGACGAGCTCGTGGTCGAGGCCCTCGGTACGCCGGGGCGATTCGCCACGATCGACCACCGGGTGGGGCGCAATGCCGACCGTCTCGCTCGCACGCTCGACGCCCTGCGGCGCGCAGCATCCGAGGGCTCGACCATCGAGGAGCTGCTCTGGCTGGCCTGGGAGCGCAGCGGGCTGGCCAAGGAGTGGTTCACGCAGGCGACCAGCGCCGGCATCGTGGCCGACGAGGCGAACCGCAACCTCGACGGCATCGTCGCGGTGTTCACCGCCGCCAAGCGCTTCGTCGAGCGCGACCAGAAGACCTCGCCCGCCGAGTTTCTGATCGACGTGCTCGAGGCCGAGGTGCCGGAAGACACGCTGTCACCGCAGTCCGCTGCCGACACCGTGCTCGTCACCACCCCGTCGGGAACCGTCGGGCTCGAGTTCGACACCGTCGTGGTCGCCGCCCTGCAGGAGGGCATCTGGCCGAACCTGCGGCTGCGCGGCTCGCTCCTCTATCCGCAGCAGCTGGTGCGCGTGGCGACCGGGCTCGACGGAGCCGTCATCGACGAGCGACGCCAGGTGCGTGACGATGAGCTGCGGATGTTCGCGCTCGCCGTGTCGCGGGCCAGGCGCCGCGTCATCCTGGCCGCCGTCGCGAATGAGAACGAAGCGGCCAGCGTGCTGTTCGCCCTGGCGCCCGGCGATGCCCCGCTGGTCGATGCCGCGGCGCTGCGGCCGCTCTCCCTCCGGGCCCTGACGGGGAGGTTGCGTCGGGAGCTCGCGCAGCCGAGACGGAGTTCGAGCGATCGGGAGGCCGCGGCATCTGCTCTCTCGCTGCTGTCGCAAGAACAGGTACCGGGTGCCGATCCGGAGCAGTGGCACGGATTGCTCGAGCCATCGACGACGGAGCCACTGTTCGCCGAGGATGAGCGCGTGCCGGTCTCGCCGTCGCGGCTCGAGGCCTTCGAGGAGTCGCCGGTCGACTGGTTCATCGACACTGTCGCCGGCGGCGATTCGACCGTCGCCATGGGACTCGGCACGATCGTGCACTGGGCGATGGAGACAGCGACCGACCCCAGCGTCGACGCGGTGTGGCGGTCCATCGAGAGTCGCTGGACCGAGCTGACCTTCGAGTCGCCGTGGCTCGCCGAGCAGCAGAAGCGCGCGGCCAGGGTGCTGGCTGGCGGGGTCGCCGAATACCTGGCCGACTTCGCCCGGGACGGCAAGACGCTCGTCGGGGCCGAGAGCCGGTTCTCGATCGAGTTCGAGCGGGCGACGATCAACGGGTCGATCGACCGGGTCGAGCGCGCGGCCGACGGATCGGTCGTGATCGTCGACCTGAAGACCGGCAGCCCGATCACGCAGCAGGGCAAGATCGACGCGCATCCGCAGCTCGGCGCCTATCAGCTGGCATACGTGCACGGGGTGCTCGACGAGTTTCTCGAGGAACTCGGGTCCCATTCGCCGGGCGGCGCGAAGCTGCTCTACGTGAAGCGCGGCAAGGGCGGCAAGCTCTATCGCGAGGGGCACCAGGCGGCGCTCGACGATGAGCAGCTCGAGGGATTCCGCACGCGCATCCGCCAGGCGGCGATCGGGATGGCGGCTGCCGCGTTCGAGGGAGCCGTCGACCTCGACGAGTGGGGGTCGTTCGGCGTCGCGGAGAAGAAGCTGCACAGGGTGAGGTCGGTGTCGAGTGACTGATGTGATTCTGGAGCGCGCGGTCGAGGGTGCTTCTTTCGTGAGTGCCGACGACATCGCGGATGCCCTCGGCAGGCCGCGCCCGACCGCGCAACAGCGCGAGGTGATCGAGTCGCCTCTTTCACCAGCCCTCGTGGTGGCCGGTGCCGGCAGTGGCAAGACCGAGACGATGGCCAACCGCGTGCTCTGGCTGCTCGCCAACGGGCACGTGCGCGCCGGCGAGATCCTCGGCCTCACCTTCACCCGCAAGGCGGCCGGCGAGCTGTCGGTGCGCATCCGTGAGCGCATCGCCGAGCTGGACCGGGTCGGCCTGCTGCCGAGCGGCGATGGCATCGAACCGTACGACGAGTTCGACCCGCCCACGGTCGCCACCTACAACTCCTTCTCCAACCGCATCTACCGCGACAACGCCATCCTGCTCGGCCGCGAGAGCGACGGCGCGGTGCTGGGCGAGGCATCGGCCTGGCAGCAGGTGCGATCGATCGTGATCGCCTCCACCGACCGGCGCCTGCCCACCCTCGACAAGAACCTCGACACCATCACCCGGGCGGTGCTGTCACTGTCCCGCGCTCTCGCGGAGAACCTCGTCGATGCGGCGGACGTCGAGCGCTTCGCGCGTCGGTTCGCCGCCCTGGCCGAGCTGCCGCCGGGGGGTCGGGGTGCCTACGAGGATGCCGCCGCGCTCGCGAACACCGTCGGTGCGCTGCCCGTGCTGCTCGACCTGGCCACCCAGTATGCGGAGGCGAAGGCGGCGCGCGGGTTCGTCGAGTACTCCGACCAGGTCGCCCTCGCCCTGCGCATCGTGCGCGAGGTGCCGCGGGTGGCCGAGGAGTTGCGCGCGCAGTACCGGATCGTTCTGCTCGACGAGTATCAGGACACCAGCGTCGTGCAGACCTGGCTGCTCTCCGAGCTGTTCGGCGGGATGTCCGTGATGGCCGTCGGGGACCCGAACCAGTCGATCTACGGCTGGCGCGGCGCCTCCGCGTCGAACCTCGAGGGCTTCTCGGCGCAGTTCGCAGGTGGCTCGGCTCAGCACTTCGCGCTCACGACGTCCTGGCGTAACGGCCACGACATCCTCGCCGTCGCGAACGGCATCGTGGAGCCTTTCCGGGCCGGGGGCGCCTCACTGGTCGAGCGCCTCGAGGCGGGGCCTGCGGCATCCGCTCTCCCCGTCGAGGTCGTGATCGAGGAGACGCTGTTCGACGAGGCGGAGGCAGCTGCCCGCTGGCTCCAGCAGCGTCTGTCGTCGGCGACGCCACCGACCGCCGCGATGCTGTTCCGCGCGCGCAAGACGCAGCCCGTGTTCATCGCGGCACTGCGCCGCCACGAGGTGCCGTTCCACGTGCTCGGCATCGGCGGCCTGATGGCCGAGCCCGAGATCGCCGACCTGGTCTCGGCGCTCAGCGTGATCAGCGACCCGGGCGCGGGGTCGGAGCTGATCCGCCTGCTCGCCGGGTCGCGCTGGCGCGTCGGCGCGAAAGACCTGCATGCCCTCAGCCGGCTCGCCTCCTGGTTGCGCGACCGCGACTACGCGCAGCGCCGCATGGAGGACGACGTGCGCGAGAAGCTGCGCGCATCCGTCGCCGAGGGGGAGGGTGGGTCGATCGTCGATGCCCTCGACTTCCTCGCCACCGCTCGCGAGGGTCACGGCGCACTGGAGAACTTCAGCGCCGTGGGACTGGAACGGATGCGCGAGGCCGGCCGCCTGTTCGCGCGGCTCCGCGCGCGTTCCGGTCTCGATCTGCTCGACTTCGTCACCTACGTGGAGCAGGAGCTGCTGCTCGACATCGAGGTGGCCGCCAACGAGACACTGTCGCTCGGCCGGGCCTCCATGGAGGCGTTCTCGGATGCGCTGGGCACCTACCTGAGTATCGACGACACCGCCTCGCTCGGTGGCTTTCTCGCCTGGCTGCGCGAGGCGGAGTGGCGGGACAATCTCGCCCCTCGCCCCGAGGAGGCCGAGCCGGGAACGGTGCAGCTGCTGACCATCCACGGCTCGAAGGGGCTGGAGTGGGACATCGTCGTCGTGCCGCGGCTGGTGGACGAGGAGCTGCCGGGCACGCCCAACGAGGGCACCAACGGCTGGCTGACGTTCGGCTCGCTGCCCTATGTTTTCCGCGGCGACGGGGCCGAGCTGCCCGACTTCGCCTGGGAGGAGGCGACCACCCGCAAGGAGCTGCTCGACGCGCGGAATGTCTTCAAGGCGGCGGTGCGCGCCCGACACGACGAGGAGGAGCGCCGGCTCGCCTACGTCGCGGTAACGCGCGCCCGGCACGCGCTGCTCGTCACCGCGTCGTTCTGGGCGACGCAGACCAAGCCCCGGCGCCCGAGCGTCTTCCTGCGCGAATTGGAGACGGCCGGAATCATCCGTGAGCTTCCCGTCGCCAGCGAGTTCGAGGAGAATCCGCTTGGCGATGAGGCGAACAGCTATGTCTGGCCGATGGATCCGCTCGGTGAGCGCCGGGCGCGCGTCGAGCGCGCCGCGGACCTGGTGCGCGCGGCTAGCCCGGGAAGCGCGGGCGTCTGGCAGCCCGAGCTCGAGCTGCTGCTGGAGGAGCGCAGGCGGCGTCTGCAGACGAGCGAGTACGTCGAGGTGCCGACGCGCGTGCCCGCATCCCGATTCAAGGACTATGTGACCGACCCGGCATCCGTCGCGGCGTCGCTGCGCCGCCCGATGCCGGAGAGACCGTACCGGGCGACCCGGTTGGGGACGCTGTTTCACGAGTGGGTGGAGAACCGCTACGGGGTGCACGGCACGGCCGAGCAGCTCGATGCGATGCTGGTTGAGCTGGATGCGGACGATTCGGATGCGGAGACGGATGCCCTGGCCGTCTTGCAGCGCACCTTCGAGAACTCGGAGTTCGCGGCGCTGCAGCCCGAGGAAGTGGAGATCGAGATCCACCTGGTTCTCGATGGCGAGGTCATCATCTGCAAACTCGACGCCGTGTACCTGGTCGACGGGCGCTACCGGGTCGTCGACTGGAAGACGGGCAAGGCGCCGAAGGATGCCGCGGACCTCGAGGCGAAGCAGCTGCAGCTGGCGCTGTACCGGCAGGCGTTCGCGGAGTGGAAGGGCATCGAGCCGGAGCTCATCGATGCGGTCTTCTACTACGTCGCCGACGACGCGGTCATCCGCCCGGAGCGCATCTTCGACCGCGACGAGCTGATCGCCCTCTGGCGCGGCGTCGCCTGATTCCTCGTGACAGCATTCGGCTCCTGATCGCCGAACTGCCCAAGATGGCTGCCTATTTCGCCGCGCGAGCAGCCATCTTGGGCAGTTCGCCGTTCCACGAGGCCGGAGGACGTGAGCGCCGGGGGACGTCAGGCCAGCGGCGTCATCGCGCTCTGCCGGCCGACGATGGCGGAGACCAGGGCATCCACCGGCTCGCGCGCGGAGGTGGGGTTGTCGAGCAGGCTGAACTCGACATCGCCGAGGTCAGGGAGGTCGACGGTGGCGGTCAGGTCGACGAGGTCGGGCGGGATGAGGCTCTGCGGAAACGACGCGACGCCCATGCCGGCGCGAGCAGCAGCCACCATGCCGTTGATCTCGCGCACATTGCAGGTGATGCGCCAGGTACGCCCCATCGCCTCGAGCCCCTCGATCATCAGGGCGCGGCTCAGGCTCGGCGCCTGGTAGACGATCAGGGGCACCGCCTGACCCGGCTCGATCGTCAGGCTGCGGTGACCCACCCAGACGAGTCGTTCGCGGCGCACCAGTCGACCGATGCCCGAGCCGGCACTCTGCCGCACGAAAACCAGATCCAGCTGGCCGGCCGTGAGTCGACGGGTGAGCACCTGGCTCTGGTTGACGGTCAGCTCGAGGTTGATGTGCGGATACAACTGGCGGAAGTCGCGCAGAATCTGGGGGAGCTGCGTGAGGGCGAGGTCATCCGCTGATCCGAAGCGCAGTCGACCGCGCATCGCCGAGCCGGTGAAGTAGGAGCTGGCCTGGTCGTTCGCGGCGAGGATCGTGCGCGCGAAGCCGAGCATCGCATCACCGTTGTCGGTGAGGCGCACCTCGCGGGTATCGCGATTGACCAGGTTGCGCCCCGCGGCCAGCTCCAGCTTGCGCACGTGCTGGCTCACGGTCGGCTGGCTGAGTCCCAGGAGTTGCCCTGCCTGCGTGAAGTTCAGCGTCTCCGCGACCGTCACGAAGGTCTTCAACAGCACGGGGTCGAACATGCGTCACTCCGATCGGTCATTACGAAAGTCAATAGTACTTATAGAGGCAATTCCGACCATGAATGGATGTCGCGCGCCTAGCGTTGATGGAGACGACTAGATATACGACACCGATTGCGACGCAGTGAGTACCAGTAGCTCGACCATCAGCCCGCCCACCGAACCCATTCCCGTGCTGCTCGAGCGACCGCGCTGGCGCGACACCTTCGACGCCCTCCGCGTCTTCAACTACCGCCTGTACGTGATCTCGCAGGCCATCGCCAACACTTCCGGCTGGATGCAGAAGATCGCCACCGACTGGCTGGTGAACGAACTCACCCACAACGTGGCGCTCGTCGGCGTCACCGTCTTCCTCCAGTTCGCGCCCGTGCTGGTCTTCGGCGTCTGGGGTGGCGTGCTCGCCGACCGGGTCGACAAGCGCAAGCTCATGATGACCACCCAGTCGATCACCGTGATCCTCTGTGGCACGCTCGGCGCCCTCACCCTGCTCGGCATCGTCACGGTCGGCGAGGTGTGGCTCGCGGCGTTCCTGCTCGGCTGCGTCGCCGTCGCCGAGGGACCCGCGCGTTCCGCCTTCGTCAACGAGATGGTCGGCCACCGCCGGCTGCGCAACGCCATCAGCCTCAACGCGTCGATCTTCCACCTCGGCGGGCTGCTCGGCCCGGCGATCAGCGGCGTGCTGATCGCGGTCGTCGGTTCGGGTTGGTCGATCAGCATCAACGCGGTCGCCGCCATCGTCGTGGTCCTCACGCTCGCCGCGATGCGCGTGCGGGACCTGCATCCGTCGCCGAAGGCTATCCGGGCCAAGGGTCAGATCCGCGAGGGGCTGCGCTACGTGCTCTCCAAGCCCACCATCTTCTGGCCGATGGTCATGCTCGCCTTCGTCTCCACCTTCGGAATGACCCTGCCGGTGTTGCTGGTCTCCTTCGCCGACAACGTCTACAAGACGGGTGCGACGGGCTACGGCCTCTACAGCTCGGCCGCGGCCGTCGGCGCGCTCACCGGCGCGGTGCTGTCGACGAGACGGATGACGGTGCGGCTCCGGTCCATCATCACCGCCGCCGCGATCTTCGGCCTGGTCATCGTCTTCGCCGCGCTCTCCCCGTGGGCGCCGCTGTTCGTGATCTTCCTCATCGGCATCGGCATCTCGCGGCTGCTGTTCGCCACGGGTGCCGAATCGATCGTGCAACTGTCGACCAACCGCGTCATCCGCGGTCGGGTCATGTCGATCTACTCGATGATCGTGCTCGGCGGCCAGGCACTCGGCGGCATCATCACGGGCGCGATGGCGGATGCCTGGGGCGTCCACACCGCGATGGTCGTCGACGGAGTGGTTCCCGCCCTCGCCGCACTCACGATCGGCATCATCCTCGCCCGGTCGGGAAAGCTCCGGCTACGCATCCGTCTGCGTCGCCGCGGCTTCGTCGAGATCGTGCCCGCGACCGCCTGAGCGCCTGGTGGGGAGCCCTACTGCTGGCTGCGGTCGCGCTCGTCGAGCATCGCCTCGACCTCGTCGACCGCCATCACCGGCATGGTGTTGTGGCTGATCGTACGGTCGAGGTCACCGTCGACACTGTCGACGAGGCCCTGCAGCATCGAGACGGCATCGTCGACGATTTCGGTCGAGCGCTCCTGGGTGCCGTGAAGCAGCCACTTGGCGATCTCGAGCTCGGAGTACAGCGTGGCACGCTGCCGCACCTGACGGTCACTCGCGCCGCGGGTCTGGGTGTACGTGTCGAAACCGGCGGACGCGACATCCGCTGTCCTCGCACCGAGCAGCCAGTACAGGTCTCGGGCGGGATCGCCGACGCTGAGGTTGTGCCAGCCGATGACGCCGGTCACCGTTCCGTCGTGGGCGAGGAAGGAGTCTGCGCTGAGCGAGCCGTTGACGACGGTCGGCTGGAACTGCCACAGTGCGGAATCCTCGGTGGCGCGCTCCCAGCGGCCGAGCAGCGCCGCGGGCACGAGGTTGGTGGCCGAGGCCCGGTCCATCACCGTGATCAGGCCGCGCAGGATCTCGATCGGTGTGAGCACGGGCAGCCCGGCATCGGCGACGAAGCTGGTCGGCAGCATGTGGATGGCGGCCGTGGCGCGGCCGACCGAGGTGGCGAGGCCGGCGTCGAGAGCCGCGAGCGTGACGGTCTCCCCATCCACGACGTCGTACACGACGGCACGGGTGCCGCCGACGGGCGCCTGCCCGGCGAAGGTCGGCACGCCGAACGGCAGCCGCGAGC
>Ga0247737_1000375_pt1 | contig 17561 bp, 19 predicted proteins | sample UWRJL028104C2_FD_180937 | JGI IMG/M metagenome (GOLD analysis project Ga0247737, IMG submission 180937) | Plant litter microbial communities from Arlington Agricultural Research Station in Wisconsin, United States - UWRJ-L028-104C-2 | ecosystem: Environmental > Terrestrial > Plant litter >...
CCGCTCACCTACGGCGTGCAAGGGATGCAGGGCATCATCGCCGGTGGTGACGCCGGTGCGGTGGTGCAGTCCGCGCTCGCGCTGCTCGCCTTCGGGGTCGGCAGCGTGCTGGTGGCGATGCTCGCCATCCGCCGCACCCGTCGCGCCTCGGCGCTCGGTCTCACGCCGGTGATCGCGCCGCGCGCGCGGCTGCGGGCAGCCACCGCGCTCGCATCGCTGGTCAAGTAGCGCGGGCAGGTCGGGCCGCTCGGGCCGTGCGATGCGGTCGGCGGGTCGGGTCGATCGGGTTCGGTCCGGTCGGGTCCGGTCAGGTTCGGTCGGGTTCGGTCCGGTCGATTCGGGAACAGGTCGGCGATTTCGTCATGTCAGTTCGCGCTGACACCAGCCTGAACTGACAAGACGGGAGGAGACGCGGTGAAGTCAGTTCGCGCTGACACCAGCGTCAACTGACAACGCCGGATCGAGAACCTGTGCGTCCCGGGCGGACCCGCACCGAATAGGCGTAGAGAAACCGGCGCAGGGGGTTTCGATACGCGAACGCTCCAGAGCGCGTGCGCTACTCAACCAGCAGAGAGTTACAGCCAGTCGCGCTTCTTGAACGAGAGGTAGAGCGTCACCGAGGTCGCCGCGATCAGACCGAGCGACAGCCAGACGCCCCAGGTCGTGCCGAAGCCGAGAAACTTCAGGTTCTGACCGAAGAATCCGGTGATGGCGGTCGGCACGGCGATGATCGCCGCCCAGCTCGTCACCTTCTTCATCACCAGGTTCATGTTGTTGCTCTGGATGCTGAGATTCGTTTCCAGGATCGTCGCAACCAGATCGCGCAGCGCGTCCGATGCCTCCGTCGCCCTAATCGCGTGGTCGTACAGGTCCTGGTAGTACGGGCGCATCTCGGCCGCCACGTTGTCTGCGTCGCGCTGCATGAAGGCGTTGAGCACCTCGCGCATCGGCTGGATGGCACGACGGAGTTCCACCAGCGACTTGCGCAGCTCGAACGACTTGCGCACCACCGACTCATCCCGGGGCCTGGTGTCGAAGAGGGTGTCTTCGAGACTGTCGATTCCGGTATCGAGCTGCTGCACGGTATCCAGCTGTCCGTCGATGATCACGTCGAGCAGACCCCAGAGCAGAAAGCCGACGCCGTACTTGGCCAGGTCCTTGTTGTCGTCCCAGCGTTTCGTCACCGTCGTCATATCGAACGCGGGGTCGTGAACGGTGATCAGGGCGTGCGGCGTGATGAACGCCCGCACTTCCGACTTGGTCAGCTCGCTGGTCTTCGGGTCGAAGTGCACGGCGTACACCGCCATGAACAGATGGGTGTCGTAGCGGTCGACCTTGGGCCGCTGGTGCGCGTTCACCGCATCCTCGACCGCGAGCGGATGCAGCGACAGCTCCTCCTCGATGGCGGCGAGGTCGCCGGCGGTGGGGGACTCGAAGTCCGCCCACACCGCGGTATCCTTCTCGCCCACGTGGTCGGAGATCTGGGCCACGGGAAAGTCCTGGGCGGTGAGCACGCCATCGCGGTAGAGGCGTGTGGTGACCATCGGGCCATGCTAACGCCTGCCGCTTTGGTAGCCTGGGCTTGCTTACCAACGAGGGTGCGCCGCAGTACTCCGGAGAGAGCAAGCACATTCATGACTACACCTGAAAAACCCGACGCCAACGCCTCCGGGCCCGATGGTGCCACCCGTAGGCCGATCGTCGCCGGCGAATACAGCTTCATCGTCGTCTCGAACCGGCTCCCGGTCGACCGCGTGATCGACGCCGACGGCAATGCCAGCTGGGCCGGGTCCCCCGGGGGGCTGGTGACGGCGCTCGAGCCCGTCATGCGTAAGAACGAGGGCGCGTGGATCGGATGGGGCGGCCAGCCGGATCTGGAATTCGAGCCGTTCGACAACGACGGCATCCGTGTCGTGCCGGTGCCGCTGAGCGCCGAAGACATCGAGAACTACTACGAGGGCTTTTCCAACGACACCCTGTGGCCGCTCTATCACGACGTGATCGCGCCGCCGAGCTTCCACCGCGAATGGTGGGAGACCTACGTGGAGGTCAATCAGCGCTTCGCCCGTGCCGCCGCCGAGGCCGCCGCGGAGGGTGCGATCGTCTGGGTGCAGGACTATCAGCTGCAGCTGGTGCCCAAGATGCTGCGCGAACTGCGCCCCGACCTCACCATCGGTTTCTTCAACCACATCCCGTTTCCGCCCTACGGCATCTACTCACAGCTGCCGTGGCGTGCGCAGATCGTCGAGGGCCTTCTCGGTGCGGACGTGATCGGGTTCCAGCGGGTCGCCGATGCCAGCAACTTCCAACGCGCGGTCCGCCGCCTCAAGGGCTACGTGACCAAGGGCACGCAGGTGGAGGTGCCACTCGTCGACCAGACGCCCGGGGTACGGGTGTTCGGTCCGATCAAGCGCCAGGGAAGCTTCCGCACGGTGATCGCCCGCGCCTTCCCGATCTCCATCGACTCGGAGAGCTTCGAGGAACTCGCCCGCAGCGCGTCGGTGCAGGAGCGCGCCCGGCAGATCCGCGAAGACCTCGGCAACCCGAAGACCGTGATGCTCGGGGTCGACCGCCTCGACTACACCAAGGGCATCGGGCACCGTCTCAAGGCCTACGGAGAACTGCTCGCCGAGGGAAAGCTCAACGCGGAAGACGTCACCCTGGTGCAGGTCGCCAACCCCAGCCGCGAGCGGGTGCAGGCGTACATGGAGCTGCGCGACGAGATCGAGCTCACCGTCGGACGCATCAACGGCGACTACGGCACCATCGCGCACGCGCCGATCAGCTACCAGCACCACGGCTTCCCGCGGGACGAGATGGTGGCGCTCTACCTCGCGGCCGACATCATGCTGGTGACGGCCCTGCGCGACGGCATGAATCTCGTCGCGAAGGAATACGTCGCCTGCCGCTTCGACGACGACGGCGTGCTGGTGCTCAGTGAATTCGCCGGTGCCTCCGACGAGTTGAAGCGTGCGCTGCTCATCAACCCGCACGACATCGAGGGCCTCAAGGAGGTCATCCTGCAGGCGATCAGCATGCCCAAGCGCGACCGTCGCGCCCGCATGCGGTCGTTGCGCAAGCGCGTGCTCGAACACGATGTCTCCCGCTGGTCGACCGAATTCCTCGAGGTGCTGGGAAGCTACGCCCACCACGGATCCGCGGGGCACGAACTCCGCTGATGGTCGACGTCGATACCCCTCCCGCCTTCTCCCGCCTGCCCGAACCGTTCATCGGCGCGCTGCGCGAACTCGCCCGCACCCGGCGCCTCCTGGTCGCCCTGGACTTCGACGGAACACTCGCCCCCGAGGTCGACGACCCCGAGAAGGCGCGTGCGCTGCCCGAGGCCCGCGCGGCGGTGCTGCGCCTGGCCGGGATGCCGAACACCCGCGTCGCCCTCGTCTCTGGCCGGGCGTTGAAGAGCCTCATCCACGTGGCCGACGTGCCCGACACGGTGCTGCTGGTCGGCTCGCACGGAATCGAGCTGCGCCTCGACGATCCGAAGGACGCGGTGTCGCTCGACACCGCCGAACTCGAGCGGGTCGACACCCTCAAAGACGTGCTCAGCGAGGTCGCCGACTCCTTCGACCAGGTCTGGCTCGAGCCCAAGCCCGCCGGGTTCGCCCTGCACACCCGTCTCGCTACCGAACAGAACTCCCGCATCGCGCACCTGGTCGCGCGCCAGGAGACCGCCGCCGAGGATTCCGGGCTCACCGTGCGTGACGGCAAGAACGTGCTCGAGTTCTCGGTGCGCTCCACCACCAAGGGCGAGGCGGTGCAGCACCTGCGCGAGTACACGGCCGCCACCGCGGTCTTCTACGCCGGCGACGACGTCACGGACGAAGACGCATTCGAGGCTCTGGGGGCGGATGACGTCGGCCTCAAGAGCGGCGAGGGTGCGACCCTCGCCAACTTCCGGGTGCCCGGCCCGATCGACGTGGCGCGGGCGCTCAACCTGCTCGCCGATCTGCGCGACGGCGACGTGCACGAGCAGTAGCGAGCGGGCCGGAGCATACCCCGCGCGCCCCTAAACTCGTTACATGCCGGAAACAGTTGACTGGAAGCCCCGTTCTCGCGTCGTCACCGACGGAATCGAAGCCACCACCAGCCGCGGAATGCTGCGGGCTGTAGGGATGGGCGACGCCGACTGGGAGAAGCCGCAGATCGGCATCGCCAGCTCATGGAACGAGATCACGCCCTGCAACCTCTCGCTCGACCGCCTCGCGCAGGCGTCGAAGGAGGGCGTGCACTCCGGCGGTGGCTACCCACTGCAGTTCGGCACCATCTCCGTCAGCGACGGCATCTCGATGGGCCACGTCGGCATGCACTTCTCCCTGGTCAGCCGCGAGGTCATCGCCGACTCCGTCGAGGTGGTCATGGAGGCCGAGCGCCTCGACGGCTCCGTGCTCCTGGCCGGCTGCGACAAGTCGCTGCCCGGCATGCTGATGGCTGCCGCGCGACTGAACCTGGCATCCGTCTTCCTCTACGCCGGATCGATCGCACCGGGGTGGGTCAAGCTCACCGACGGCACCGAGAAGGAGATCACGATCATCGACTCCTTCGAGGCGGTCGGCGGTCTGAAGGCCGGCACGATGAGTGCCGAGGATGCGCACCGCATCGAGTGCGCCTTCGCCCCGGGCGAGGGTGCCTGCGGCGGCATGTACACCGCCAACACCATGGCCAGCGTCGCCGAGGCGCTCGGGATGTCGCTGCCGGGCTCCACGAGTCCGGCCAGCGCCGACCGCCGCCGCGACTACTTCGCCCACCGCTCGGGCGAGGCCGTCGTGAACATGCTGCGCCTCGGCATCACCACCCGCGACATCCTCACCAAGAAGGCCTTCGAGAACGCCATCACCGTCGCCATGGCGCTCGGCGGTTCGACCAACGTCGTGCTTCACCTGCTCGCCATCGCGCACGAGGCCGAGGTCGATCTCACCATCGACGACTTCAACCGCATCGGCGACAAGGTGCCGCACCTCGCCGACATGAAGCCTTTCGGTCGCTACGTGATGGCCGACATCGACCGTCACGGCGGCATCCCGGTGCTGATGCAGGCTCTCCTGGAGGCGGGCCTGCTGCACGGCGACTGCCTCACCGTGACCGGCAAGACCGTCGCCGAGAACCTCGCCGAGCTGCACCCCGACCCGCTCGACGGCAAAGTGCTGCGGAAGATGGACAACCCGATCCACAAGACCGGCGGCCTCACCATCCTCAAGGGTTCGCTCGCCCCCGGTGGCGCGGTGGTCAAGACGGCCGGCTTCGACGCCGATGTGTTCCAGGGCCCCGCGCGCGTGTTCGAGCGCGAACGCGAGGCGATGGACGCCCTGACCGAGGGAAAGATCCAGAAGGGCGACATCGTCGTCATCACCTACGAGGGCCCGAAGGGCGGCCCGGGAATGCGCGAGATGCTCGCCATCACTGCCGCCATCAAGGGCGCCGGACTCGGCAAGGATGTACTACTCTTGACGGACGGCAGATTCTCAGGCGGCACAACCGGACTGTGTATCGGCCACATAGCACCCGAAGCGGTGGACGCAGGTCCTATCGCCTTCGTGCGCGATGGTGATCTAATACGGGTCGATATCGCAGCTCGCTCCCTCGACCTACTCGTCGAGCCGGCTGAGCTCGCAGCTCGCCGCTCTGGCTGGGCTCCGCTTCCCCCGCGCTACACCCGTGGCGTCCTCGCGAAATATGCCAAGCTCGTGCACTCCGCCGCAGAGGGTGCCATCACTGGATAACTCCAGTACCGGCTGATCGCCTCGGCGTTACGCCACCACCATTCGTGCACCACGATTACCCAAGGAATCATCGATGCCCACGGAATCCAGCCCCGTGCCAGCCGCAGGTAAATCCACGGCGAAGACCCCCGAGATCCTCACCGGGTCCGGTCAGATCCTGCGCTCCCTCGAGGCGCTCGGGATCACGGATGTCTTCGGCCTCCCCGGCGGCGCGATCATGCCGTTCTATGACGAGCTCATGTCCTCCACCGGCATCCGTCACATCCTCGTTCGACACGAACAGGGTGCCGGCCACGCCGCAGAGGGGTATGCCTCCTCGTCGGGCCGCATCGGCGTCGCCATCGCGACCTCCGGCCCCGGCGCGACCAACCTGGTCACCGCCATCGCCGATGCCTACATGGACTCGGTGCCCCTGCTCGCGATCACCGGCCAGGTGTTCTCGACCCTGATGGGCACGGACGCCTTCCAGGAGGTCGACATCTCCGGCATCACGATGCCGATCACGAAGCACTCGTTCCTGGTGACCCGGCCGGAAGACGTGCCGGCAACCATCGCGGCCGCCGTGCACATCGCCACCACCGGCCGCCCCGGCCCCGTGCTGGTTGACGTCACCAAGGACGCCCAGCAGAACAGCGCCCCGTTCATCTGGCCGCCCAAGGTCGACCTTCCCGGCTATCGTCCGGTGACGAAGGCGCACGGCAAGCAGATCCAGGCGGCGGCACAGCTGCTGGCCGAGGCGAAGCGTCCCGTCTTCTACGTGGGTGGCGGCGTCATCCGGGCCCAGGCATCCGCTGAGCTTCTCGAACTGGCGGAGAGCGTCGGCGCCCCCGTCGTCACGACGCTGATGGCCCGCGGTGCCTTCCCCGACTCCAACCCGCTCAACCTGGGGATGCCCGGCATGCACGGCACGGTGCCGGCGGTGCTCGCCATCCAGGAGTCCGATCTGCTGATCTCCCTCGGCGCCCGCTTCGACGACCGGGTCACCGGCAAGCCCAGCGAGTTTGCCCCGGACGCCAAGGTCGTCCACGTGGACATCGACCCGGCCGAGATCTCGAAGATCCGCATCGCGGATGTTCCGATCGTCGGCGATGCCAAGGACGTCATCGCCGATCTGACCACCGCCTTCGCCGAGGCGACCGCGAAGAGCGGCAAGCCCGACCTCTCCGAGTGGTGGACCCGACTCGAGCAGCTGCGGAAGCTCTATCCGCTCGGCTACGACGAGCCCGAAGACGGACTGCTCAGCCCGCAGTACGTGATCGAGCGCATCGGCCAGATCACCGGGCCGGAAGCGGTCTACGCGGCCGGCGTCGGCCAGCACCAGATGTGGGCCGCGCAGTTCATCAAATACGAACGCCCCAACTCGTGGCTCAACTCGGGTGGTGCCGGCACCATGGGCTACGGCGTTCCCGCCGCCATGGGCGCGAAGGTGGCCGAGCCCGACCGCATCGTCTGGGCGATCGACGGTGACGGATGCTTCCAGATGACCAACCAGGAGCTCGCCACCTGTGTCATCAACAACATCCCGATCAAGGTCGCGATCATCAACAACTCCTCGCTCGGCATGGTGCGCCAGTGGCAGTCACTGTTCTACGACGGCCGGCACTCGTTCACCGATCTCAACACCGGGCACGGCACGGCAATGGTGCCCGACTTCGTGAAGTTGGCCGACGCGTATGGTGCACTCGGCATCCGTGTCACGTCGAAGGACGAGGTGGATGCCGCCATCGAGCTCGCCAATGCCACCAACGACCGCCCCGTGGTGATCGACTTCATCGTCAGCCGCGATTCCATGGTCTGGCCGATGGTGCCGCAGGGCGTCGGCAACTCCTCTGTTCAGTACGCGCGCGATCACGCGCCCGAGTGGGAAGGTGAGTAACGCGATGAGTCACCACGTGCTCTCCCTGCTGGTCGAAGACAAGCCCGGCCTGCTCACCCGTGTCGCAGGGCTGTTCGCCCGCCGCGGCTTCAACATCGAGTCCCTCGCCGTGGGCGCGAGCGAGATCCCCGGGCTGTCGCGCATCACCGTGGTGGTGGATGTCGACGAGCTTCCGCTCGAACAGGTCACCAAGCAGCTCAACAAGCTCATCAACGTGATCAAGATCGTGGAGCTCGACCCCGCACAGACCGTGCAGCGCGAGCACATGTTGATCAAGGTGCGGGTCGACAACACCTCCCGCAGCCAGATCCTCGAGGCCGCCACGCTGTTCCGGGCACGGATCGTGGATGTCGCCCCCGACGCCCTCGTGATCGAGGTCACCGGCGACACGGCGAAGGTGCAGGCGCTGCTGCGCGTGCTCGAGCCCTACGGCATCAAGGAGATCGCGCAGTCGGGCCTTCTCGCCATCGGCCGCGGCGGCAAGAGCATCACCGAGCGGGTCTTCAAGAACTAGGAGCACGTGAAGCACGCCCCGTAGATCGAGTAGGCCGGCCACGGCCGGATCGAGATCTTCCCAAGAAAAAACCGAACCACGAAACAGCAGGTTTCGATACGCGTCCTCGTTCCTCGGGCGCTACTCAACCAGCGGACAACGAAAAGGAAAAGCACAGTGACCGAAATCTTCTACGACAACGACGCCGACCTCGCCCTCATCCAGAGCAAGAAGGTCGCCGTCATCGGCTACGGCTCGCAGGGCCACGCCCACGCGCAGAACCTGCGCGACTCGGGCGTCGAGGTCGTCGTCGGCCTCAAGCCCGACTCGAAGTCAGTCGCCAAGGCCCAGGAGGCCGGCTTCACCGTGCTGAGCGCCGCCGAGGCATCCGAGTGGGCCGACGTCATCGTCATCCTCGCGCCCGACCAGCACCAGCGCGGGCTGTACGCCGCAGACATCCAGCCGCACCTCGCCGACGGCAAGGCCATCCTGTTCGGTCACGGCTTCAACATCCGCTTCGGCTACATCAAGGCGCCCGAGGGCGTCGACGTGATCATGGTCGCCCCCAAGGGACCGGGCCACACCGTGCGCCGCGAGTACGAGGCCGGCCGTGGTGTTCCGGTCATCGTCGCCGTCGAGCAGGACGCCTCGGGCCAGGCCTGGGACCTCGCCTGGTCGTACGCCAAGGCCATCGGTGGCCTGCGTGCCGGCGGCATCAAGACCACCTTCACCGAAGAGACCGAGACCGACCTGTTCGGTGAGCAGGCGGTGCTCTGCGGCGGTGTCTCGCAGCTCGTCCAGTACGGCTTCGAGACCCTCACCGAGGCCGGCTACCAGCCGCAGATCGCGTACTTCGAGGTGCTGCACGAGCTCAAGCTCATCGTCGACCTCATGTGGGAGGGCGGCATCGCCAAGCAGCGCTGGTCGGTCTCCGACACGGCCGAGTACGGCGACTACGTCTCCGGCCCGCGCGTCATCGACCCGCACGTGAAGGAGAACATGCAGGCCGTTCTCGCCGACATCCAGTCCGGTGCATTCGCCGAGCGCTTCATCGCAGACCAGGATGCCGGCGCACCCGAGTTCCTCGCCCTGCGGGAGAAGGGTGCCGCCCACCCGATCGAGGCCACCGGCAAGGAGCTGCGTGCACTCTTCGCCTGGAAGCAGCAGGACGCGGATTACACCGACGGCTCAGCTGCCCGCTAACGCGCAAGTAGCCCCCTCGGTGCAGTCCTGACACTGTGCTTGTTTGGCCGCTTCGCGGCGGGCAACGGCAGCGCTGCTCGCTAGCGCGCAGGTAGCTCCGTCGGTGCAGTCCTGACACTGTGCTTGTTTGGCCGCTTCGCGGCGGGCGACGGCAGCGCGGCCCGCTAGCGCGCAGGTAGCAGAAACGGCCCGGGTTCTTCGGAACCCGGGCCGTTTCTGCGCTCCGAGCCGCGGCATCCGCTCGCCGAGTGACCGCGCTACGAGTGGCCGCGCTACGAGTGACCGCGCTACGAGTGGCCGCGCTACGAGTGACCGCGCTACGAGTGACCGAGATGCATGTGTTCGAAATGACGGAGATTTTGCGAAGATGCTCGATCTGGCCAACGAATTCGTGAGGAATGACAGAATCTCCGTCGTTTCTGACGAGGAAGGGCTCGGCGGAGAGATGGTGCGGCAGAGTGGCTCGCCGGAAGAGCCAGCGAGCTAGTTGAGCGCGTTGACCAGGGCGACGATGCCGGCGATGATTCCGGCCCAGACGACGCCGGAGACGCCGAAGGCGATGGCGAGACCCTGCAGGCGACGGCGGTGCTTGAGCGCACTCTCGCCGGATGCCGCGAAGACAGCCGCGCGCGGAAGAGTCCGGTCGGTCGATTCGGCAATGCTGGTCATCTGAGCCCCCGCTCGTGTGACACCCCCGTGCCACGCCTCCAGACTACGTGCTGGGGTCGGCGATTGCGAGGGTTCACCCCCGGAGTGGGGGATCGGGCGGCTGCTCATGCGTCGCACGCTACGCCTGCGGGCTGGATATAGCAGGAGAACCGCGGCTAACTGACCTCGGCAGGGCGAGGTCGTCCGCTCAGTGGGGAACGTGCATCCAGACGAGGCCGCTGAGGTCGAGCTGGGTCGCATCGCCCTCGTCGATGATCGTCATGAGCATGTCGTCGCAGGTGGAGCAGCGCACGATGTACGCCTTCGGCTGCACGTAGACCATCGCCTGGGCGAGCATCGCGACTTCGCCGCAACTCACACAGCGGGCGGAGGCAAGGGTCACGTCGAACCGGAACAGGTCCGATAGGGGACCGGCGAGGATGTTGCCGTCGACATGGCTCGTCATCATGCGCCTCCGAAACGCTCGGTCTTCACTCGTGCTGCGGGATGCCCGAGGCCGACGAGCGCGTCGGCCACCGCTTCGACGAACCCGGTCGGGCCGCAGACGAAGACCATCGGGTTGTCGCTCGGGGGGATGGTGACGGCGGCCAGGTCGGCGGCGGTGATCCGCGCGGCGGGCCGGGGCCAGTCATCCGGAGTTCTGCGCGTGTACAGCCAGGTCACGTCGAGGCCGGGCGCCGGGCGCCCGAGCTCGCCGCGGTAGAAGGCGTCCTCAGGCGCGCGCAACGAGTAGAGCAGACGGAACGGCGCAGCGCTGTTCGCCGCCGCTCGCGAGCGGATCATCGAGATCAGCGGCACGATTCCCGAACCGCCGCCGATGAGCTGCACCGGACCGGTGTCTTCGGGGCGCCAGACGAACCAGCCGCCGAGCGGGCCGCGCAGCTCGAGCTGATCGCCGACCATGACATCCTCGACCAGGTAGGGCGAGACTTCGCCGTTCGGTACCTCGTCGATCGCCAGTTCGATGCGCTGGCCCGCACCCGCCGACGCGATCGAGTACGAGCGCACCGCCTGGTATCCGTCGGGGGCGGTGAGGCGCAGGTCGGTGTGCTGGCCGGCCAGGTTGCCGCCCCAGCCGGGCACGTCGATGGTAAGGCTGCGACCGGAGGTCGATTCACGCTCGGCGGAGACGACCGTGCCCACCCGCCACACGGTGGTGTCGACCGCGCTGGCCGGCGCGACGCCGTTGTCTTGCAGTTCGCTGGTGACGTCGCTCACGAATAGCGTTGTTCGAGCCAGGGATCCCCGTACAGGTTGTATCCGTTCTGCTCCCAGAAACCGGGCTGGTCGGTCTTCTGCATGACCAGGCCGTGGATCCACTTCGCGCTCTTCCAGAAGTAGAGGTGCGGCACGAGCAGACGCGCCGGGCCGCCGTGTTCCGGGCCGAGGGGCGCGCCGTCGAACTCGGTCACGATCCAGGCCTTGTTGCCCATCAGGTCGGCGAGCGGCACGTTCGTGGTGTACCCGCCATAGGAGTGCTCCATGACGTACTGATACGAGGTGTCGACACCCTCGAACAGGGTGTCCAGGGAGACCCCGCGCCAGTGCGTGCCGAGCTTCGACCAGCGGGTGACGCAGTGGATGTCCGTGTCCACGTCGACGATCGGGAGCGCGTGCAGCTGTTCCCAGTTCCATTTGTGCACCGCGCCGGACTCCGTCGCGATGGAGAACTCCCACTCATCCGTGTGGATGCGCGGCGTCGGGCCGGCCGAGAGCACGGGGAAGTCGGTGGTGAGGTACTGACCGGGCGGCAGGGACGGGTCGCTTTCGCGCCGGTGTCCACCGAACCCACGAGAGATCACAGCCATGTCGGGCCCCTTTCATCGTATGTATTCAGAGTAGTGAGCGACCGGCCGCGATGGGGCACGAATCCCTTAAGATCGAGTATGGTCTCGCTCGCGCTCGGCATCCCTTCGATTCGCCGCGATCCGGCCACGATGCCCTCCACCCATGGTCGGCCCGACGTGCCGGGGCTCGTCGACCGGTTCGGGCGCACCGCCCGCGACCTGCGCATCTCGGTCACCGAGAAGTGCTCGCTGCGCTGCACCTACTGCATGCCGGAGGCAGGGCTGCCCGCGATCGCGCGCGACGACCTGCTCACCCCCGAGGAGATCGGACGACTCGTCGGCATCGGGGCCCGCGACCTCGGCGTTCACGACGTGCGCTTCACCGGTGGGGAGCCGCTGATGCGGGCCGACCTGGCCGAGATCATCCGTCGGTCGTCCTCGGTCGCCGGCGGGGCATCCATCTCGATGACGACCAATGCGATCGGGCTCGACCACCGCATCCACGAGCTCGTGGATGCCGGACTCACCCGCATCAATATCTCCCTCGACACCGTCGACCGCGACCACTTCGCCCGCCTTACCCGCCGCGACCGGCTGCCCAGCGTGTTCGCCGGCATCCAGGCGGCGAAAGAGGCGGGGATGACGCCGCTCAAGATCAACGCGGTGCTCATGCGCGACACCCTCGCCGGCGCCGTCGACCTGCTGGCGTGGTCGCTGGAGAATGGCGTGCGGCTGCGCTTCATCGAGCAGATGCCGTTGGATGCCGACGAGACCTGGGCCCGCGACAACATGGTGGATGCTGCCGAGCTGCTCGATCTGCTCGGTGCGCGGTTCACGCTCACTCAACCGCACCGCGAAGACCCGTCCGCGCCGGCGGAGGAATGGATCGTCGACGGCGGTGTCGGAACGGTCGGCATCATCGCCTCGGTGACCCGGTCGTTCTGCGCCGACTGCGACCGCACCCGCATCACCGCGGAGGGCACCGTCCGCTCCTGCCTGTTCGGCGACGACGAGACCGACCTGCGCGCACTGCTGCGCGGCGGGGCGGACGACGCGACCATTGCCGACTGGTGGCGCGCGGCCATGTGGGGCAAGCAGGCCGGGCACGGAATGGACCGGTCCGACTTCGTGCGCCCGCAGCGCAGCATGGGAGCGATCGGTGGCTGAGGTGCTGATCCGGTATTTCGCCGCGGCGGCGGAGGCGGCCGGTACCGAGGAGGAGACCATGCCCGCGGTGCCGACGGTGGGGGAGCTTCGCGCCTCGCTGATCGAGCGGTATGGGGACGGGATGCGGCGCGTGCTCGCGTCGGGTTCGTTCCTGGTCGACGGCGTGGTCTCGCGCGATGACGCGCGTGCGGTCGGCGCCCGGGTCGACGTGCTGCCGCCCTTCGCCGGGGGCTGAGCCGCGGCGGTTAGAGACCGACCCACTCCGTGGCGCCGTCGGCGAGATGCTGCCGCTTCCAGATCGGCACGGTCTGCTTGATCAGGTCGACCAGTTTCTCGCACGCGGCGAAGGCCTCGCCGCGGTGTCCGGCAGCGACGGCGGCGACCAGGGCGATGTCACCCACCTCGAGGTGGCCGACGCGGTGCACCGCAGCGACGGGCAGTCCGGTCTCGGCGGTGATCGTTGCGCAGCACTCGGCGAGGAAGCGCGCGGCATCCGGATGCGCCTGGTATTCGAGCGCGCTGACCGCGAGCCCGTGATCGTGGTTGCGTACGATTCCGCGGAAGGTGACCAGGGCGCCGTGCTCGTCGGAGAGCACCGCCTCTTCGACCACGGCGGCGTCGATCGGGGTGTCGGAGATGAGCGAGAAGTCAGTCATGGATGCCTCCTCCGGCGATCTGGGCGACGAGGTGCGTGAGCACGCCGTCGAGCACGGCGAGCCCGTCTCTGACCCCGCCGGGTGATCCCGGCAGGTTCACGATGACCGTGCCGTCGGCGGCGCCGGCGAGTCCGCGGCTGAGCGCGGCGGTCGGAGTCGTCGCGAGGCCGGCCGCACGGATCGCCTCGGCGATGCCGGGCAGCTGCCGGTCGAGGTGGGGGAGTGTCGCCTCCGGGGTCTGGTCGGTGGGGCTCAGCCCGGTGCCTCCGGTGGTGAGGATGACCGCGGGGCGACTGGCCAGCACGCGGGTGACCTCGGCCGCGACATCCGCATCGGCAACGACCGTGACCGCGTCGACGGCGAACCCGTGCTCGCGCAGCCAGCCGGCGATGAGCGGCCCGGTGGTGTCGTCGCGGGTGCCGGCGGCGCCGCCCGTGGAGGCCACGATGACGGCAGCGGTATCGGGCCGCAGGGCCGGCGCCGTGATGACGCCGTCGCGGGTCCAGTGACCGTGCTTGCCGCCGGTCTTCTGCTCCAGCCGGATCTCGCCGAGCACGGCGGCGGGGTCCACCGCCTTGACCATGTCGTGCAGGGTGAGCCCGGCGATGGCCACGGCCGTGAGCGCCTCCATCTCGACGCCGGTCTTGCCGGTGGTCTTGGTGGTGGCCGTGATCAGGATCGCATCAGCGGTGAAGGCGAAGTCGACGTTCACCGAGCTCAGCGGGAGCGGATGGCAGAGCGGGATGAGCGCGCTGGTCTGTTTGGCGCCCATGATGCCGGCGATGCGCGCGGTCGAGAGCACGTCGGCCTTGGGCATGCCGTCGGCCTTGACGAGCGCGATGACCTCGGGCGTCGTCGTCAATCGGCCGGTGGCGGTGGCGGTGCGCGCGGTGATCGACTTGTCACCCACATCGACCATGTGCGCGCGACCCTGCGCATCGAGATGACTCAGGTCGTTCACAGCGCTATGGTCTCCACGATGTCGCCCTTCGTCAGTTCCACGGTCTGCGCCGGAATGTCGATCAACAGGTCGGATGCCGCGAGCCCGGCCACCAGGTGCGAGCTGGCTCCGCCGACCACGGTCACACCATCCTCGCCTACGGCACGTCCGCGCAGCAGCTGGCGCTTTCCGGGCACAGAACGCAGGTCGGTGTCGAGCATGCGGGGGCGCCGGAGGGCGGCGGGCAGCCCGGCGCGCTCCCGCAGCACCGGTGCGACGAACATCTCCACCGAGATCTGGGTGCTCACCGGATTGCCGGGAAAGCTGATCACCGGAACGCCGTCGACCACCGCCGTTGCCTGTGGGCCGCCGGGCTGCATCGCGATGGTCGTCACGGTCGCGCCGAGCGGTTCGAGCACCTCGCGCACCACCTCGTAGTCACCCATCGAGATGCCGCCGGAGGTGATGACCAGGTCGGCTGCCTCGGTCGCGCCGCGGAGGGCCTCGCGGAAGGCCTCGTGATCGTCGGCGACCCGCGCCGTGAAGACGACGGATGCCCCGGCCGCTCGCACCGCGGACACCACGGCGATCGCGTTCGAGTCGTAGACCTGCCCGGGCTGGGGGTCGACACCGGCGGCAACGAGCTCCGCGCCGGTGGTGATGACGGCGACCCGCACCGGCGCGATCACGTCGACGCTCGCGATGCCCGCGGCGGCCAGTGCGGCCAGGTGGCGTGAGCCGAGCACGGTGGCCGACGGCAGCAGTCGGTCGCCCGTGCGTAGGTCGCTGCCGCGGTCGCGCACGTAGGCGCCGACCGCGCGCGGGGTCTCGAAGATCACCAGCCCGTCGACGACGGCGGCGTCTTCGACCGGCACCACGGCATCCGCTCCGACCGGCACGACGGCGCCGGTCATGATGCGCACAGCGGTGCCGGGCTCGAGTGCAGCCGGCACGCCCGGGCGGGCCGGAATCTCGCCGACGATCGGCAGCTCGGCCGGTACCACGGCGATGTCGGCGGCGCGCACGGCGAAGCCGTCCATCTGCGAGTTGCGGAACAGCGGCAGGTCGACGGGGGAGGTGACGGCGCTGGCGGTGACGTGGCCGAGCGCCTCGTCGAGCGGCAGGGTCTCGACGCGACGGTCGAACTGCAGCAGGGAGCGGATCAACGCCGCATGCTCATCGACCGTCGCGCGGCGGTGCTGCAGGGACATGGGCTCAGTACCGGGCGATCTCGGCGTCGACCTCGCGCGACCACGCGTCGATGCCGCCCTCGAGGTGTCGGGCGGCGATGCCCTGCTCGGCGAGACGCTGCAGCGCAGCGGCAGAGCGCACGCCGTGGTGGCAGTACAGCACCGCACCCACCGGCGGGTCTGCCAGCAGTTCGTCCACGGTCGCCGCCCGAGAGCCGGGAATGCTCGCGAGCTCGATCTCCCAGGGCTCCCGGATGTCGACCAGGTCGATGTCGTTGTCGTCCGTCGCGAGCTCCGCGGCCAGCTCTGCCGCAACGAGGCCGGACTCCTGCGGGCCGACACCGCAGAACAGGTCGTAGTCGATCAGCTCGGTGACGGTCTCGCCGTCCGGGTCTTTCTGGTAGCTCAGCTCGCGGAACCCGCCGCTGAGAGAATCGAAGGTGGTGACCCTGCCGATCAGCGGCTCGCCCACGCCCGTGATGATCTTGATCGCCTCGCCGGCCATCAGCGATCCGATGACCGAGACGACCGTCGGAAGCACACCGCCGGCCTCGCACGACAGCACGGAGCCCGGGGCGGGAGGGGTCGGGAACAGGTCGCGGTACTGCGGTCCGCGGTCAGCCCAGCTCACGCCGACCTGCCCCGAGTACTGAGACACTGCGCCCCAGACCAGGGGGATTCCGGTGAGCGTCGCCGAGTCCGCCGCGAGATAGCGGGTGGGAAAATTGTCGCTGCCGTCGAGCACCAGGTCATAGAGGGCGAAGAGTTCGAGCGCGGTGTCGGAGCTGAGCCGCTGGTCGATGACCTCGACGCGGGTGGCCGGGTTGAGGGCGGCGATGCTCTCGGCGGCCGAGGTGACCTTGGCCGCGCCGACATCCGCGGGGGTGTGGATGAGCTGGCGGTGCAGATTGCTGGTCTCCACGCGGTCGTCGTCGACGATACCGATCGCCCCGATACCGGCGGTGCCGACTCCCGCGGCGGCCAGGCTCGGGAGCACAGAACTGCCGAGGCCACCGGCTCCGATGACCAGCACGCGAGCACCAGCGAGTTTGGCCTGAGCGTCGTGACCGAAGCCGGGGAGCGCGATCTGACGGCTGTACCGAAGGTCGGCGGAAATCGTGTCGGACATCCCACGATTCTCGCAGGGTGGGAGCAGATTCATCGGATTTCTCCGGCCGGAGCCGTGATTGATCCGAGGAATCGGATTTAGGATGGCTTTCATGTCGCAAATACGGATCAAGGATGCCGCCTCGTACCTCGGGGTCAGCGACGACACGGTGCGCAGGTGGATCGATCAGGGCGTGCTGGAGAGCGGCAAGGATGACTCCGGCCGCGCGGTCGTCGACGGTCTCGCCCTGGCGACCCTGGCCAAAGAGCACGCGGTGCTGCCCGACGACCCGTCCGGCATCGGTCGCTCCGCGCGCAATCGGTTCGTGGGCCTGGTGACGGGCATCGTGATGGACACGGTCATGGCGCAGGTAGAGCTGCAGTGCGGTCCGCACCGGGTGGTCTCTCTGATGAGCAGCGAGGCCGTGCGCGAACTCGGCCTCGAACTCGGATCCGTCGCCGTCGCCGTCGTGAAGGCCACGACCGTGATCGTCGAGACCCCCGCATCCGCCCAGAGATGAGGACGGCCATGAGGAAGGTTGCCATCGCCGCAGTCGCGCTCGCGGTCGTGCTCGGCGCCACCGCCTGCTCGTCGTCGACCCCCGCCGCCCGCCCGAGCGCCACGACCGACTCGCTCAGCGGCAGCATCACCGTCTTCGGCGCGGCCTCGCTCACCACGACCTTCACCGCCCTCGCCACCGACTTCGAGAAGCTGCACCCGAAGGTGACCGTCGCCAC
>Ga0247737_1000377_pt1 | contig 17519 bp, 18 predicted proteins | sample UWRJL028104C2_FD_180937 | JGI IMG/M metagenome (GOLD analysis project Ga0247737, IMG submission 180937) | Plant litter microbial communities from Arlington Agricultural Research Station in Wisconsin, United States - UWRJ-L028-104C-2 | ecosystem: Environmental > Terrestrial > Plant litter >...
CGGTCGCCTCCAGTTGTGTGATCGACTTCAGTCGCAGCATCTGGTCGATCACGTAGTTGCGTCGGTCGGTCGCGGCCTGCCGGTCCTGGGTCGCCGGATCGTAGGCCGAGGGTGCCTTGACCAGCCCGGCGAGCAGGGCCGACTCGGTGAGGTTGAGATCCCGGGGCAGCTTCGAGAAGAAAACCTGAGCGGCGGCGAAGATTCCGTACGCCCGGTGGCCGTAGTACGCCGCGTTCAGGTAGCGCTCGAGGATCTCCTGCTTGGTGAGGCGCTTCTCGAGCTCGATGCTGAGCCGCATCTCGCGCAGTTTGCGTCCGGTGGTCTGCTCGGTCGCGTCCAGCGCTTCCTTCGGCGTGTTCGCCCCGTCGCGCAGCGCCATCCGCACGTACTGCATGGTCAGCGTCGACGCGCCCTGGGACACCCCGCCGGCCTGCTGGTTGGCGACGAAGGCGCGGGCCACGCCCTTGGCGTCCACGCCGTTGTGCTCGTAGAAGCGGTTGTCTTCGGACGCCACGATCGCCTGGGTGACGTACGGCGACATGTCGCCGATCTTCGTGGGCTTGCGGTGCTCCTCGTAGAACATCGTCAGCAGCGTCTTGCCGTCGTTGGCGTACACGTAGGTGGTCTGCGCGTTCGGCACCACGGTGAGCTCTTCGGGCATGGCCTGAAGAGCCTCGGTGCCGGCTTTGACGCCGAGTCCGGCGAGGGCGGCCAGGGGGTAGGCGAGTCCGGAAATCACGAGACCTGCGATCAGACCGGCGCGGACGAGGGGTGCGACTTTTCCAGCTGCCACCACATGAAGGTATGACAAACACGTTCATGACCGGATGGATCGGCCGAAAGTTAAACGTCGTAAGAGGTCGGGCATGCTGACACCATGACGATCGACCTCGGACACCACGGCGACACCGAGGTGGGCGCGGGGCTGATCGATCTGGCCGTCAACGTGCGCCGCGGGCCCAGGCCGACCTGGCTGGCCGAGCCCCTGCGGGCCTCGCTGGACGACCTGGCCGCGTACCCGGAAGGGACCGAGGCCACGACGGCCGTGGCCCGAAGGCACGGGCGTGAACCGTCGGAGGTTCTGCTGACGGCGGGCGCGGCCCAGGCCTTCGTCCTGATCGCGCAGGCGCTGCGCGGGACTCGCCGCCCGGTCGTGGTACATCCGCAGTTCACCGAGCCCGAAGCCGCCCTGCGCAATGCCGGTCACACCGTCGAGCGGGTGCTGTTGCGGGCCGACGACGGCTTCCGGCTCGACGCCGCGCTGGTGCCCGACGACGCCGACCTGGTCTTCGTCGGCAATCCCACCAACCCGACCTCGGTGCTGCACCCGGCCGACGAGATCGCCGCGCTGGCCCGCCCGGGCCGGGTGCTCGTCGTCGACGAGGCGTTCGCCGACACGACCTACCGTGCGGGTGTGCCGGGCGAACCGGAGTCGCTCGCCGCCCGCCGTGACCTGCCCGGCCTGGTCGTGCTGCGCAGCCTCACCAAAACCTGGGGCCTGGCCGGCCTGCGCGTCGGTTACCTGCTCGGTCCGGTCGCGCTGCTGCCCCGGCTCGCCGCCGCGCAGCCGCTCTGGGCCGTCTCGACGCCCGCGCTGGCCGCGGCGATCGCCTGTGCCTCACCCGCCGCGATCGCGGCCGAACGTGCGATCGCCGCCGGTCTCGCGGCCGAACGATCCCACCTCGTGCGGCGGCTGCGGCAAGTGCCGAACCTCACGGTCGCCGGTGATCCGGCCAGTGCCTTCGTGACCGTACGCCTTCCCGGGGCCGACAAGATCCGCCTTGAGCTGCGGGAACGCGGCTACGCCGTGCGCCGCGGCGACACCTTCCCCGGGCTAGGCCCCGACTGGCTGCGCATCGCCGTGCGCGACACTGCCACCACCGACGAATTTGTCGAGACCCTGATCGCCGTGCTTGAGGAGTGCCCGTGACCGCCGACCTGGAGTCGACCGTTGCCGCTGTCCGGCCCGCCGACGAGACGGCCATGTCGGCCGCCCGTGACCTGCAGGGCCGCCTGACCAAGCCGGCCGGCTCGCTCGGTGCCCTCGAGGAGCTCTCCGTGCGCCTCGCGGGTCTGGCCGGAGTCAGTCCGCCACCGCTGCCCGTCCCGGCCACGATCGCCGTCTTCGCCGGGGATCACGGCGTGTACGCCCAGGGCGTGTCCCCGTGGCCGCAGGAGGTCACCGCCCAGATGGTCGCGAACTTCGTGGCCGGCGGTGCCGTCGTCAATGCGTTCGCCCGCCAGGCCGGCGCCGACGTGATGGTGGTCGACGTCGGCGTGGCGATCCCGCTGCACGGCGGGGACACCCTGCTCGAGGCCAACGTGCGCCGCGGCACCCGCGACCTCTCGGTGGGTCCCGCGCTCACCCGCGACGAGGCCCGCGCGGCTGTCGAGGTCGGCCTCGGCGTCGCCGAGGCGCTGGTCGCGAACGGCGCGAAGTGCCTACTCACCGGCGACATGGGCATCGCCAACACGACGCCCGCGGCCGCCCTGATCGCGGCCTTCACCGGCAGCGACCCGGCCGCCGTCACCGGGCGCGGCACCGGCATCGACGACGAGACGCTCGAGCTCAAGGTCGAGATCGTGCGCCGCGCGCTGGCGCTGCACCAGCCTGACCCGGCCGACCCGCTCGGGGTGCTGGCGGCGGTCGGGGGTCTCGAGCACGCGGCGCTCGCCGGGTTCATCCTCGGCGCGGCCGCCCACCGCGTGCCGGTGGTGATCGACGGGGTGATCGCCGCGTCGGCCGCTCTCGCCGCCGCCGCCTTCGCGCCGGACGCGGTCGCCGCGATGGTCGCCGGGCACCGCTCGGCCGAGCCCGGCGCCACCGTCGCGCTCGCCCACCTCGGCCTCGAACCCCTGCTCGACCTCGGCATGCGCCTCGGTGAGGGCAGCGGCGCGGCGCTCGCGCTGCCGGTCGTCGTGGCCGCTGTCCGGGTGCTGCACGAGGTCGCCACGTTCGACTCCGCGGGAGTGTCGGAAAAGTGAGCGGGCGTGTCGGAGATGTGAGCGAGAGTGTCGGGGAAGTGAGCGAGAGTGTCGGGGAAGCGGGCGTCTACCCGCTGGGCCTGAAACTGGCCGGACGGCGGGTGCTGGTGGTCGGCGGCGGCGCGGTGGCCACCCGCCGGGTGCCCGCGCTGCTCACGGCGGGTGCCGTGGTCGAGATCGTGTCGCCCGAGCTCACCCCGGCCCTGCGGGGTCAGGTCGACGCCGGGCGAGCGAGCTGGAGCGCCCGCCGGTTCGAGCCGGCCGACGTCGACGGCGCCTGGCTCGTGCACGTGGCGATCGACGACCCGGCCGCGGCCGCGCAGGTCAGCACGGCCGCCGAGGAGCGTCGGGTGTTCTGCGTACGCGCCGATGACCGGGACGCGGCGACGGCCTGGACTCCCGCGGTGACCCGGCACGGTCAGGTCACCGTCGCGGTCACCGACGGCGGTGACCGGCGGCGCGCGATGGCCGTACGCGATCTGGTCGCCCACGCCCTCGAGATCAGCCCGCCCGCCGCGCCCGAGCACCAGGGCGTGGCCCTGGTCGGCGCCGGGCCGGGCGATCCCGAGCTGATCACCGTGAAGGGTCGCCGCCTGCTCGCCGCGGCCGACGTGGTGGTGGCCGACCGCCTGGTGCCCGGCCTGCTCCTGGGCGAGCTGCGGCCCGAGGTCGAGTTCGTCGATGCCGCCAAGATCCCGTACGGCCCGGCGGCGGCCCAGGGGGAGATCAACCGGATCCTGGTCGAGCGCGCGCTCGAGGGGAAGTTCGTGGTCCGGCTCAAGGGCGGCGACCCGTTCGTCTTCGGCCGCGGCGGCGAGGAGGCGATCGCCTGCGCCGAGGCCGGCGTGCCGGTGCTCGTCGTGCCCGGCGTGACCAGTTCGATCGCCGCACCCGCGCTGGCCGGCATCCCGGTCACCCACCGTGGCGTCGCGCACGAGTTCACCGTCGTCAGCGGGCACCTCCCGCCCGGCCACCCGGACTCGCTGGTCGACTGGGCGGCGCTGGCCCGGCTGCGCGGCACCCTGGTCGTCCTCATGGGCCTGAAGAATTTGGGAAAGATCACCGAGCGGCTGATCGCCGAGGGCCGCCCGTCCGAGACGCCGGCCGTCGTGGTGCAGGAGGGTTCCACCAGCCACCAGCGCTCGCTGCGCAGCACGCTGGGCGAGGTGACCGCCGCGGTCGCCGAGTCCGGCGTCCGGCCCCCGGCGGTCGTGGTGATCGGGGACGTTGTCACCGTTGGGGTACAGAACGTTGTTAACGCTGCGGTATAGAACAGTCACGCACTGGGTAGGTCGTTCGTCATGGACGGACGACCGCAGATGGTGCTGACGGGAGTGGTACTCGATTCGTCCGACGCGCGTGAGCTCGCCGGCTTCTATCAGCGACTGCTGGGGTGGAGCGCGACCCAGGAGGAAGCCCACTGGGTGGTTCTCGGCGTGCCCGGAGGCGGTGCCGGCCTCTCGTTCCAGACCGAGAAGCTGTACGCCCGTCCGGTCTGGCCGGCCCGTCCCGGCGAGCCGCAGATGAGCGTCCACCTGGACATTCGGGTCGACGATCTGGAAGCGGCGTGCGCGCACGCCGAACATGCGGGGGCCACGCTCGCCGACTTCCAGCCGCAGGACAACGTCCGGGTCTACCTCGACCCGGCCGGCCATCCGTTCTGCCTTTACGTCGACTGACTGGTCGATCGGCCCCCGGTGTCGGTCGTCTGGTTCTCGGGGTCGCGCCCGTCCGCCGCCGCCTCGAGCGCGTCGAGGAACGTGTGGGCCCACTGCGCCACATCATGCGTCCGCAGGTGCCGTTGCATCACGCGCATCCGCCGCTTCAGCTCGGCCGGTTCGGCGCCGATCGCCCGCATCAGCGCGTCCTTCACCCCGTCGGGGTCGTGCGGGTTGCAGAGGAACGCCTGGCGCATCTCGGTCGCGGCACCGGCGAACTCGCTGAGCACGAGTGCGCCGCCGGTGTCGGCCCGGCAGGCCACATACTCCTTGGCGACCAGGTTCATGCCGTCGCGCAGCGGGGTCACCATCATGACGTCGGCCGCCACGTACATCGCGGCGAGTTCCTGCTTGCTGTACGACTGGTGCAGGTAGTGCACGGCGGGCACGCCGACCCGGCCGAACTCGCCGTTGATCCGCCCGACCTCGCGCTCCACCTTGACGCGCAGTGACTGGTAATGCTCGACGCGTTCCCGGCTCGGCGTCGCCACCTGCACCATCACCGCGTCGCCGACCTTGAGCTTGCCGTCGGCCAGCAGTTCGCGGAACGCCTTGAGACGCAGCTCGATGCCCTTGGTGTAGTCGAGTCGGTCGACGCCCAGGATGATCGTCTTGGGATCGCCCAGTTCGGCGCGGATCTCCTTGGCCCGGGCCTGCACCTTGGGGTCGGCCGCGAGCCGCTCCATCTCGCGCGTGTCGATGCTGATCGGAAAGGCACCCGCCTTGACCTTGCGCCCGTCCACCTGGATCGACTGGCCTTCGTAACGCAGGCCGAGAAGATGCCGGGCCAGCCGTACGAAGTTCTGCGCGGCGAGCCTCTGCTGAAAGCCCACCAGGTCGGCGCCGAGCAGGCCGCGCAGCACCTCGGCGCGGAACGGCATCTGCATGAACAGCTCGATCGGCGGGAACGGGATGTGCAGGAAAAACCCGATCTTGAGGTCGGAGCGCAGCTCGCGCAGCATGGCCGGGACGAGTTGGAGCTGATAGTCCTGCACCCACACCGTGGCCCCCTCGGCGGCGACCTCGGCCGCCGCCGCCGCGAAGCGCTGGTTGACCGACCGGTAGGCCTCGCGCCACCGGCGCCGGTACACCGGAGTCTCGACCGCGTCGTGGTAAAGCGGCCAGATAGTCGCGTTGGACTGGCCCTCGTAGTAGCGCTCCAGCTCGTCGGCGCTCAACGGCACCGGATGGATGTGGATGCCCTCCAGGTCGAACGGCTCGGGTGCCTCGCCGGTGCCTCCGGCCCACCCGATCCAGGTCCCGCCGTGCTCGGTGAGCACTGGGTGAAGGGCGGTGACCAGGCCACCAGGACTCGTGCGCCACTGGCGCTCCCCGTCCGGAGTGGTTACCTCGTCGACGGGCAGGCGGTTGGCGACTACGACGAAGGAACTTCGTTCGGCCACGCTGGGTGCACCTCCGGGTCGTTTCTGTTCCCCTTGCGAGCGTACTGTGCGTAGCAGCACGGGGGCGTACCCAAGTCTTTGCCGCCGTTGTGGACTGCTCTGGCGGCCAGGTGCCATCCTGGGCCGGTGACACCGTCCGCTGATCTTTCCCCGCCTCGGCGGCCTATCTTCTTTCCTGTGGTCATTGCCACCGTTTTCTTGACGATCATCGCGATGGCTGGTGGCTTCGTGCTGGGGGAGCGGCAGCGCAACGACGACCGGACGGTCGGTGGCGGTACGTCCCCGGCTGATCAGGCAACCGAGTCACCGGCGTCGGTTTTCACGCCGCCCGGCCCGTTCTGCCCCGACGAGACGCGTGCGACGGCCGGGCGGGTCGGGCTGACCTCCGAGTTCTGGCAGGTCCTCAAGATCTATACCGACAGCTCCACGTATTGGATCTGTCAGGACGCGAAGGGTGCGCTGGTCTACCAGAGTCGGACCGGCGGCATCGGCACCCCGCTGGTCGAGGGCAAGAACGGGCTTTTCCTCCAGGGGGTGCGGCGCATCGGGAAGGACTCCTACGAGGTGACCGACCAGAAGGGCAACCAGTTCGTGATCACCCCCGACCTCTTCGAGCTGAGGTTCGCCGACGACCGCAGGCCGCAGCGCGACAAGGCACGTCTCGCCGGCTGAGAAGGGAATCCGCCGGCCGCGCCCGGGGTTGTTGAAAGGGGTCGAAGGGCGACCTGGAAAGATTGCCCCTTTGGATCCCCATCCTTTAGCGGTCTGACGGCCGACCAACAACAATCACGGAGGTAGGCCGCACCGTGGCCCAGTTCATCTACGTCCTGGAAAAGGCACGCAAGGCGCACGGCGACAAGGTCGTGCTCGACAACGTGACGCTGAACTTTCTGCCCGGCGCCAAGATCGGCGTGGTCGGCCCGAACGGCGCCGGTAAGTCGACGCTGCTCAAAGTCATGGCGGGGGTCGAGACGCTGAGCAACGGCGATGCCCGGCTGATGCCCGGCTACACCGTCGGCATGCTCGCGCAGGAACCGCCGCTCAACGAGTCCAAGACCGTCCTCGGCAACATCGAGGAAGCGGTTGCCGAGACCAAGGCGAAGCTCGACCGGTTCAACAAGATCGCCGAAGAGATGGCGACCGACTACACCGACGAGCTCATGGACGAGATGGGCAAGCTCCAGGAGCAGCTCGACAACGTCAACGCCTGGGACCTCGACTCCCAGCTCGAGCTGGCGATGGACGCGCTCCGCTGCCCGCCGCCGGACGCCGACGTCACCCAGCTCTCCGGTGGTGAGCGCCGCCGGGTCGCGCTCTGCAAGCTGCTGCTCGAGGCGCCCGACCTGTTGCTGCTCGACGAGCCCACCAACCACTTGGACGCCGAGAGCGTGAGCTGGCTGGAGCAGCACCTGGCCAAGTACGCCGGCACCGTCATCGCCATCACCCACGACCGGTACTTCCTGGACAACGTGGCCAACTGGATCCTCGAGCTGGACCGTGGCCGGACGTACCCGTACGAGGGCAACTACTCGACCTACCTGGACAAGAAGGCGCAGCGCCTCGCGGTCGAGGGTCGCAAGGACGCCAAGCTCAAGCGCCGCCTCACCGAGGAGCTCGAGTGGGTGCGGTCGAACGCCAAGGCCCGCCAGACCAAGAGCAAGGCCCGCCTCGACCGGTACGACGAGATGGCGACCGAGGCCGAGAAGACCCGGAAGCTGGACTTCGAGGAGATCCAGATCCCGCCGGGCCCCCGCCTGGGCAGCACCGTCATCGAGACCAAGGACCTGCGGAAGGGCTTCGACGGGCGGACGCTCATCGATCACCTGTCGTTCTCGCTGCCGCGCAACGGCATCGTCGGCATCATCGGCCCGAACGGCGTCGGCAAGACCACGCTCTTCAAGACCATCGTCGGGCTGGAGCAGCCGGACGACGGCACGGTCCGGGTCGGTGAGACCGTCCAGCTTTCGTACGTGGACCAGAGCCGCGAGGGTCTGCAGGGCACCCAGACGGTGTGGGAGGTGGTCTCCGACGGTCTCGATCACCTGATGGTCGGCAAGGTCGAGATGCCGTCCCGGGCGTACGTCGCGGCGTTCGGCTTCAAGGGCCCCGACCAGCAGAAGCCGGTCAAGGTGCTCTCCGGCGGCGAGCGTAACCGCCTCAACCTCGCGCTGACGCTGAAGATCGGCGGCAACGTGATCCTGCTCGACGAGCCGACCAACGACCTGGACGTCGAGACCCTGGGCAGCCTGGAGAACGCCCTGCTCGAGTTCCCGGGCTGCGCCGTGGTCATCTCCCACGACCGGATGTTCCTCGACCGGGTCGCCACCCACATGCTCGCGTGGGAGGGCACCGACGAGGAACCCGACAAGTGGTTCTGGTTCGAGGGCAACTTCGACGCGTACGAGAAGAACAAGATCGACCGTCTCGGCGCGGAAGCTGCTCGCCCGCACCGGGTGACCTACCGCAAGCTCACGCGTGACTGAGTCTGCCGGCGGCGGAAAACCCGAGAAAAGGGCTTGATGGAGCGATTCATCCACGACGTGCCCGTGCGCTGGTCCGACCTGGACGCGTACGGGCACGTGAACAACGCGCGCTTTCTCACTCTGTACGAGGAGGCGCGCGTTGCCATGTTCTTCGTCGGCGCCCGTGAGCACGGGCTGGGCTCCTTCGAGGAGGGCATCGTCATCGCTCGCCACGAGGTCGATTACCTGCGTCCGGTCGACTACGGCGATCCCGTACGCATTGAGATGTGGATCTCCGAGGTGCGCGCGGCCGCCTTCACCGTCTCGTACGAGCTCTTCGACGACGGCGTGCTGGCCAGCCGGGCCAAGTCGGTCTGCGTCCCCTACAACCTGGCCAACGGTCACCCGCGGCGGCTGAACGACGCCGAGCGCGAGTTCCTCCAGCCGTACCTCGAGACGGCTTCGTGATGGTGCACGGCCTGCTCGGCGTTCCCGACGCGGGCGCGTTCCTGGCCCGGCTGACCCGGCTGGACCCGGGCGCACCGGTGCGGATGCGCAACACCGGCGGGCGGGTGGCGCTCTGGGGCCGACTGCCGTGGGAGGTCCTGGTGACCCGCGAGGTGGCCGGGCACGGGCCGGCGGACGCCACGGTCGCGGCCGGCGAGTTGCTCGCCGTGCTGGCCCGTGGCGGCGACGAACTGCCCGCGCGGCGCGACGCCGAGTGGCGCTGGCCGCTGCCCCCGCCCGGCAGCGCGACCGTCGAATCGGTCTCCGGCGCCGAGCTGAGCCGGCTCGCCGAAGCCGCGGCCGGCACCCTGCGCGAGGTCTCGTCCGGCGGTCTGTCGGGCCGCTCGGTGGGTCAGCGCGCCGTCCGTGACGCCTTGCTGGACCACGTAGCCCTCGTGGCCACCCCGGCCGACGGTCGCCCGGTGGAAGTCTCTCAGCGACTCGTTCAGGCGATCTCCCGGATGGGTTTCCTCGGCCCGGGGGAGACCGAGGGGTCAGAGACCCGAATCCGCGTGGCGGGCAGCTGGGTGGGGCTTTCGGCACCATATGGAGTGGCCTGGCTACAGGCCGTCAAGAAATTGACCGTTATGCCTATAGTCAGTCGCCCGAAAGGGTGATGTCCGTTCGTACGAGCGGTCTCGCCCTCCCGTTGGGGGGATGACCTCCGCGACCGGTACGGGTACCGTCGGCCCTCGGATCCACTCGCTACGTCCGGCGGTGGGTTCGCTGGGGAGTGAGGTGCACAACGATGCCGTGGTGGTCATGGCGTCCGGGCTCGGCCGCGAGTAACGCGCCCGAGATCGACGACGATGCGGCGCGCGGTTCGGTGCGTGTCGGCGTTCCGGCACAGCGGGAGCCCGATCGACAGCGGGAGCCCGATCGGCTTCCCGTCCCGGTCGAGCCGGCCGCCGCGTCCAAGGAACCCGAGACCATCGCCCCGGTGACGCTCACGCGCGTCGGCAAGGCACTCGATCTGCTCGACATCCGGTTCCTGGCCGACGGCGGCGGCAGCCTGCTGGCGATGTGGGAGCGGCACGCGGTGCTGTTCACTCTGGAGGGCCCCGACGACGAGATCCTCGTCATGCGCGCCCGCCCCCACGCGACCGTCCCGCCCGACTGGGCCGATCGCGCCTACCGCGTGGTCAACGAGTGGAACCACACCCGCCGCTTCTGCAAGGCCTACGTCGGCGACGCTACCGAACGGACCCAGCTCCCGATCTACGCCGAACTGCAGATCCCCCTGGCCGCCGGCACCCACGACGCTCTCCTGGTCGAGCTCCTCGACTGTGGCGCGGCCGTAGCCACCTCCTTCGTGGACTGGCTGCACGACGAGGGTGCCCTGCTCTAGCCGGCGGCCCCGACTAGCGGATCGGGAACAAGCCCACCCGACCGTGATACTCCTTGCCGAGCTGATCGGTGTCCGACCCCACCAGCAGCCCCTGCGGAAGCGCGACGAAGACGCGGACGCCCACGCCTCGCTTGCGGCTCGGGTTCCAGGAGAGCGACCGCCCGGTGGTCGGACTGACCGCCCCGATCCCCACGCGCGCCACCGCTCCCGGCCCCGGGCCCTTGGCGTCCGACCCGAGCGGATTGTCCAAGTACCGTTGGTGCCCACCCAGATAGACCGCAGAACCGGTCACCGCCACCGCATAGAGCGAGTCCCCGCCCGTACGCTGCACCCAGGTCGGGTTGTGCCGGCCGGCCCCGCCGGCCTCGAAACGGGCCGCCGAGTCGCAGAGCCGGTCCGCCGCCGAAGCGCGCCCGGTCGCCGCGACCACGAAGTAGGAGCCGTCCGGCGAGAACTTCACCTGGCGCAGGTACGTGTCGAAGCCCTTCATGCACTGCGGCTTGTACGCGTCGGTGTACCAGCTCGTGAGCTGGGCCGCCGGGCCCGCGACGTCGAACATCGCGAGCTGCGTACGGTCCTGGCCGCTCGCCCGCAGCAGCGCTCCCACCGCGACCAGCTTGCGCCCGTCCGGCGAGATGTCGAAGTGCTCGACCCGGGTACGGGCGAGACCGGGCGCGCTCAGCTTGGTGTCGAAGCCGGTGTCCACGGTCCCCGTGGCCGCGCTCAGCCGGGCGAGCCCGGCCCGGCGTACCCCGCTCATCACCTGGAACGTCCCCGCCGCGTACAACCGGCTTCCGCGTACCTGCACCGACCGCACGTCGCCCCACGCGATCTTGGCGCCGAACGCGCTGACCCGCTGGCCGCCCATCGTGAGCTTGGTGATGCCGCGCTGCCCGATGCCGTTCACCGTCTTGAACGCGCCGCCGGCGTAGACCGAGCCGTCCGTTCCCGCGGCGAGCCCGTAGACCGCTCCGTCCACCTTCGGGGCGAAGCCGCGGATCGCGCCGTCCTTCAGGCCGAACGCGAAGATGTTCTTGCGCGCGAACGTCGTCCGGCGGGCGGCGTCGGTGACCTTGGTGAAGATGCCGCCGACGACGACGGTGTCGCCGACCACGGCCATCGACCAGACCGTGCCGTCCAGGACGTGCGGTGTGTAGTCGACGGGGTTGGGCGACACCACGGTGGAGTGGGCCAGGTCGGCCGCTGCGGGGTGTGCGCACGCCACAGCGGCGGCGGCGACGGTGGCAGCGGCGATCAGGCGGCGGCGCATGGCGAGCTCCTGGTCGTAACACCCGATTTCTCAGGCGATGGTCGGGCTTGTCACCCGCTCAACGACCTAGCCAACGCGGGAGACACGATGAGCTCAGCTGTTGACCATGAAGTAAGCCGCGCGCTCCAGATAGTTCCAGAGCTCGTCGTGCTGGGGCTGGGGAAGCTGTAGCGAGTCGACCGCGTCGCTCATGTGCTTGAGCCACGCGTCGCGGGCGGCCACGTCGACGACGAAGGGCGCGTGCCGGATGCGCAGCCGCGGGTGTCCCCGGGTGGACGAGTAGGTGTTCGGGCCGCCCCAGTACTGCATGAGGAAGAGCGTCAGCCGGTCGGCGGCCGGTCCGAGGTCCTGCTCGGGATACATCGGCCGCAGCAGCGGATCCTCCGCGACGCCCGCGTAGAAACGGTCGACCAGGCGCCGGAAGGTCGGCTCGCCGCCGATGGCATCGAAAAAGGTGGGTTCTTGGGGGGCGGGTGCGGTCACCCGTCCATCCTGCCAGTCCGCCGGGGCGTCGTCCGCCGCGGTAACGACCGCCGGAGTGTGACACTGGTCGTGTCAGGGCCGCTCCGGAGTGCTGCCGGCCGTCGGCCGCACCGGGGCCGGTGCCGGCATCTGGTCCAGCGGGTCCGACGCCGCGGCCGCGTCCGTGGCCGCCGCGAACGTGGCGGCACGGGGCCAGCGGTACGCCAGGAACGCCAGCGCGACCGTGCCGCCCACGCTCCACAACCCGACCACCAGCGGCAGCCAGAAATGGTCGGCCAGCAGCCCGGTGACCACCACGGCGCCGAACTGGCTGAACTGCAGCCCGGTCTGCATCACGCCGTAGGCCCGGGCGCGGTAGCCGTGCGGCAGGATCAGCACGAACTTGCTGTTCAGGGTGGGCATGACGCCGCCCTGAGCGATCCCGGACAGCGCCACCAGGATGGCCACGATCGGTGCCGGCGGTGCGGCGATCGCCGGCACCAGCGCGAGGGCCGACAGCACGGCGAGCGGCCGCACGAGCCGGTCGCGCAGCCGAGGCCCGGCGAGCCGGCTGATCAGCAGCCCGCCGACCACGAAGCCGATCGGCCCGGCCGCCATGATCAGTCCCTGGTTGAGTCCGCGGGTGGCCGGGTCGCTGTTGTCCTCGGCGGCCCACGCGGCGGCCAGGCCCTCGGGCACGATGGCGAACATGGTCAGCACGAAGACCATGACCGCGATGGCCCGCAGCGTGCGCGCGCCGAAGACCAGGCGGAAGCCCTCGCCCGCCTCGCGCAGCAGGTGGCGGCGATGGGCGGGGTTGTACGCGGCCGGCCGGGGACGGACCCCGGTGGCGACCAGCAGCGCCGAGACCGCGAAGGTGATCACGTCGATGACCAGCGCGGCCTGCGGGCTGATGCCGGTGGCCAGGGCCGCGCCGGCGAGGTAGCCGATGACCTGGGCGGCCTGCACGCTGGTGGCATTCGTGGCGATCGCGATCGGCAGCTTGTCGCGGCCCACCACCAGCGGCTGGAGCGCTGAGCGGGCCGACTGGGTGGGTGGCGTGCCGAGGGCGGCCAGAAAGACGATCAGCAGCATGACCGGTATCGGCACGTGCGGGATGAGCAGCAGCGCGATGAGCACCATGCGGTACACGTCGGCGGCGATCAGCACCCGCCGGTACGGATGGCGCTCGGCCAGTGCGGAGAGCACGGCGCCGCCGATGACCCACGGGAGGAAGCTGACCGCGAAGGCCGCCGCGGAGAGCAGGACCGACTTGCTCTGCTCGTAGACGAGGACGGTGATGGCGGCCCGGGCGAGGTAGTCGCCGATCCAGTTGATGACCAGCGAGAGGTAAAGGGCCCGATATTCGCGAACGGCAAAGAGATCACGGAATGTGGTCGCTAGCTCGCCCTCCGTAGTCACATCGGAACTGCTGGTTCCGCGTGCATCCGGGTTATCGGACACCAGTCCTCCATCGATTTCGGCGTTCCGCCGGGCTGTGGCGGTCACCGGGCACGCCCGCTCAGAGACGAAGCCTGACGGGAACGTGATGCCGCATGTGCAAATGCTCATGCGGATTCTGCCCGATCGTCCGAGTCGATGCTAGGGCGTACGGCGGGATTGTCGGCCATTCGGTCTAGGCCGGACATCCCCCGGAAGAACTAATCCCAGCTCAGGTCGCCCCGCCCGGCCGATCATCGGGTACGGAATTCTGGAAGTACGCGGGCGGCACCGCGCCACGCGGGAGCAATCGAGAGGCGGCGATGCGTTCGGAGAGCCCCGAGTTCTCCAGCGCCTCGGTGAGCACCCGCCTGAGCTCGCGCTGCACGGTCAGCTGACCGTCCGCGGTGGTCTTGGCGATCGTTCGGATAGTGGCGCCGTCGACGGTCAGTTGCTCGACGCCGACCACGTCCGGCGGCTCCAGGAACTCGGTCTGGTGCTCCGGCTCCTCGGCGATGGACGCGGCCGCCTCCCGTAGCACCGCGATCGCGTGTTCCGAGCTGACGAACCCGATCGGAATGTCGATCACGACCATCGCCCAGCCCTGGCTCTTGTTGCCGACCCGCACGATCTCACCGTTGCGGATGTACCAGAGCACGCCGCGCCCGTCGCGGACCGTGGTGATGCGCAGCCCGACCGTCTCGACCACGCCCAGCGCCTCGCCCAGGTCGACTGTGTCACCCACGCCGTACTGGTCCTCCAGAAGCATGAAAAGACCGGCGATCAAATCCTTGACCAGGCTCTGCGCGCCGAAGCCGAGGGCCACGCCGACGATGCCGGCGCTGGCCAGCAGGGGCCCGAGATTGAAGCCCAGCTCGCCGAAGACGAGCAGCGCCGCCATCGTGAAGACCACCGCGCTGACGAAGCTGCGCAGCACCGACCCGATCGCCTCGGACCGCTGGCGCCGCCGTTCGGGGATGAACTGGCCCTCCTCGGCGGTAGCCGTGACCCGTTCCTTGAGGGGCCTCAGCAGGGCGGGCATCGAGGCCCGGCTGGTGCTGTGGGTCAGCCGGTCGATCGCGCGCTGCAGCAGCCAGCGGATCAAGATCGCGATCAGGATGATGCCGATGATGCGCAGCGGCTTCACGACGATCACGTAGCTGCTGTTGGCCAGCCACCGGTTGTCCGTCCACTCGAAAACCCGGCTGCAGATCACGTCTGTGTTACAGATCGTTGACACGTCGGGGGTCGTGTAGATGTCGGTCGAGGTGGCCGGACTGGGGGTGGGGGTTAGGAGCAACACGGGGAGCAACCGTACCGGGCGGGGCCGGACCGGCTTTCAGCCACCGCACAGCGCGGTGACCTCAGACGTTTACCGCCGAGCCACGGATTGTGCTCGCAATTTGCTTTGTCATCAGGGACTATTGGCGCACGAGGCCTCGTCGTCGACGCCTCGCTACTTGACCACGGAAATAACCAGGAGCGGTGACAAGCACCTAACACCGGAGGGTGATCGCGATGCCTGACATACGACCTACAGTGGGCTCATCCGCGTTGGTTCTGAACGCCACCTACGAGCCGCTGTGCGTCGTATCGGTGCGTCGAGCGACCATCCTCGTCCTGACCGCCAAGGCAGAGTGCGTCTCCGACGGCGACGGCATTCTGCACAGTGCGCACACCACCCTCCCCGTCCCCTCCGTGGTCCGCCTGACCAGGTACGTGAAGGTTCCGTACCGGACGCATGTCGGTCTTTCCCGCCGGGCGATCTTCGCCCGGGACGGCGGACGCTGCTCCTACTGCCGCGGCTCGGCCGAGACCATCGACCATGTCTTCCCCCGCAGCCGGGGCGGCCTGCACGCTTGGGACAACGTCGTGGCCGCCTGCGCCAAGTGCAACCACAGCAAGGGTGACAAGACCCCCGCCGAGCTGGGCTGGCGGTTACACCAGATACCGGCGGCGCCCCGCGGGGTCGCCTGGCGAGTGCTCGGGCACCGCACACCCGATCCCCGCTGGTCGGACTGGCTCGACCTACCCGCCGCCCCGGCCGTGAAGGCCGAGGCGGCGTAGTCGTCTCTAGAGGTTCTTGACGTCCACCAAGGAGGCGAAGACGACGATGTTGTCGGAATAGCCGGTGCGGCCGCCGACCCAGCGGCCGCCGCAGGTCATCAGGCGCAGCGACGGGCGGCTGAAATCGCCGTAGACCCGCTGCGTCGGCAGCTTGCTCTTGTCGAAGTGCTCGACGGAGTTCACCTCGAAGACCGCGACCGACCCGTCGGCCCGGGCCACCTCGATCTGCTGCCCTCGTCTCAGCTTGGGCAGGGCATGGAAGACCGACGGCCCCGTACGGGTGTCCGCGTGCCCGACGATCAGGGCCGGCCCGAACTGCCCCGGGGTCGGCCCGCCGTCGAACCAGCCCGCCTCGTTGTGCCGCTTCAGCGGCGGGACGCCCACCGACCCGTCGGCGGCCAGCCCGACCTCGAGGATCGTCGCCCGCAGCTTGATCGACGGGATGCTCAGCCGCTCGGGCAGGCTCGGGTCGAGCACCGGGAACGCGCGCGGCGGCGGCTCGTCCTCGACCGAATCGCCGAAGATCTCGGTCAGGTCGATGCTGGTGGCCGCGCCGAGGCCCATCGCGACCACGAACAGGCCGAGGAAGAGCAGGGCGAGCGCGATCAGTCCGATCGGCCACGGCTTCTTGCCGCGCATCGGCCGGGGCGCCGTGCGTGGACGCGGCCCGGAGCCGACGGTGCGTAACAGGTGGCGGCCCTGGACCGGCAGCGGCCCGGTGACCCTCCCGGGCAGCGGCGCGACGATCTCGGCCGGGCGCTTGCGCAACACCGACTCGGGCAGGGGTGCCCCGGTCACCGGAGGTGGCTCTCGGCGGCCCATGCGCGTCTCAGCCGAGCCGCCGGCGGCGCAGGGAGAACACGCCCAGCCCGATGGCCACCGCGATGACGGCGAGTCCGCTGCCGATCAGCAGGGGAGCCCGGCGCTCCGGGGCGGTGCCGCCGCCACCGGTCGCCGGTCCGCGCGCGGGCTGTACCTTGGCCACCACGTGCAGGGTCGCCGAGACCGCTCCGCCGTCCGGGCAGCTCAGATCGATCCGGTAGTCGCCCGGGCGGGTGCTGGAGGCCACCCGGGCGGTGGCGGTCAGGAAGCCGAACCGGGGCGCGACGGTCACCGAGCCGAACAGGCCGGACGAGACCGTGGCCGCCTTGAGATTGTCGTCACAGGAGGCGCGGAGGCCGACCTCGTCGCCCGCCGGGACCGTGCTCGGGCTCAATTCCAGGAAGACGGCCGCTCGGGCAGCCGCCGCGGGGTCGCCGACGAAAATCGGAGTAAATGGGGCAGATAGGCTCAGAAAGAGCGTTGTCAGGGCGGCGGGGACGGAAATGCGCATCAATTCCCCCTCCTGCCGTTCGAGGGCGCGGAAGCACGAACGGCTCGTGTGGGTGATTTTCGCATTCCGCGGCCGATTCCGCGTAGATCCCGACCGTGTGAGACCTGGGTTCGATACCCGACGGTCCGGCATGACCCCCGCTCCGCTACCGTGACAGTTGTTCGTGTCAACAGGGAATACGGGCGCCTGGGGGCGTTGAGGTTGTCGATTTTAAGTACCGTTCTGATCTTTCTGATCATTCCGGCGGCCGTGATCTCGCTGGTGGCCGCGCTCGTCCTGGCGGGCAGCCGCAAGTCGAGTCCCGATCGCCGGTACCGGCCCGGCCGGCCCTATGACTTCCAGCCGATCTGGTTCCTGGCCTCGCCGGAGCAGATCACCGGAAACGGTGACGGGCACGCCGACGGGCACGCCGACGGCGGCCCCGCCCGGCCGGCCCTGACCGGTTCCGTGCTGGAGGACAGCAGCGGCGCCCGGGTGCGCCCCGGTCACACAGGAGGCGCAAGTGACAGCTGGTGACCTGGCGG
>Ga0247737_1000378_pt1 | contig 17513 bp, 15 predicted proteins | sample UWRJL028104C2_FD_180937 | JGI IMG/M metagenome (GOLD analysis project Ga0247737, IMG submission 180937) | Plant litter microbial communities from Arlington Agricultural Research Station in Wisconsin, United States - UWRJ-L028-104C-2 | ecosystem: Environmental > Terrestrial > Plant litter >...
CGCGCACCCCTGGCCGGTCCGCGGCACGGTCGCGACCCTCTCGGCCGCCTGGGTCACCCTCGCGGTCATGAGCTTCCAGCTCGTCGGCGGCATCCCGGTCGCCAGCCAGAGCGCCGCCGACCTGGCCCGGGACACCGTGCTTGCGGTGCCGCAGGACATCCAGGACCGCAAGAACTTCGCCCGCGAGGTGCAGGACGACGCGTTCAAGAACCTGCCGCAGGACCAGTTGCTGAGCGCGCTGCGCGGCAAGGACGTGATCATCGGCTTCGTGGAGAGCTACGGCCGCGATGCCGTCGAGAACCCCGGTTTCAACCAGCCGGTGCTCGATCAGTTGCGGGCCGGCCAGCGGAAACTCCAGGCCAAGGGCTTCGGCGCGCGCAGCGGCTACCTCACCTCGCCCACCTTCGGCGGCGGGAGTTGGCTGGCCCACTCGACGTTCCTGTCCGGCCTGTGGATCGACAATCAGAACCGGTACCGCAGTCTCGTCTCGACCGACCGGCTCACCCTGACCTCGGCGTTCAAAAAGGCCGGCTTCCGTACGGTGGGATTCGAGCCCGGCGTGACGTACGCCTGGCCCGAAGGCGACTTCTACGGCTACCAGCAGGTTTACGACTCGCACACGCTCGGCTACAACGGACCGATGCTGAGCTGGTCGACGATGCCCGACCAGTACGTCATGCAGAAGGTCCACGACTTCGAGCTCGGAAAGGCCAAGCGCGGCCCGCTGCTGGCCGAGGTGACGCTGACCTCCAGCCACACGCCCTGGACCCCGGTGCCGTCGATGCTGCCCTGGGACAAGATCGGTGACGGCTCCGGCTACCGCCCGATGATCTCCGAGTCCGAGAGCCCGCAGAAGCTCTTCGCGGACGGCGACAAGGTCAAGCAGGCGTACGCCGGATCGATCGCCTACTCCGTGGACAGCCTCATCTCGTACGTCCAGGAGTACGGCGACGACAACCTGGTGCTCGTGCTCCTCGGCGACCACCAGCCCGCCTCCGTCGTGGTCGGCACCAACGCGAGCAAGGACGTGCCGATCTCGATCGTGGCCAAGGATCCGCGGGTGCTCGACCGCATCGCGAGCTGGGGCTGGACGAACGGGCTGACTCCGGCCCCCGGCGCCCCGCTCTGGCCGATGAACGAGTTCCGCGACAAGTTCCTCACCGCGTACAGCCCGCAAGGTGAGCCGCACTGAACGCGGCGTGCCGCGGATCCCTGGAAGAAAAAATCTCTCGCGTACGGTGGATAGGCTCGCCGGGTGTTCAAGGTCGATCTGGGTATGGGTGCGGAACTCCGGCCGCTGGAGCCGTGGCAGGCTGAGGAATTCCTCCTCCACATGGACCGGGCGCGGAAATTCGTCGACCCGTGGATCTCGTGGGCGAGCCGCAGCACCGATCTCGAGTCCGCCACGGCGACCCTGCGGAAGTACGCCGACCTGCAGGCCCGGGGCGAGGGCCGGATCCTCGGCATCTGGCTCGGCGGGGTGCTGGTCGGCGGCGTGATGGCGTTCAACTTCGACGGGGGGTCCGGGATCTGCGAGGTCGGCTGCTGGCTCGAACCGGCCGGCACCGGACGCGGGCTCATCACCCGGGCCGCCGGACTGCTGATCGACTGGCTGATCACCGAACGCGGGATCCACCGGGTGGAGTGGCACTGCCGCACCGACAACGTGGCCAGCTCCAACGTGGCGCGACGGCTCGGCCTGACGCACGAGGGCACGCTGCGCGACAACTATCGGTGGCAGGGGGCACGCCACGACACCGAGGTGTGGTCGATCCTCGCGCCCGAGTGGTCCCGGGGAGCCTGAGCTCACCCACCCGGCCGGCAGTCCACCTCGCGGGCACCCAGTCCTGGTCCGATCGGGTCAGTGGTAGCTGAGCTCGCCCGCCTCGATCGCCGCTACCACCCTGTTCTCGGGCGGCGGCAACGGGCAGAGCCACGCGTCGTCGTACGCGCAGGACGGGTTGTAAAGGTAGTTGAAGTCGAGGCGTACCCGCGTACTGCTTAGAGTCTGCAAGCCCCGGCCGTGTGTGCCCTTGACGGTGTCGGTGAGGTAACGCCCGCCGCCGTAGGAGCCACGACCGCAGGTGGCGTCGCGCACCGGGAGGAAGAGACCGCCCCCGTAGGCGGCGATCCACCACAGCGACAGCTCGCCGAACGGGGTCTCGATGATGCCGGCCCGGTGGTAGTGCACGACACCGTCGGGCCCACCTGTGTCGATGTCGATCTCGCCCGCGGCCGGGCGCACCTCGGCCTCGACGAGCACATCGGGATTGGGCGGGAAGTAGCCCAGGCCGGTGAAGGAGGCCCGCTCCGGCTCGGGGATGGCCGACTGCGGATGCGTGCCGAAGAGCTTGTCCCGTTCGAGGCGGAACTCCTCGAGGCTCGTGTCGGCCAGATACATCCGCGCGACGTGGGCGCGATAGTCGGTCAGCTCAAGTGCTTGCATCTCCTCAGGCTAGGGCGCTCGGGCCGCCCCGCACCCGGTGACGCTGATGGCACCGAGGGTCAGGCGCGATCGGCCCGTGCCCAGTCGTCCCCGTTGGGCCGCATCTGCGAGGCGGGGAAGCGGACGCCCCTAGCAGCTGCGGAAACGTTGCGGTCCGCACACCGCCGACGGCATGCTGGTGGCGTGTCCCCACGCATCACCCAGGTCACAGCTTTCCTGGCCGAGGTCCTCACGCCCCGCGCCCCGCTCACCGTCATCATCGACGGCGGCGACCAGGGCGCCGCCGCACGGTTCGCGGCCCGCCTGGCGGCGGCGTTCCCGCCCTCGGCCAGAGCCTGGAACGTCGACGCGGTGCTGGGCCTGACCGGCCCGTCCGGCGGCGTTCTCGACTCGGCGCTGAACGTGCTCGAGCCGGCCGCCGACCGGGTGATCGTCTATCTGCGGACGAGTGGCCGGGCTGCCCGTTCCTCCACCGGCGAACAGCGCGCCCACGTGGTGATCGACCACCGCGACCCGCAGTGGCCGGTGATCCGCCAGGTCCATCCGCGGCTGGCCGACCCCGACCGTTGGCACCTCGCGGAGAGCCAGGCCTTCTTCGCCCCCCGGGCCGCGGGCTGGGACCAAAGATTCGGCGACGACCTTCCCGCGTACGCCGTGGCTGTCGAGGCGGCCGAGCCGACCCCCGGTGACGTGGCCCTGGACGTCGGTTGCGGCACCGGCCGGGCGTTACCCGCGCTGGCCGCCGCCGTCGGCCCGGCCGGCCGCGTGATCGGCCTGGACTGCACGCCCGACATGCTGGCCGAGGCCCGCACACAGGCCCGCGACCGGTCGGCCGAGCTGATCCAGGCAGACGCCCGCCACCTCCCGCTGGCCGACGCGACCGCCGGCGTGGTCTTCGCCGCCGGCCTGGTGCACCATCTGCCCGACCCCGAGGGCGGGCTGGTCGAGCTGGCCCGCGTCACGCGCGCGGGCGGCCGCCTGGTCCTCTTCCACCCGTCCGGCCGGGCCGCCCTGGCCGCCCGCCACGGCCGCGCACTGAGCCCGGACGAGCCGCTGAACGAGGACAACCTGGCCCCGCTGCTGCGTCGCACGGGCTGGACCTTGACCCGTTATGAGGACCCGGACGACCGCTTCCTGGCCCTGGCCGTCCGCACCGGGTAAACCTGTCCCGAGCCCTGGTCGAAGGCGGCTGGTCTGGTAGCCCGGGGCTGGTCCTGGCCCGCGTCCCCGGGCGTGCGAGTTTGCGTCAGCCCAGTGCCTTGAGCTGCTCCTCGACGCGTTCGCGCCGCTCGTGCAGGATGTCGATGACGGCCTCGTTCTCGGCGATCCCGGTCAGCTCGGTGGCAAGCTCCTCCGGCTCCCGATACCCCTCGGAGGTGTCGCTGTCCTCCCCGCGACGAGAAGCGGCATCCCGGCCGACGCGGCGCAGCTCCGCGATCTCCTTGTCGATGTCCTTCAGTTCCTGGCGAAGTTTGTCAGCGCTGGCGTCACTAGTCATGATCCCCATCCTAGAGTCCGCGGTTGCGCTGCCTTTCATCGTCACTGCACCCCACCCCGAGGACGTTATCAACGATCACCTGGTTGACAGCTGGGCTCGGAGTGGGCGGCACCACGCCCCGTTCCCCGGCCTCGGCCGAGACGGCTCTGCTCAGGCGAGCGTCAGGTGGAGCATTGCCAGGCCGGGCACCGGGCGGAAGCCGGCCGCCGCGTAGAGGGTGAGCGCCGGGTCGTTGTCGGCTTCGGTCTGCAGCGACACCCGGCGCGCACCCGCCGCGCGGGCGGCGTCGATCACGTGGGTCACCAGGGCTCGGGCCACGCCTCGGCGCCGTCCGCGCGGGAGGACGAACAGGTCGCGGATCATCCAGGCCGTGCCGAGGGTGAGGGACGCCGGCAGAATCGTCGTGGTGACGAAGCCGAGACCGTCGGGGACGATCTCGGCGTTCGGGTGGGCTGGCGTGTCGGGCATTTTGTGAGGGTAGGCGATCGAGGCCGCCGTACGTCAGATCGTCAGGGGGCGCATCGCGACGGTGGCGGGAACCCGCTCGGCGAAGGTGCGGTAGTGGCGCAGGGCCAGGAACAGCCAGCCCAGGCTGATGATCGCCAGGATGACGTACGCGACCGGCGAGGCGAACGTGTCCCACGCTGTGTGTAGGACGACCGCCCCGGCGAAGGTCCCGATGAAGGCGAGCACGCGCCGCAGGGAAGGCGCCGCGATCACGGCCCACAGCGCACCCGCGGTCAGCCCGGTCCACGCCGTGTGCCCGGCCGGCGACGTCAGGCCGCGGATGAACAGGGTCTCCTCCACGCTGCCGATGTTGCCGCCCGAGGCGAGCAGTGCCGTGAACGCGTACCCCATCGTCTCGAGCGCCGCGAAGCCCAGGCCCGACGCGACCCCGATGACCAGGCCGTCGGACGGCAGCCGGCGCTCGTGCCGGGACAGGATCGTGAAGAGCAGGATCACCGGCACGATGAGCTTGGCCGACTCCTCGATGATCGCGACCAGCACCATCGGCAGCACGCCCAGGTCGCGCAGCGTGTCGTACTCCAGGGTGCCGGCCACCACGATGCCGATGACACCGCCGAAGAACGCGGAGATCACCAGCGCCGAGGTCGGCACCTGCCACTGCCCGGTGCGGGCCTGGGCGAACGTCAGGAAGGAAAGGGGGACGACGGTCGCGCCGAGCAGGATCAGGGCCGGCACGAAGTTGGGGTTGTCCGTGTTGACTAGGGTCAGCAAAACGATGACGTAGAGACCGAGTCCGATGAGGAGGACGCCGAGCCAGGCCCACCGGCGGGTGTGATCGCGCATGCTGCGGTCCTACCCGGCCGACGAGATCGGCTCACGAAAATGCGACGCGCGTCGCTCAGTGTGCGACGACCATCACTGGCTCTCCGGTCTCGGTCGGCGTGCGCGGGGCGCCCGCCGAGCCAGAGCGCGACATCGGCGGGCGTCGACCTAATGGTGAATGATCCGGACTTCCGGTACGCCCAAAATTAGGGTAGAACATTCGCTTTGGGCCAGAATATTCGCTGGCAGAGAGATCAAACCTGATGAAACGACGGAGCTTTGCCAAGGCAGTAGTCATGACCGGTGCGGCCGTCGCCGCCGGCGGGACTCCCGCGTACGCAGGAGTCCCGCCGCTGCGCAACATCGTATTGGTGCATGGTGCGTACGCTGACGGCTCGAGCTGGGGCGACGTGATCGTCCGGCTCCAGGCGCACGGCCTTTCGGTGACCTCGGTGCAGAATCCGCTCACCTCGCTGGCCGACGATGTCGCCGCGGTCCGGCGCATCCTCGACCTGCAGACCGGGCCGACCCTGCTGGTGGCCCACTCCTGGGGCGGCACCGTGATCAGCTCCTGGGGCGGCACCGTGATCAGCGAGGCGGGTCTGCACGCCAACGTCGCCGCGCTGGCCTACGTCTCGGCGCGCGGTCCGGATGCGGGCGAGGACTACGGAGCGCTCGCGGGGCGGTTTCCCACTCCGCCGGCGAGCGCGGGCATCGTCCATCAGGGAGGATTTGCCTGGCTGGGTGAGGAGACCTTCCTCCGCGATTTCGCCAATGGTGTCGAGCGGAGCCGGGCCCGCGCGATGTTCGCTGTCCAGGGTCGGGTCGCGGACACACTGTTCGCCTCCCGGACCACCGTCGCCGCCTGGCGGAGCCGGCCGACCTCCTACTTGATCACTTCTGACGACCGGACGACGGCCCCAGAGTTGCAACGTTTCGTCGCCGAGCGGATGAGGGCACGGACGAGCGAGGTGGCGACGGGTCACCTCTCGATGATCACCCGCCCGGACCGGGTCGCCCGGTTCCTGCTCGACGCCGCCAAGCGCGGCGCGGCGTAGCGCGCGGTGCCCGGCCAGGGACGGACCCGGAAGGCGGGTATCCGAAACTTGTGACCGTTATTACCCAGGGGGTTCGGGCGGAAGAAACAGAGCGCTGGACTACTTGTCGCTGCCGTGGCCGAAACTCGCACCCAGACCCCGCCCGCAAACGACCGCTCCCCGGGAGAACTGCTCCCGCCGGGCCGCCGCCTGCGGATTATTCTCGTGCTCGGCTTCCTCACCGCCCTCGGGCCGCTCACCATCGACACGTACCTGCCCGCACTGCCGACCATCACCGACGACTTCGGTGTCACCGCCGCGGCTGTGCAACTCACGCTGACCGGCACGTTGGTCGGCCTGGCCCTCGGCCAACTGCTGATCGGCCCGCTCTCCGACGCGGTCGGGCGCCGGGTGCCCCTGCTCGCCGGTGTCGGCGTGCACCTGATCGCCTCGGTCCTGTGCGTGGTCGCACCTAACCTTGCGATCCTCGGCGGCCTGCGGGTGTTGCAGGGCCTCGGCGCGGCCGCGGCAGCGGTGGTAGCGATGGCAATCGTCCGTGACCTGTTCAGCGGGTTCGCCGCGGCGAAGCTGTTCTCCCGGCTCATGCTGGTGGTCGGCGTCGCGCCGATCCTGGCCCCGACCATCGGCGGGCAGACCCTGCAGTTCACCTCATGGCGCGGCGTCTTCGTCGTCCTCACCGTTGCCGCCGCCGCGATCCTGGCGGCAACCGCGATCGTGCTCCCCGAGACCCTGCCCGCCGAACGCCGTCGCAGCGGCGGAATCGCCGGCACGATCCGCGACTACGGCCGGCTCTTCACCGACCGGGTGTACGTGGGCCTGATCCTGGTCGTCGGGCTGGCGATGGCGGCCCTGTTCGCGTACGTCAGCGGCTCCTCGTACGTTCTGCAGGACGGTTTCGGACTGAGCGAGCAGCAGTTCGCGTACGTCTTCGCCGGTGGTGCGGTCGGACTGATCGGCGCCACCCAGTTGAACGTGCGGCTGCTGCGCCGCTGGACACCCCAGCAGATCCTGGGCGGTGCACTACTCGCCGGGCTCGGCTTCGGCCTGGTGCTCCTTGTCCTGGCTGTCACCGAGACCGGTGGCCTGGTCGGCGTCCTGATCCCGCTGTGGCTGGTCCTGGCCATGGTCGGCCTCGTCATGCCGAACGCCCCCGCCATCGCCCTATCCCGCCACGGCGAGGCAGCCGGTACCGCGGCTGCCCTGCTCGGCGCGGTCCAGTTCGGCGTAGGCGCTCTGGCCGCACCCTTGGTCGGGGTCCTCGGCGTCGGCGCGGCTGCCATGGCTGTTGTCGTCTTCGGCGGCATGCTCGCTGCCACCCTCGTCTGCTTCCTCGTGGTCCAGCCCCACCGTCTCCCCGTCGAGCAGACCGGTCCGGCATTCGCCGTCGCCCATTAGCCGGCTGGAATCGGAACGGTGGTCGATCAGTATTGATCGACCACCGTTCGGCGGCGATGGTGAGTGACCGGACGCACGTGTGGTGTGGGCCGCGATCGGTTGTGACCATGCCGTCGGTCGGAGAAGGGTTGCTGGCGTACGTGCACGAGAGCAAATAGCACGAAAGCGAATGGAAGGCGGCAAATGGCCCTGCGTCCCGGAGTCCGGGCCTGGGCGGTCTGGTCCGTCGGCCTCGCCGCGTACATCATCGCAGTGCTGCACCGCACCTCGCTCGGCGTCGCCGGGCTGGACGCGCAGCACCGCTTCGGCATCGGCGCCGGGGCGCTCGCCTCGTTCGCCGTGCTGCAACTTCTCGTCTACGCCGGCCTGCAGGTGCCGGTCGGGCTGCTGCTCGACCGCTTCGGTTCACTGCGACTGGTGGTCAGCGGCGGTGTGTTGATGGCGGCCGGTCAGGCTCTCCTGGCGACCACCGATCACGTCGGCGGCGCCGTGCTGGCCCGGGTCCTGGTCGGCGCAGGCGACGCGATGACCTTCATCAGCGTGTTGCGCCTGGTGCCGCAGTGGTTCCCGGGCAAGCGGGTACCGGTGCTGACCCAGTTGACCGGTCTGGTCGGACAGGCGGGCCAGGTGCTCTCCGCCGTACCGCTGGCGGTTCTGCTTGCCGGGCCCGGCTGGACCACCGCGTTCCTCTCCGCCGCGGGCGCCGGGGTCTTCGTCGCGGTCGCGGCCTTCGTGGCGTTGCGCGACACCCCGGAGCGGCGGATCAGCAGCGGCGCCGCGGTCACGATGCGGCAGCTCCGCACGGACCTGAGCGGCGCCTGGCGGCATCCGGGCACGCGGCTCGGTCTGTGGACGCACTTCACCACCCAATTCACCGGTACGGTCTTCGCGCTGATGTGGGGCTTCCCGTTCCTGATCGCCGGGCAGGGCCTGCCGCAGGAGACGGCGAGCTCGCTGCTCACCCTGTTCGTGCTGGTCGGCATGGCGGCCGGGCCGCTGATCGGGATTCTGGTGCAGCGCCATCCGCTGCGCCGTTCCTGGCTGGTGCTGGGGGTGGTCGCGGCCAACGCGGCCGGCTGGGGCCTGGTGCTGTCCTGGCCGGGGCACGCGCCGCTGCCCGTGCTGGTGATACTGATCGTCGCGCTGGGCCTGGGCGGTCCGGGCTCGATGATCGGCTTCGACTACGCCCGGACGTTCAACCCGCCGAGCCGCCTTGGTACGGCCACCGGAGTCGTCAACGTCGGCGGCTTCGTCGCGTCGCTGCTCTCGATCGAACTGATCGGTCTGATCCTCGACGCGCGTACCGGGGGCGGCGCGACCTACGACATCGGCGACTTCAAAGTGGCAATGTCGGTGCAATATCTCTTCATCGTGATCGGCGTCGTCGGAATCCTGCGAACCCGCAGGCTGGCCCGGCTACGCATGGCCGAGGAGGGCATCCTGGTACGTCCGCTTCGCGAGGTTTGGGCCGGGCGGCGAGGTTTAGCGATCGGCCGTGCGGTAAAGGCGAAGAGCTTGACCCGACAGGACTGACCGGGCAGCGACGACAGGGCAGAGGAGGACATGGCTGAGCACGCACCGGACCGGGTCTGGTCCGGCATCGACATCCCCAAGACCATCGCCGGAACTCTCGCCGCGGTATCCGCCGCGGTCATCGGTTCATATCTAGGCGTCGCGGGCACCCTGATCGGCGCCGCCGTGGCCAGCGTCATCGGCTCGGTCGGCACCGAGCTCTACGCCCGCTTCATCAAGCGCGGCAGCAGCAAGATCAAGTCGACCTTCGTGGCCGAGCCGGCCGCCGTCGGCACCCCACCCGTGGCCGCGGCCGCGGCCACGGTTCCCTCCGAGGAACCGGCGCCGACGGCGCCGGCCAAGATTCGGTGGGGGCGGATCGCCGGCATCGCGGGCGCGCTCTTCGTGTTGGCGATGGGCTCCCTGACCGCGTTCGAGCTGATCAGCGGAGAGAGCGTGCCGGCCGCGGTCGGGCACGAGACCAGCTCGACGACGACCTTCTGCTCCGCGTTCTGCGGGAAGAGCGAGGGCGGTCCCACGACCGCGCCGTCGGAGTCGGGTTCGCCGTCGCCAGCGGCGGACAAGGACCAGCCGAGGACCACGGAGCCGAGCGTCGAGCCCACCGGAACGGCACCGCAGCCGACCGAGCCGACCGCGCCGGTGCAGACCGGCGGCACGGATCCCGGCACGGCGCCGACGGATCAGCCCACCGACGGGGACACCCAGCCGGGCGACAACCCGGGAGACTCGGAACAGCAGCCACTGGACGGTTCGCCGCAGAGCGCCGACGGAACGGAGTAGGCCGATGGACGGCAAGGACGTACTGACCGACGCCTTCGGGCGCCTCCCCGAGCTCGTGCACACCGCCGTGCACGGCCTCACCCCTGAGCAGTTGCGCTGGCAGCCGGCCGCGGGGGCGAACTCGATCGGCTGGCTGGTCTGGCACCTGACCCGGGTGCAGGACGACCACGTGGCCGAGGTGATGGGGGCCGAGCAGATCTACGCGACCGGCGACTGGGCCACCCGGTTCGGGCTCAAGGACAGCTCCGAGACCGGGTACGGGCATGACGGGTCCCAGATCACGGCAGTGGTCCCCGAGAGCGCACAGGTGCTGGAGGACTACTTCGCGGCGGTCAACGACCGTACGGTCGGCTACCTCGTCGGTCTCTCCGAGAACGATCTCGACCGGGTGGTCGACGTCCGGTGGGATCCGCCGGTGACCCTCGGGACCAGGCTGATCAGTGTCTATGACGACGACGCGCAGCACGCGGGACAGGCCGCGTACGTTCGCGGTCTGCTCTGACGAAAGGCGGAGGCCCCAAGGGCCTCCGCCTTTCGCAGAACGTCAGGACGACGCCGGCTCGGTGAGCGGCAGCCGCACCAGGAACCGCGTGTCGCCCGGCGCCGATTCCAGCCGGATGTCGCCGCCGTGCCCGTTCACCACGATCCGGTACGAGATGTCGAGTCCGAGGCCCGTGCCCTCACCCACCGCCTTGGTGGTGAAGAACGGCTCGAAGACGCGTTTCTTCAACTCGTCGGGCACGCCCGGCCCGGTGTCGCCGACCGAGACGACCACGTGGTCATCCTCGCGGTACGTCTTGATCGTCAGCGTGCCGGCGCCGTTCATGGCCTGTACCGCGTTGTCGATCAGGTTGGTCCAGACCTGGTTGAGCTCGGCCGGGTGGGCCGGGATCTGCGGCAGCGTCCGGTCGTAGTCCTTGACGACCCGGACCCCGTTGCCGATCTTGTGGGTCAGCATCACCAGAGTGCTGTCGAGTCCGCCGTGCACGTCGATCCACTGGTGCGCGGCCCGGTCCATCTGCGAGTACTGCTTCGCGGCCGAGACCAGCGACGACACGCGGCCGGTGGCGTCCTCGATGTCGGTCATGAGCTGCTCGGTCTCGAGCGCGTAGCCGATCCAGTGGATCGTCTGGTCGAGCAGTTCGGGGCTGCCGACGCGCTGCTCGATCAGGCTGAGGCAATCGAGGTCGATACCGCCCTGGGCGAAGACGGGCGCCAGGTCCCAGCCGCCGGTGACGTTGCGCTCGTCCATCCAGTCGCCGAGCTCGTCCTCGCGGTCAGCGGCCTCCAACGCGGTGAGCGGCTTGGCCTTGGCGGCCCGCTCGATCACGTCCTCCTGCAGCTCGACCAGGGCCGTGAGACGGTCGGGGGCGACCTTGCCGGCGGCCAGCATGCCCAGCTTGTGACGCATGCCGGCGACTCGCTGGCGCAGCGCGGCGGTAGCCCGGGAGGCGGCCGCGGCCGGGTTGTTGAGTTCGTGCATGAGGCCGGCCGAGAGCGCGCCGAGGGCGGTGAGTCGCTGGCGCTCGCCGACCGCGGCCTGGGTGCTGCGCATGCCGAGGGTGAGGCCCTCGAGCAGGTGGATCGCCATCGGGAACCACTCGCGCATCATGTGGCCGAAGTCGTCGGCGCTCATCACGAAGAAGTCGGCGTCGTCGAGCGCACGCATGCTGGCCATATATTTGCGCTCAAGGCCGTCGTCGCGCAGATAGGACTGGGTGGCGCCCATGTAGACGCCGCGCTGCTCGGTGCGGGTCGTCTCGACGTCGTCCTGCCCGATCCGGCGGGTCAGGGCGATCGTGCCGCTGAGCAGCACGAAGAACTGGTCGGCGGGGTCCCCCTCGCGGATCACGGTGCCGCCGGCCGGCATGTGCATGGTGCAGCCGTGCGCCGAGATCCAGGCGAGCTGCTCGTCGGTCAGCTTCTCGAAGAGGAACAGGGTGCGCAGATCGGCCGGGGTCAGCGCTCCGGGATCGCAGGGGACGAGCTGGACCGCTTCGGTATCAGTCATGAGTTACTGCGCCTCCAGATAGCGATGGACCAGCGTGACGGCCATCGCGCCCTCGCCGACCGCCGAGGCCACCCGTTTGACCGAGTTGGCCCGCACGTCGCCCGCCGCGAAGATGCCGGGAACACTGCACTCAAGGTAGAACGGATCGCGCTCCCGATCCCATCCCTTCGGACGGGTGCCATTCGAGAGCAGGTCCGGCCCGGTGTAGACGAAGCCCTTCTCGTCGCGGGCGACCGCACTGCCCAGCCAGTCGGTGCGCGGCTCGGCGCCGATGAAGACGAAGAGGTAGCCGCACTCGACGGTGGTGCTCAGCCCCTCCTTGCTGTCGCAGATCGTGATCGCCTGCAGGTGCCCGTCGCCCTGCGCACCGACCACCTCGCTGCGGGTCCGCACCCGGACGGTGTCGATCTTGTTGAGCTGCTGGATCAGGTAGTACGACATCGACGCCTCGAGCGAATCGCCCCGGACGAGCAGAGTGACCGTCCTGGCATATCGCGAGAAGAAAAGTGCCGCCTGCCCGGCCGAGTTCGCGCCGCCCACGATGTAAACGTCGGTGCCGGCACAGGAGGGCCCCTCGGTCGACGCCGAGCCGTAATAGACGCCCGAGCCGGTGAACTCGGCGATCCCGTCGGCGACCAGGGGACGATAGGCGACGCCGGTGGCCAGCACGATCGAGTGCGCCGAGATCTCGCCGCCGTCGGCGAAGCTCAGGGTGCGGGCCGAGCCGTCCGGACGCAGCCCGGTGACCTCACGGGTGGTGAGCACCTCGGCCGAGAACTTACCGGCCTGCCGCCGGGCGCGGTCGGTGAGCTGGGCGCCGGAGATGCCGTCGGGGAAGCCCAGGTAGTTCTCGATGCGCGAGCTCTGGCCGGCCTGTCCGCCGACCGCGCGGCGCTCGACCAGCAGCGTCCGCAGGCCCTCCGACGCGCCGTAGACGGCCGCCCCGAGCCCGGCCGGTCCGCCGCCCACGATGATCAGGTCGTAGAAGTCTCGCCCCGGCGCGGTGGAGAGCCCGACCGCTTCGGCCACCTCGGTCGTCGTCGGCTGTGCCATCGCGCGCCCGTCGGCCGTCACCACCAGCGGGATCGATTCGGGGCCCACGCCCGCGGCCTCGAGCAGGCGGCGGCCCTCGGACTCGTCGGCGCCGAGCCACTTGTAGGGCACCAGGTTGCGGGCGAGGAAGTCGCGAATCTCGTACGACGGCTCGCTCCAGCGGTGGCCGACGACCCGGATGTCCTCCATCTCGCGGTCGCCGGTCGCCAGCCACGCGTCGAGCAGCGCGTCGATCACCGGGTAGAGCTTCTCCTCCGGCGGGTCCCAGGGCTTGAGCAGGTAGTGGTCGACGTCGACCACGTTGATCGCCTGGATGGCGGCGTCGGTGTCGGCATAGGCCGTCAGCAGCGCGCGCCGGGCGTTCGGGAACAGGTCCATCGCCTGCTCCAGGAACTCGATGCCGTTGACCTGCGGCATCCGGTAGTCGGCGAGGATGACGGCGACCCGGCCGCCGCGCAGCTTGAGCTCCTTGAGCGCGTCGAGGGCCTCGCCGGGCGCGGAGGCGCGCAGGATGCGGTACTGGTCGCCGTAGCGGCGGCGCAGGTCGCGGGCGATCGCGCGGGAGACCGCGGGATCGTCGTCGACGGTCAGGATCGCGGGATGGCCCATCTCAGATACCTCAGCTATCGGCGGTCGGCGTGGCCAGCAGGTCGGAGCTGTCGGGAGTCGGGGTGGCCAGCAGGTCGGCGAACTCGGGGTGGCGTTCCAGGTAGCCGTGGACGAACGGGCAGGAGACCAGGACGGGGGTGGCCCGGTTGCGGGCATCCGCCAGCGCGGCCGCGGCGAGCCGGCCGGCCAGGCCCCGGCCCGAGAACGACTGCTCGACCTCGGTGTGCAGCAGCTCGACCTCGCCGCCGTGCCGCCGGTAGTGCAGGACACCGGCCACCTCGCCGCCGATCAGCAGCTCGTAGCGCTGCCGCTCGAAGGCGTCGACCACCACGGCGTCGGCCGAGTCGGGCACGCCGACCTGGGCGCTGCCCTCGACCCGGAGTTTGCGGCGGGCCCGCTCGTAGAAGCTGGTGCCGCCGAGCCGGATCACCTGGGCGGCCGACGGGATCGGTGCGACGCACAGCCGGTCGTCAGGCCCGGCGTAGCCCTCGATGATGCCGTCCACCTCGACGGCGAGCCGGCCGCTGGTGGGCAGCACGTCCAGGTCGAGCCGCTCCTGCAGGGCCAGCATCAGCGGACGGTTGAACGAGGAGTGCGCCGCGGCGGCGGTGACGATGAGGCCCTCGACGTTCGGCGAGACGATCGGGCCGCCGGCCGAGAAGCTGTACGCCGTCGAGCCGGTCGGGGTGGCCACGATGACCGCGTCGGCGGCGTAGTTCACGAAGTTCTTGCCCTCGACCGTGATGCCGATGGCGGCCAGCCCGTCACCGGGCACGCGCACCATCGCGATGTCGTTGAAGGCCGAGACCTCTTTGCCGTCCGGCAGTTCGGTGCGCAGCGCCATGCGCGACTCGATCGTGAACTTGTGGTCGTCGATCGCGCTGAGCGCGGCCGGCAGCTCGGGCAGGTCGACCTCGGCCAGGAAGCCCAGCCGGCCCACGTTGACCCCGAGCACCGGGGTCTTGCGGCCCTCGACCAGCCGCATGGTGCGCAGCATCGTGCCGTCGCCGCCCAGGCTGACCACCAGGCCCGCCCGGTCGGCCATCTCCTCGGGGGTGACCGCCACCGCGTCGCAGTCGATGCGGTCGATCTCGTCGTGCAGGCCGAGGACGGTGACGTCGCGGCGGAAGGCCCATTTCACGATCGCGTCGATGGCCGAACCACAGTCGCGTCTCGGGTGCAGCACCAAGCCGACGACCTTGACCATGCCCATGCCGCCCACACTCCTCCGGTTCAGGAACACAGCCTTGCACGGCGGGCGCCGGATCGGCGAGGGCAGGCGACGGAGCACACGTGGTTCATTCGGACAGGTTTCCTCCTGTTTCTCGACACCGCAGTGGCGCCACGGCTGATCCCGTGTTGACGGTCCTGGGCGCTTCCCCGCGGCCGGGACTACCGTCGGATCATGCGCTACCGCCAACTCGGAAATTCGGACCTGCGGGTCTCGGAGATCTCGCTCGGATCCTGGCTCACCTACTCCGGCGGCATCGAGGAGGAGCTGACCCGAGCCTGTACGGAGGCCGCGTTCGACGTCGGCATCAACTTCTTCGACACCGCGAACGTCTATGGCCGGGGAGCCGCCGAGACCGCCTGGGGCGACATCCTCGCCGAGCACCCGCGCGACTCGTACATTCTGGCCACGAAGGTGTGGGGCAGCATGTCCGACACCGACCGGGGCCTGTCGGCGGCCCAGATCGCCAAGCAGATCGACGCCTCCCTGACCCGCCTGCGCACCGACCACGTCGACCTCTACCAGGCCCACCGCTTCGACACGACGGTCCCGATCGAGGAGACCATCGAGGCCCTGCAAAAAGTCGTGGCCCAGGGAAAGGCCCGCTACCTGGGCTTCAGCGAGTGGACGCCGGAACAGATCCGGGCGGCCATCGAGATCGCCGGGCCCGGCCTGTTCGTATCGTCCCAGCCGCAGTACTCGATGCTCTGGCAGGCACCCGAGGTCGTCGTCTTCGACTTCTGCGCGTCCAACGGCATCTCCCAGGTCGTCTGGTCGCCGCTGGCCCAGGGCGTGCTGACCGGCAAGTACCAGCCCGGCGAGCCGCTGCCGCCCGACTCGCGCTTCGCCAGCGATCAGATGAACGTCTCCCAGGCCCTGGTCTTCAACGACGACAACCTGGAGGCCGTGCAGCGCCTGGTCCCGATCGCCGCCGAGCTCGGCGTGAGCCTCGCGGCCTTGGCCCTGGCCTGGGTGCTGCGCCGCAGCGAGGTCGCCTCGGCCATCACCGGCGCTTCCCGCCCCGAGCAAGTGATCTCGAACGCGGCCGCGTCGGGCGTCACCCTGACCGACGAGGTCGTCGCGCAGATCGACCGGGCCCTGGGCGACGCCCCGGTCAGGACCCCGACCCTGGCCCCGTTCGCGGTGGAGGGTGTCCTGCGTCGTTGAACGCCCCGAGGACCGGACGCAGGTATGTCGTGAGCCAGTCCACGGTCTCGCGCAGGTAGTCGGACCGTGACGAGCGGTGCAGCAGCTCGTGCCCCTCGCCCGGGAAGAGCAGGTAGCGGTGCGGCACCCCGCGCGCGGCCAGCGCCGCCACGACCTGCTCCGCCTCGATCACCGGCACGTTGCTGTCGTTCTCGCCGTGCACGACCATCAGCGGCGTCCGCAGCCGGTCGATCCGGGTGATCGGCGAGAGGTCGGCCAGCAGCTCGTGGTCGGCCACCGGGTCGCCGTACTTGGCGACCGCGGCCGCGGCGATCCACGGCTCGGTGTGCTCGTAGAAGGTCGCGAAGTTGGACATGCCGCAGACGTCGATGCCGACCGCGAAGAGGTCGGGGAAGGCGGTCAGCGCGGCGAGCGTGAGGTAGCCGCCGTAGGAGCGACCCATGATCCCCAGGTTCCCGGGGTCAGCCACGCCCGCCGAGACCAGGAACGACGCGCAGGACCGCACGTCCTCGATCGCCGCGTAGCGCAGCCCGAGGTTGTCGGCGTTGACGAAGCTGCGCCCGAAGCCGGAGGAGCCGCGGACATTGGGCGCGAAGACAGCGATGCCGCGGTCGGTCAGTGACTGGAACAGCGGCCCGTGCCCCGGCCGTTCCTGCGCCTCGGGGCCGCCGTGGAACCAGAGCACGGTCGGGTGCGGTCCGGGGCCCGACGGCTGGAACAGCCAGCCGGTCAGCGTCAGCCCGTCGTGCGCGGCGAACATCTCCAGCGTGGGCCGCACCGCGTTCGGCGCCGCCGGGTCGGCCGAGACCGGCACGACGCCGGCCGCCGAGAAGACCCAGACGCCGTGCGGCTGACCCGGGCCCTCGGCCGTGAAGGCCAGCGTAGAGCCGTCGAAACTCCAGGTCGGGCCGCTGATCACCGAGCCCGGCAGCGGGCTGACCGAGCGCCGTCCGCCCGAGTCGAGGTCGATCAGCGACAACTCGGACAGGCCACCCCGCACGTTCCAGAGCACCGCGGCCGTACGCCCGTCCGCCGTGATGGTGAACGACTCGACCTCGTCGGTGTCGGACGCGGCGAGAAGGTCCACGGCGCCCTTGGCGACCCGGATCAGGACCGGCAGCTCACCGGCCTCGCTGCGCGCGTACACGGTCTCGCCGTCCGGCCCGAAGACCGCCTGCTCGCCCGAGGTGACGAACTCGTCGACGCCGGTGAGCAGGTCGCGTACCACGATGTGCCGGTCGCCGCGCGGGCCGAACCGCAGCAGCGCGCGGTCCCGGGCCGGTGAGACGTCCAGGAGCGAGACGAGCTCGCCCACGGCGACCACCGAACGGTCGCCCGAGACGGGGTCGATCAGCAGCGCGTGGGTCAGGTTCTCGGTGAGCGCCAGCAGCGACCGGCCGGGCAGCCAGCGCGGGTTGTCGGCGGTGTCGTCGCCGAACCCG
>Ga0247737_1000379_pt1 | contig 17501 bp, 17 predicted proteins | sample UWRJL028104C2_FD_180937 | JGI IMG/M metagenome (GOLD analysis project Ga0247737, IMG submission 180937) | Plant litter microbial communities from Arlington Agricultural Research Station in Wisconsin, United States - UWRJ-L028-104C-2 | ecosystem: Environmental > Terrestrial > Plant litter >...
TATTGTGTTATTTCAGGTGGATAACAGGCAGACTGAGAGAGTGGCTCTCGCTTACGGTATCTTTTGTATGCACTTCGATCGTCCGGCCAACGACAAGTGGGCCGCCAGGATAGAAGGTGTAGTAGCAGCGCCAAATGCTCTGACAAAATGAAGCGGCAGCTGTGCGTGAGAAGTCTAGTTCCGGCGAATATTGCGACGAATATTCGACGAAACTGTGCGCCATTTCAGCTACGGCCGAATATCGATCCGGTCGGTGCGAGGAAATATCGGGTCGATGCTCACCTTTGAGCCAGCTTGTCGAGCGGGACCCGCATCCACACGTGTATTAATGTTGCAATACACCGAGGCTCGCGATATTTGACCCCTCTAGCCGTTGGGGAGCAGGCGATGACGGAACAGACGATAGCCAGGGTGGAAGAGCCGGATGGCGCGCCGCGGATCGCGGTGCTGGATATCCTGCGCGGGGTCGCGATCCTCGGCATTCTGTTCATGAATATCAACGACATGGGCGCGTCGTTCCGCGCCGGCGGCGATGTGCGGCATTTCGGCTGGGCGCCGATCGACCAGGTCGCGTGGTGGCTGCGCGAAGTGTTCGCCAACGGCACCGCGCGCTGCCTGCTCGAAATGCTGTTCGGTGCGGGCATGGTCATCCTGACCAGCCGCACGGTCGAGGCGGCCGGGCGGTGGCAGGTGATGCGTCGCTATTACTGGCGCAACGTGGTTCTGGTGGCGTTTGGCCTCGTCCACATGTTCATCCTGCTCTGGGGCGGCGACATTCTTCACACCTACGGCCTCGCCGCTTTGGTGGTGTTCTGGTTTCGCAGGCTCGGGCCGCGCTGGCTGATCGCGATCGGCCTTCTCATGGCGACGGTGCAACTCTGCGGGGCCGGCTATTTCGGCTATTATCGCGGCATTCAGCAGCAGGCCCAGGTTGCCGAGCTGACCGCGCGCGGCGCCGCGGGCCAGACGCTCACGGCGGCCGACAAGGCGACATTGGAGAAGGCCCGGAAGTCCGAAGCCGAGCGCGTCAAGAATCGCGCCGAGCGCAAGGCCGAGATCGCGAAGGAAGATGCCGACCGATCGAGCACGACCACGCGCTGGGTGACCGAGCAGGTGCGGATGAGCGCGGAGCGCCTGTTCGGTTTCGGCGAACTGTTCGCGGTGTGGGAATCGGCAAGCCTCATGCTGATCGGCGCGGCGCTGTTCAAGCTGGGCATCTTGCAGGGCCAGCGAACCCGGCCCTTCTACTGGCGGATGACGATCATCGCCTATCTGATCGGCGGAGGGCTACGTATCCTCGGTGCCGAGGAGACGATGCGGTTCGACGACGCGCCGCATATCAGCTGGGCGACGCAGGAGATCGCGAGACAGGCGATGACCCTTGGCCATGTCGGCCTGATCAACCTGCTGGCGACGAGCGTGCTGGGCGCGAAGCTGATCCATCCGCTGGTCGCTGCGGGACGGACCGCGCTGTCAATCTATGTGCTGCAGACGATCATCTGCCTGTGGATCCTCTATCCTCCCTTCGCGCTGGCGCTGTACGGGACTCAGGGTTGGGCCGCGATGATGGTCACGGCTTTGGTCATCAATCTCGGACTGTTGTGGCTGGCCAATGTCTATGTCCGCCATTTCCGCATCGCGCCGGTGGAATGGGCGTGGCGATCGATCGTGGAGGGGCGGCGGCTGCCGTTTCGCAAGGTGCCAGTGTGACTCTCCAGCGCTGCGCCTGGGCCGGCAAGGACCCGCAGATGCGCGCCTATCATGACGAGGAATGGGGCGTGCCCGAGCGTGACAGCCGGGCGCTGTGGGAGAAGCTGATGCTCGACGGGTTCCAGGCGGGGCTCGCCTGGATCACCATCCTGCGCAAGCGCGACGCATTCCGAGAGGCGTTCCGGGGGTTCGAACCGGCGGTGGTCGCAGGGTTCGGCGAGGAGGATGTCGCGCGCTTGCTCGGCGATGCGCGGATCGTGCGGTCGCGATCCAAGATCGAGGCGACGATCGGCAATGCGCGGGCGTATCTGGCGATGCGCGACGCGGGGGAGGATTTCTCCGACTTCGTCTGGGGCATGGCAGGCGGCGCGCCGATCATGGGCGACGGGGTGCATCTGCCGGTGAAGTCGCCATTGTCCGAGGCGATGTCGGTCGCGTTGAAGGCGCGTGGGTTCAAGTTCGTCGGGCCGGTGATCGTCTATGCCTGGATGGAAGCGGTGGGGATCGTCGACGATCACGCGGCGGGGTGCTTCCGGCGGACTGGCAACTAAACGTCATGCCGGATTTATTCCGGCATCCATCGTGCCGCTGGCGGTGCGCTTGCCAATGGGGGCGGCGCTTGCGGAGGGATGGACCCCGGAACAAGTCCGGGGTGACGGCGCGGGTGGGAGAGGTTAGGCTTTTCTTCGATGATGCGCTCGCGCCGGGGGGAGAGCGATGCCGACCGTGGTCACGGACCTGCCATTGCTCGATGCGATCCTGTGGGAATGGCGGGAGACGGTCGGTGCCGACTACGCGGGCTATCGCAACCATGTCTGCCGCCTAGTGAATTTCGCCTTCGCGCTGGGCGACTGGAGTGAGGAGCAGAAGCGGCGGATCGTCATTGCAGGGGCGTTCCACGATCTCGGTATCTGGTCGGCGGGAACGGCGGATTATCTGTCGCCGTCGATTGGGCTCGCCCTGGCTTGGCTGGCGCGGGAAGGGATGGACGACTGGGCGGAGGAGGTCGCATTGATGATCGACCTGCATCACAAGATCACGCCCTATCGCGACCCCCGCTTTCCGCTGGTCGAGATATTTCGCCAAGCCGATCTGGCCGATGTCTCGCTGGGGATAATGCGACGGGGGCTGCCCGCCGCCTTTATCGGCGACCTCAAACGCGCCTTTCCCAATGCCGGCTTCCATTGGCGGCTGGCGAAGCTGGTGGGGCAGGGGCTCGCTGCGCATCCGCTCCATCCGATCCCGATCTTCCGCTGGTAGCGCGCCCCTTTACGACAGTGCGACACCCCGCAATAAGTGATGGCATGCGCCCGCATTCGCCGGGCTTTGAAATTATCGGGACTGGAGATGATCGATGCCGAAATCCTGGCTGCTGGCGGGCGTCATGCTCGCCGCACTGGCGACCCCTGTCATGGCTGCTGAGCCCGCCGCGACAGTGACCGCCGCGCCCGCCGACGTAGCGGCCAAGAAGCTGACGCTCGACCGCCTGTTCTCAAGCCCCGACCTTGCCGGCGCGCAGCCGCGGTCGCTGAAGCTGTCGCCGGACGGGACCCTGCTCACCTCGCTGAAGCCGCGGCCCGACGACAAGGACCGGCTCGACCTGTGGGCGCTCGACACGAAGACCGGCAAGGAGCGCATGCTGGTGGATTCCAAGAAGGTCGGCAGCGGCGCCGAACTGTCCGAGGCCGAGAAGATGCAGCGCGAGCGCGCGCGCATCGGCGGCACGCGTGGCATCGTCGCCTATGACTGGGCGCCTGACGGCAAGTCGATCCTCGTACCGCTCGACGGCGACCTTTATCTCGCCACGCTCGACGGCAAGGTCTCGCGGCTGACCAATACGCCCGATGGCGAGTTGAACCCCGTGGTCAGCCCCAAGGGCGGTTTCGTCAGCTTCGTGCGCGACCAGAATCTCTTCGTCCAGCCGCTCGGCGGTGGCGACGCCAAGCAGGTGACGACCACGGGTGCCGGCACGGTGCACTGGGGCGAGGCCGAGTTCGTCGCGCAGGAAGAAATGGATCGCACCACGGGCTATTGGTGGTCGCCGAACGATGCGCGCATCGCGGTCGAGCGGTTCGACGAAGCGCCCGTGGGCATCGTCACGCGCGCCGCGATCGGGGCGGACGGGACGCGGGTCTACAATCAGCGCTATCCCGCCGCTGGCACGCCCAACGTGCTGGTCGAGCTGTATGTGATGAACGCGGATGGCAGCGGCCAGGTGAAGGTCGATCTGGGCAGCAACCCCGACATCTACCTTGCCCGGGTCGACTGGACGCCTGACGGCCAGACCCTGCTGGTCCAGCGGGAGAGCCGCGACCAGAAGACGCTGGATATGCTCAAGGTCGATCCGGCGACGGGCAAGAGCAGCATATTGTTCACCGAGAAATCGGGCGAGCGGAGCTGGATCAACCTGTCGGACGCCTATTGGCCGATGAAGGACGGAAGCCTGATCTGGCGGTCGGAGCGCGATGGCTATGGCCATCTCTATCGCTTCGCCAAGGGCAAATGGACTCAGCTGACCAAGGGCGAATGGACGGTCCAGGCGCTGAACGGGGTGGACGAGGCGAAAGGCCGCATCTTCTTCACCGGCAACAAGGACGGCGCACTGGAGCAGCATGTCTATTCGGTCGACATCGCGCGGCCGAACGCCATCACCCGCCTGACCGAGCTTGGCTGGTGGAACACCGGCAAGGTCGACAGGGCGACGAGCCGGCTGATCGTGACCCGCTCCAACCCGACTCAGCCGCCCCAGACTTTCCTTGCCGACATCAGCGGCAAGCGTATCGCCTGGGTAAACGAGAATGCGGTAGTGCCGGGGCATCCCTATTACCCCTATCTCGCCAACCATCAGGCCAAGACCTTTGGCAGCTTCAAGGCGGCGGACGGCACCACGCTCTGGTACGAGATGATCACGCCGGCGCTCGAGCCGGGCAGGAAATATCCTGTGTTCTTCGAACATTATGGCGGCCCGGGAACCGGCCAGCAGGTGACGCGCGCCTGGCAGAGCCCGCTGGCGCAATATGTCGTCAGCCGCGGCTATGTCTATTTCCGCATCGACAATCGCGGCTCGAACAATCGCGGCAAGGCGTTCGAGGACCATATCTATCGCGCGATGGGCACGGTCGAAGTCGAGGACCAGTTGACCGCCGCGAAATGGATCAAGACCCAGCCCTTCGTCGATCCGGCCAGGGTCGCGACCTATGGCTGGTCCTATGGCGGCTATATGACCCTAAAGATGCTCGAGGCGAACCCGGGCGTCTATGCGGCGGGCATCTCTGGCGCGCCGGTGACGAAGTGGGAATTGTACGACACCCATTATACCGAACGCTATATGGGCGATCCGAAGAAGGACGCGAAAGCCTATGCGAGTTCCGACGCGATCGACGACGCGGCGAAGATCAGGGATCCGCTGCTGCTGATCCACGGCATGGCGGACGACAATGTCGTGCTCGACAATTCGACCGCCTTCGCCGCGAAGATGCAGGCGCAGAATGTGCCGTTCCAGATGATGTTCTATCCGGGCAAGACGCACAGCGCGGGCAAGGACGTGCATGTCTGGACGACGATCTTCGATTTCCTCGACGAGAAGCTGGGGAAATAACCCGAAACGGCAGCGGCCGGGGCGCGTTCAAGGGAGAAACCCTGCGCCGCGCCCCGCCCCCGGCACGTCGGGCGACGGCGCCGGCGCCGATCCCGGTGTTGCCCCGGGGTGAGCGGCGCGCGGTCGGCGCAGGAACGGCGATGCGGCAAGCGAGGCTGGTGCGCGGGACATAAAAACTCGCTTCCATTCGCCAACATGATGCCTAAATGGCGATCTCCGCCGCACCGGCGCAATTTGTGGAAAGATGGATATGGGGTACCGGGTAGTAGTCGCGGGCGCGACGGGAAATGTCGGGCGCGAGATGCTGAACATCCTGGCGGAGCGTGAGTTTCCGGCGGACGAGATCGCCGTCGTCGCATCGTCGCGGTCGCAGGGCGACATGGTCGATTATGGCGAGACCGGCAAACAGTTCAAGGTCCAGAACATCGAGCATTTCGACCCGACCGGGTGGGACATGGCGCTGTTTGCGATCGGGTCCGAGGCGACGAAGATTCATGCCCCGCGCTTCGCCGCGGCCGGCTGCACGGTGATCGACAATTCGTCGCTGTACCGGATGGACCCGGACGTGCCGCTGATCGTGCCCGAGGTGAACCCCGAGGCGATCAACGGCTACACGCGCAAGAACATCATCGCGAACCCGAACTGCTCGACCGCGCAGATGGTCGTCGCGCTGAAGCCGCTGCACGATGTCGCGAAGATCAAGCGCGTGATCGTCGCGACCTATCAGTCGGTGTCCGGCGCAGGCAAGGCAGGCATGGACGAACTATTCGAGCAGAGCCGCAACATCTTCGTCGGCGATCCGGCCGAGGCGAAGAAGTTCACCAAGCAGATCGCGTTCAACGTGATCCCGCATATCGACAGCTTCCTGGACGATGGATCGACCAAGGAAGAGTGGAAGATGGTGGTCGAGACCAAGAAGATCCTCGACCCGAAGATCAAGGTCCACGCCACCTGCGTCCGCGTGCCGGTGTTCGTCGGCCATTCGGAAGCGATCAACATCGAGTTCGAGAACGAGATCTCGGCTGAGACGGCGCAGAAGATCCTGCGCGAGGCGCCCGGCGTGATGCTGATCGATAAACGCGAGGACGGCGGATACGTCACCCCGATCGAATGCGTCGGCGAATATGCGACCTTCATCAGCCGCGTCCGCGAGGACCCGACGGTCGAGAATGGCCTGGCGCTCTGGTGCGTCTCCGACAATCTCCGCAAGGGCGCTGCGCTGAACGCGGTGCAGATCGCGGAACTGCTCGGACGGCGGCACCTGCAAAAGGCAGCGTAACTCAGTGGTCGAGGGCGGCTGCCGCTGTGGCGCGTGTCGGTACACGCTGGCCATCGAGCAGCTGCCCCGGTCTATTGCTGCCACTGCCTCGATTGCCAGACCTGGTCGGGCAGCGCCTTCACCGAACAGGGCGTGGTGCGCGAGCATGCGATGTCGGCGACCGGGCCGATCATCGACTATCGCTTCACAAGCCCGGGCGGGTCGGAATCGCATCAGCGGCTGTGCGGCACGTGCCATACGCGCTTGTGGAACACCAACAGCGCGCGCCCCGGCATCGCGGTGGTGCGGGCGGGCACGCTCGATGCCAGCGACGGGATCGAGCCCAAGCTGCATATCTGGGTGAAGCGCAAACAGCCCTGGGTCGTGCTGGCCGAGGATGTGCCGGCGTTCGAGGAGAGCGCGTCGCCGGCGGAGTTTATGGCGATCCTGTCGCGCTAAGTCACCGTTCGCCCTGAGCTTGTCGAAGGGCTGCCTTTCTTCCTGCTGTCGGGGAAGAGAAGGATAGTGGTTGGCCTGCGGCCGCCTTCGGCTCGACAAGCTCAGCACGAACGGGGAGGGGGAGCGCGCACACGGATTATTACTCCGCCAGAACCGCCTCGACCTTGCCCTGGGGCTTCTTCAGGAAGAACACCAGCGGCAGTACGGCGATCGAGATCCAGGCCATCAGGTAGAAATCGTCGATATAGGCGATCATCGCCGCCTGGCGGTTGATCATCGCATCGGCATAGCTGAACACGCTGTCCGACAAGGCGCCGAACCTGTCCACCGTGCTGAGATCGAGCGATGGGATGGTCTGGGCGGTGACGTGACTGGCCAGGTCGGCATGGCTGGTCTGGATGTTGCGGGCGAGCAGCACCGTGACCATCGAGATGCCCGCGGACTGGCCGACATTGCGGAACAGGTTGAGCAGGCTGGCGCCGTCCGTGCGGTGATGGTGGCTGAGCGTCGCAAAGGCGAGCGAGTTCAGCGGCATGAACACGAGGCCCATGCCCAGGCCCTGGACGAAGCCGCTGATGATCACTGGCCAGAAATCCATTTCCAGCGACCAGGTCGACATCTGGTAGAGCGAATAGGCGAAGATGATCAGCCCGACGACGATGACGAGGCGGGTGTCGACCTTGCCCATCATCTGGCCGGCGAGGAACATGGTGAGCAGCACGCCGACGCCGCGCGGGGCGAGCATCAGGCCGGTATCGACCACGGGGTAGCCGAACAATTGCTGGAGCATCGACGGCAGCAGCGCCATCGGCGCCATGGTCGAGATGCCGATGACGACCATGAAGATCATGCCCATCACCAGATTGCGGTTCTTGAAGATCGCGCGGTCGAACAGCGGCTTGTCCGCGGTCGCGAGATGGACGATCGCCATCCACAGGGCGGCGGCGGCGACCAGCGCCTCGATCACGATCTCCCAGCTGGCGAACCAGTCGTCATGCTGGCCGCGGTCGAGCATCAGCTGGAAGGAGGCGACCGCGATCGAGATCATCGCGAAACCGGTATAGTCGAACGACCGGACCTTTTTCGGGCGGGAGGGCAGCAGGAACCACAGGATGGCGAAGGTAAGCAGGCCGACCGGCAGGTTGACGTAGAACACCCAGCGCCAGTTATAGCTCTCGGTCAGCCAGCCGCCGATGACCGGGCCCATTATCGGCCCGACCATGACGCCCATGCCCCAGACCGACATGGCCTTGGCGGCGCGCTCGGGCGGGTTGATGTCGAGCATCGCCGTCTGCGAGAGTGGGCCGATAAAGGCCGCGAACACTCCCTGGGCGACGCGGAACAGCACCATCTCCTCGAGGCTGATCGCGGTGCCGCAGAGCATCGAGGCAATGATGAAGCCGCCGACCGCGAACAAGAACAGGTTGCGCGAGCCGAGCCGGTCCGACAGCCAGCCCGTCGCAGGGATCGCGATGGCCGAGGCGACGATATAGCTGGTCAGCACCCAGGTGACCGTCTCTCCGGTAGCGGAAAGGCTGGTCTGCATATGCGGCAGGGCGACATTGGCGATGGTGGTGTCGAGGATCTGCATGATCATCGCCCCCATGACGCCGACGGTCAGGAGCCCACGGTTCCTGACCGGCAGCATAGGCTTGCCGGGCGGATGATCACTCACTTGGTGTCGCCAGCCTTTGTATCGACGGCGACGTCGGCGCTGAGGCCGGCGATCATGGCGCGCGGCGGCGTGCCGTCGATCGCGATGCGCACCGGCACGCGCTGAGTCACCTTGACCCAGTTGCCGGTCGCGTTCTGCGCCGGAAGCACCGAGGATTGCGAGCCGGTGAGCGCACCGATGCTGGCGACATGGCCCTGGACCTTCAGGCCGGGATAGGCGTCGAACTTGATCTCGGCGGGCTGGCCCACCGCCATATGGTTCAGGTCGGTTTCCTTGTAGTTCGCCTCGATCCATGCCGCCTGGCTGACCACGATGCTGACCACCGGCACGCCGCTGGGCATGATGTTGCCGACCTGCAGGCGTCCGGTCTGGCTGGCGATACCATCCTTGGGTGCGCGGACTTCGGTGCGGGAGAGATCGAGCGCCGCCTTGGCACGCTGCGCCAGCGCCGCCTGGACGGCGGCCGGCGAGCTGGACGCGGCGGTGCCGCTGCCGAGCTGGTTGCGGGCACGCGCCGCGTCAGCCTGATACTTTGCAAGCTGCGCCTTGGCGGCGGCGACGCCGTGACGGGCGGCGTCAAGGCTGGCGCGGGTGGTGAAGCCTTGCTTCATCAGCGCGGCCTGCCGGTCATAGGTCGCCTGGGCGAGCTGGATATCGGCCTGGGCGCTTTCGATATCGGCTTGGGCGCCGCCCATGTCGGTCGACATGGTGTTCACCTGAACGCGTGCATTGGCCAGCGCGGCATCGGCCTGGGCTAGCGCGATCTGGAAGGGCTGGGGGTCGATGCGGAACAGCACGTCACCGGCCTTGACCCGCTGGTTTTCCGTCACGTTCACAGCGACGATGCGCCCGGTCACGTCGGGGCTGACCGAGATCATGTCCTGCTCGATATAGGCGTTGTCCGTCGAGACGTAGCGGCCCGAGGTCAGGTAAAAATAACCGCCGACCGCGGCGAGCAGCAGCGGCACGCTGAACATCAGGATCGGGCGCAGCCAGTTGCGGCGCTTCGTCGGGGTGGGGGGTGGGGTGGGCGCGCCGGCTTCTTCGATCGGGTCGATGGAAATGGTGTCGGCCTTGGTCTGGTCGATCCTCGGGTCTGCATCAGCCATGGTTGGCCTCGTCGCTTTCGAACTGGGTGTTGAGATTGGTGCGGATGGTGGCGAGCGAGGCCATCAACTGATCGCGCTGCGCGGCGTCCAGGCCGAACAGCGCGGCCTCGATCATACCTTCCGCCAGAACGCGGAGCTGATCGAGGATGGGCAGCGCCTTAGGTGTCAGGAAGATCTGCCAGGCTCGCCGATCCGCGGGGTCGGGCCGGCGCTCGACCAGGTTCGCCTCTTCAAGGCGGTCGATCATGCGGGACAGGGTGATCGGCTCGACTTCGAGCAGATCGGCCATGCCGCCCTGATTGATACCTTCATGGCGCTTCAGGGTCGTCAGTGCACGCCACTGAGTGCGCGTCACGCCCATCAGGCGCGCGCGCTCGTCGAAACGGCGGCGCATCAGGCGCGAAACATCGCTAATCATGAAGCCGACCGAGTCACTCATGGGCGCGCATATAATAAGCATGCTCATATAATCCTAGATCCGGCGGGATGTTTTTTGCATTGCAACATGCAGGAGGTGGAATGCGGGAGGAAATGGCGGGCGGATGCCAGTGCGGGCGCGTGCGGTACCGCGCCCTGATCGATGATCGCGACGCTTATCTCTGCCACTGCCGGATGTGCCAGCGCGCGACCGGCGGGATCTCGATCGCCTTTAAATATGTGCCGAAGGCGGATGTGACATGGGAGCGGGAGCCCGACCGGTACGCCTCGTCACCGATCGCGGTGCGGGGTTTCTGCGCTGCTTGCGGGACGCCGCTGACCTATGAAGCGCATGACAGCGACCACCTGGACCTGACCGTCGGAAGCTTCGACGACCCGTTCGGCTTCGTGCCTACACAGCATTCGGGCGCGGAGAGCTGGCACGAGGCTTGGCTTGACACGACGGGCCTGCCCGCCGAACGGACTGACCAGAACCACCGCCTCGTGCAACGCTGGATGGACGCCATTGGCAAGTTCCCCGATTGAACCCGATTTTTTCGAAAGCTTCGACGGCACGCGGATCGCGTGGCGGGAGATGGGGGAGGGGCGGCCGGTCGTCCTGATCCACGGCTTCTTCTCTGACGCCGTGACCAACTGGATCCGTTACGGTCACGCGGAGAAGATCGCCGCCCGAGGATTTCGGGTGATCATGCCCGATCTTCGCGCGCACGGGTCGAGCGCCAAGCCGCATGATGCGGCGAGCTACCCGCCCGACGTGCTGGCGCAGGACCAGTTCGCGCTGATAGCGCATCTCCGGCTCAGCGATTACGATCTCGGCGGCTATTCGCTCGGCGCGCGTACTACGGTGCGCATGCTGATGAAGGGCGCCAAACCCGGGAAAGTCATCCTGTCGGGCATGGGCCTGTCGGGCCTGGTCGGCACCGCGCGGCGCGGCGACCATTTCCGGCATATCCTGACCAATCTCGGCAAGCATGAGCGCGGTACACCGGAATGGATGGCAGAAGCGTTCCTGAAGACGACCAAGGGTGATCCGGTCGCGCTGCTCAGGATCATCGACACCTTCGTCAACACCGACCAAGCGGATGTCGTTGCCATCAGCCAGCCGGTGCTGGTGCTGGCCGGGGACGAGGACAATGACAATGGATCGGCCGCCGAACTGGCAGCGGCGCTGCCCGACGCCGTGCTGCGGACGACGCCTGGCGGGCATATGAGCGCGGTGACGAAGCCGGAACTGGGACAGGAGATAGCGGACTTCCTCGCCGCTTGACCGCGGCGCTGCGGAGTCTCAACGTGGCGCATCACCCGATTTAATCGAGGATGTTCCCCATGACCCGCACTGGAATTTCCACGTTTGCCCTGGCGTTGTCGCTCGTCGCGACGCCGGCGCTCGCACAGACCAGGCTTACCGCCGCCGATGCCGACGCCTTTGTCGCCAGGAGCGAGAAGGCGCTGGCCGACCTTTCGATCGACGCCAACCAGGTCCAATGGGTCAACGCGACCTATATCACCGACGATACCGACGCGATCGCCGCGCGCGTCAACGCGCAGCAGACCGAGCTTCAGGTGAAATCAGCACTCGAGGCCGCGAAATACGACAAGGTTGCTGGGCTCTCGCCCGACACCCGGCGCAAGCTCGACCTGATGCGCAACGCCATCACCCTGCCGGCGCCGACTCGGGCCGGTGCGGCGGAAACGCTGCAGACGCTGGTGACGGGCATGGCCTCCGCGTACGGCAAGGGCAAAGGGACGCTCGACGGCAAGCCGATCAACGGCAGCGACATCGAGGCGGCGATGGGCACCGAGCGCGACCCGGCCAAGCTGAAGGAGATGTGGGTCAGCTGGCACGACAATGTCGGCGCGCCGATGCGGAACGACTATCAGCGCGTGGTTTCCATCGCCAATGAGGGCGCCGTCGGGCTTGGCTACAAGGATACCGGCGCGCTGTGGCGCTCGGGATATGACATGGATCCGGCGGCGTTCGCGAAGATGACCGACACGCTGTGGAAGCAGGTCGAGCCGCTTTACCGGGCGCTGCACACCTATGTCCGCTGGAAGCTCAACGAGAAGTACGGCGACACGGTGCAGGCCAGGACAGGCCCCATCCGTGCCGACCTGCTCGGCAATATGTGGGCGCAGGAATGGGGCAATATCTACGACCTCGTCGCCCCTCCAGGCGCCGGCGATCTCGGCTTCGACACCGGGGAACTGCTCAAGGAAAAGGGCTATGATCCGGTCAGGATGGTGAAGACCGGGGAGGGATTCTACTCCTCGCTCGGCTTCGCGCCCTTGCCCGAGACCTTCTGGACCCGCTCTCAGATCACCAAGCCGGCCGACCGCGACGTGATCTGCCACGCCTCGGCCTGGGACATCGACAACAAGGACGATCTGCGCATCAAGATGTGCACCAAGGTGAATGGCGACGACTTCGTCACTATCCATCACGAACTGGGGCATAATTATTACCAGCGCGCCTATAACAAGCAGCCTTTTCTCTATCTCAACGGCGCGAATGACGGCTTCCATGAGGCGATCGGCGACTTCGTCGCGCTGTCGATCACGCCGGATTATCTGGTCCAGATCGGGCTGCTGGACGAGGCGAAGGTGCCGAGCGCGGACAAGGATATCGGCCTGTTGCTGAAACAGGCGATGGACAAGGTGGCGTTCCTGCCATTCGGCCTGCTGATCGACAAATGGCGCTGGGGCGTATTCTCGGGGCAGATCAAGCCGAACGGGTACGAGGCAGCGTGGAATGCGCTGCGGCTGCAATATCAGGGGGTTGCCCCGCCTGTCGCGCGCGACGAGACCAGGTTCGATCCGGGTGCGAAATATCATGTGCCGGCGAGCGTGCCTTATACCCGCTATTTCCTAGCGCGGCTGCTTCAGTTCCAGTTCTACAAGGCCGCGTGCGACCAGGCCGGCTGGAAGGGCCCGCTGCATCGCTGTTCCTTTTACGGAAACAAGGAAGTCGGCGCGAAGCTGAACGCGATGCTCGAACTCGGCCAGTCCAAGCCCTGGCCCCAGGCGCTCGAAAAGTTCACGGGCAGCCGCGAGATGTCGGGCGAAGCGATGGTCGAGTATTTTGCGCCGTTGAAGGCGTGGCTCGACGAGCAGAACAAGGGCAAGCCGACGGGATGGTAATCTATCTTCCCTCTCCCATCGGGAGGGGGAGGAGCGAAGCGATGGAAGGCTGAGGGTGACGCTCGGGTCAATGCCACCCATGGTCACCCTCATCCGGCGCTTCGCGCTACCTTCTCCCGGAGGAAGAAAGACTAAGTGACGATTCGGTTGGGGATCGTGCCCTCATCCGCGATGCCTGCCTCGAACGAGGCCGAGGAATCCGTGCCGTCGGCCTGATGCGCACCGTCGCGGTGCAGCAGGGTGTCCAGGTCCGTCGGAATCTTGTCGCGGAAGGCGTACAGAGCCGCGGTAGCAGCAGCACCGACTGCCGCAACGCCACCGACGATCGCAGCAGTACCCCAATGGCCCGCTGATTTCTTGGCGAACGCGCCGTTCTTGCCACGAACGGGCGTCTTGCGCGCCGTCGGTTTGGCGGCTGGCTTGGCCGCCGTCTTGCTGGCCGCCGTCTTGCTGGCCGTGGCCGGCTTGGCGGTCGCAGCAGCGGGTTTCCGGGCGGCGGTCGGCTTCTTTGCGGCAGTAGCCATCACATGCTCCTCAAGAATGTTGAGCAGCCGTAACGCGCCAAACGCAAAGGGTTTCCGCCTACCGGAAAGGCGGCTCGTTGAACGCGCGCAATTTGCGGGAGTGGAGCTTGGCGCCCTCGCGCCGCAGTTCCTCGCACGCCTGGATGCCAATCTGCATATGCTCGCTGATCGCGCGTTCGTAAAACCGGTTGGCCTGGCCGGGCAGCTTGAGCTCGCCATGCAGCGGCTTGTCCGACACACAGAGCAACGTCCCATAGGGTACACGGAAACGATAGCCCTGGGCGGCGATCGTCGCCGATTCCATGTCGATGCCGACTGCCCGTGACAGCGAGAAGCGCAGCGCCGAACGGGCATAGCGCAGTTCCCAGTTACGATCGTCGGTGGTCACGATCGTGCCGGTGCGGAGGCGGCGCTTCAGCTCTTCGCCTGACTGCCCGGAAACCGTCTCGGCAGCACGGGCGAGGGCGAGTTGAACCTCGGCGATGGCCGGCACCGGGATTTCCGGCGGCAATACGTCGTCGAGCACATGATCGTCTCGCAGATAAGCATGAGCAAGCACATAGTCGCCGATGCGCTGGCTTGGGCGCAGACCGCCGCAATGGCCGATCATCATCCATGCTTCGGGACGCACCACCGCGAGGTGATCAGTGATCGTCTTCGCGTTGGACGGGCCGACGCCGATATTGACGAGGGTGATGCCCGTGCGATCGTCCGCCATCAGATGATAAGCCGGCATCTGGTGGCGACGCCATGCGCTGCTGTCGGCCAGCATCGTCTCGACGTCGTCGCCGGCGCGCATGATCGTGCCGCCGGCCCCGGAGACGCCGGTGAAGCGGCTGGGCTTTCCGTTTTCATCGGGGCCAAGCTGCTTGCAGGCCCAGCGGACGAACTCGTCGACATAGCGGTGATAGTTGGTGAACAGCACATAGCGCTGGACATGCTCCGGCGGCGTGCCGGTGTAGTGGCGCAGGCGCGCGAGCGAGAAATCGGTGCGCAACCCGTCGAACAGCGCGAGCGGGCGCGTGCCGTCGGCATCCGTGTAAAGACCGTCGGCGATTTCGTCGCCGATATAGGCGAGCTCGGTAGCCGGGAAGTGGCGAGCCAGTTCGAGCGCCGACACCTCGTCAAGGCTCATCGCGTGACCGGCGTCGAGCACGTAGGGGAAAGGGATTTCCTGTCGACCGGGTACGGCTTCGACGAGGACGTCATAATCTTCGATCAGCAGGGTAAGCTGCTCGGTCAGATAGTCGGCGAAGATCGACGGCTTGGTGACGCTGATGCGATATTCGCCCGGCGTGACCAAGCGGCCAAAGGAGCGCATCGGGGCCGGGCGATCATTGCCCCCGCGATAGCGCAGCCTGATCTCGGGATAGGCGAAACTGCCGTCATGGCGCGCGTCGCGCGACGGGACCGAACCATCGGTGAGGTATGCGGTGAGGGCCGCCTGCAGCCGCTCGACCGATGCACGGTAGAGCGTATCGAGCTGGGCGACGATATCGGAGGCAGTCGTCATCCGTCGTGGCTAAAGCACACGCATGACGCTGGCAAGACAGGCGCTGGTAGGAACGGAAGCGGAGCGCGAGTTGCGCGCCCCGCTTCAGATCGGATCAGGCTTTGGTATCGCCGTCATCGTCGAGCAGCTTGCTGATGCCGTATGCGGCACCGGCGACGGCTGCGGTTGCGCCGGCTGCGATCGCGGCAGCGGCGGCAGGATGTTCCTTCACCGCTTCGACGGTCGATTCGACCGCAGATTCGATCGCCTCCTGGGCGCGTTCGAAGAAGGACTTCTCTTCAGTCTTCGCGGCGGGGGTGCTGGTCTCGTCGGTCATTCATGCCTCCTTGGTCGATCGGTGCCCGAACGTGGGGAAGTGATGGGGGTTCCCGGTGGGGAGGCGGATCGTTGCCCACCTGCGTCCCACCGAGTTGCGCTCATACTCTCAACCTCAGAGCTCGTTTAGCATGTGCTCCGCGGACGACACGTTGAACTCGCCCGGAGCCTCGACATTCAGCTGCTCCACGACGCCGTCATTGACCACCATCGAGTAACGCTGGCCGCGCGTGCCCAGGCCGAATTTCGAGCCATCCATGGTCAGGCCGACCGCTTCAGCGAAGGTGCCGTTGCCGTCGGCGAGCATCGTCACGGCTTCGGCGTCATTGGCCTTGCTCCAGGCGCCCATCACGAACGGATCGTTGACCGCAGTGCAGGCGATCTCGTCGATGCCCTTGGCCTTCAGGTCTGCGGCCTTGTCGAGATAGCCCGGCAGATGCTTGGCCGAGCAGGTCGGCGTGAACGCGCCGGGCACGGAGAACAAGGCTACCTTGCGGCCGGCGAAATACTCGTCCGAGCTGACCTGCTCGGGGCCATTCGCCGTCGCCTTGACGAGAGTGGTGCTGGGCAGCCGATCGCCGACGCTGATGGTCATGTTGGAATCCTCCTGGAGCCGCCTGGGGCGCGCAAATGTTTTCGTAGGTGCCACCGCAAGCCGGCGACGGAGCCTACCTCGTGCAGGCGCGTTCGGATTTCAAGCGTGGCGAGTGCCGATGGCTGCGCTATGATGGATGATGATGGATAAAGCGGCGAATCTCACAGGGCAGCTTCTGCTCGCCATGCCAGGTATCGGCGATCCGCGCTTCGAACGCGCGGTGATCGCGATTTGCGCGCATGATCCCAAGGGCGCGATCGGCATCGGCATAGGCCACCCGATTCGCGGGCTTGGGCTCCATGAAGTGCTGGCGCAGTTCGGGATCGAGCCAGGCGCGGCGCCAGACGCGCCGGTGCATTCGGGCGGACCGGTCGAGCAGCGCCGTGGCTTCGTGCTGCATTCCAACGACTGGAGCGGGCAGGACACCATCGACGTCGCGGGACGCTGGGCACTGTCGGGTACGATCGACGCGCTGAAGGCGATCGCTGACGGATCTGGGCCGAGCCGCTGGCTGGTCGCGCTCGGCTATGCCGGCTGGGGCGAGGGGCAGCTCGACGAGGAACTGACCCGGCATGGCTGGTTCAACGTGCAGGGCGATATCGAGCTGTTGTACGACACCGAGGCGGCGACGCGCTGGGAACTGGGCTTCGCCGAGGCGGGGATCGACCCGCGCCTGCTGGCGACCAGCACCGGAACGGCCTGAATTCTCTCTTTCTGCCCCTCGCTTTCGTTGAGGGGTACCGCTACCATCCTATAGGAAATCCGGACGGCTTGCCGATCCGGGAGAAAAAGGAGTGGGTGGCATGAAGCCGAGCCGGATCGTCGCGCTGTGCGCGTTCATCGGGGTGGCGCTGTGGGGCAGCGCGACGTCTCATGGGCAGACAAACGCGCCTGCCGGTCTATTCGAGCACAGCGTCGATATCGGCGAGACCGCGCTGCACGGGTCGGTGGTCCGCGATGGGGCGACGAACAGCTATCGCATCACTGGGGGCGGGGCGAATATCTGGGGCGGCAAGGACGCGTTCCATTTCGTGGCGACGCGGCGGCCGGCGGGCGATCTTCATGTCGCCGCGGACGTGGCCTTTGTCGGGACCGGCGGCGATCCGCATCGCAAGGCGGGGCTGATGATCCGCGAGAACCTGACGCCGGGATCGCGCTATGCCGATGTG
>Ga0247737_1000380_pt1 | contig 17492 bp, 15 predicted proteins | sample UWRJL028104C2_FD_180937 | JGI IMG/M metagenome (GOLD analysis project Ga0247737, IMG submission 180937) | Plant litter microbial communities from Arlington Agricultural Research Station in Wisconsin, United States - UWRJ-L028-104C-2 | ecosystem: Environmental > Terrestrial > Plant litter >...
TCAGTATTGGGCAGCAGAAGAGGGAGCCGGAGGTGGTGACACATCTAGGTTGTTTTATAAGGAATAATTTCCTGAGTAGTAACGGCCTTAAGAAAATACGTTTCTCATTTCGTGCGTTCGCAACAAGTATTGCACATACTCATTTCGGTATACAGCGGCACAGATAATTGCGCAGCACGACCAAGGTCGATGGAGTTTTGAAATGGATCTTTGGGATTTATGTGCTGGCCTGTCAATGGAGGGCTCTTGGAAGTTTCTCGATATTGTGTGGCAGAGGAGTAGGTGGGTTTCAGGAACTGGGACAGTTTATAGATTGACAATTGGAAGAAACTGATCAACTTGGTGTTCCATAACGGCAATGTATGTATAACTGAACTACTGTAGATAATTTAACAGGCTCCCAGGAAATTATGTCGGGCCCAGAACCTTTATATGGTTGTGTGATAACTATTTAATATAAATGCCGCTCAACGGAGGCTTGACACCGTCTAAGCTCCATAATTTACACTTCTTTTCCTGAATAGAACTATGTCATAAGGGGCTTGCTCGGTTAACGGGACCTCGGGAGACCCCTTGCGTCTCCAGACCCCGCATGGAGCATAAGCTTAACCCCACTTCAGTACTTTGCCTTCAATGACCAGTCCAACTTACAAGTCATATCTTTCTGTTTGGTCCAACTCCCGTTGGCTTGGATATCGCGGCATTCTCTTTTATCACAATACCTCTAATATAGGCCAAGTGTGATCCTTAACTCCAGGTAAAGACTGCCTCATATCAAAATAAAGACATCAACAAGCAGACGTCCCTTTCATCATGGTTTCTGCTGTGCGGATTGCCCCTAATGTATGGAGATCTAGATTCTGAAAATGGTACATGGCTAACTGAAGATTCTAGCGGGCAATGCGAGCAATGAATCTTCTACGTACCGTCCAATACACCCATCCTCCATCGTGTCCCTGCCATGGCAACCCCTCTCATCATCACCACCTCAAACCCTCTTCAAGTCTCCTGTCTCATGCAAAGCAAAATCTTCAACGAAATTATGCTACACCCGTTGACACCACCCGACAAAAAGAATATGCATTTGAGATGGCAGCGTCTTCAATACGTTTTGGACCTGGTGTGACAAAAGAGGTTGGCATGGACTTCAAAAACATGGGTGCAAAACGGGTATGTGTGGTTACGGATAAAACGGTGAGAGGCCTCAATGCTATGCGTCAGGTTGAGGAAGGCTTGACGAGGGAAGGAGTAGAGTATACCGTTTATGACGGATGTAGAGTTGAACCAAAAGATAGTTCGTATGTATAATGTGGAGAGTTCGAAGTTTAGCAAAGTCTAATGAGCGCAGGATTAAAGAAGCTATTGCCTTTGCAAAACCATACCAGCCTGATGCCTTTTTGGCTGTTGGTGGTGGATCTGTCATTGACACAGCAAAGTAAGCCATTCAAAAATCCTTTCCTCTCTCACAGCAGATGATAGATAGTCTCGAAAGGATGTGGTAGGCCTTTTTCATTGACTCTAACATCGTATAGATTGATGAACTTATACACATGTTATCCTGATGCAGAATTCCTCGACTTTGTAAATGCACCTCTAGGCAAAGGCCTCCCTATTTCAAAACCACTCAAGCCACTCATTGCAGTACCCACAACTGCAGGAACCGGCTCAGAAACCACCGGCACAGCAATCTTTGACCTCGTCTCCAAACGAGCAAAAACTGGAATTGCACATCGAAATCTGAAGCCAACCCTTGGAATATGTGATCCATTAAATACCCGCACGATGCCATCAGCGGTACATGCTAGCTCGGGTCTCGATGTTTTATGTCATAGTTTAGAAAGTTGGACTGCCATACCTTACTTTGAAAGGATCCCTCGTCCAGCAAACCCAATTTTGCGTCCAGCGTACCAAGGTGCAAATCCCATAAGTGACATCTTCTCACTGCAGGCTTTGAGAAGTACTGTCAAATATTTACCACGAGCCGTTAAGGATCCTGAAGATCACGAAGCCCAAAGCCAGATGCTGCTAGCGGCTACATTAGCTGGAGTTGGATTTGGAAATGCTGGTGTACATCTATGTCACGGTATGTTAATTATGTCATGATCACATAAAAAAGATGTACTGACATCCTCGATAGGCATGTCATACCCAATATCAGGTCAGAACCCAGGATATAAGCATGCGGGCTATGAGGTTGAGGAGCAAATTATTCCTCATGGTGTAAGTGTTGCTGTCTCCGCGCCAGCAGTGTTCCGATTCACTGGTGCATCCAATCCTGAGCGCCATCTACAAGCAGCGGAAGCTTTTGGCGTTGATATCTCAAACGTCAAGAACGAGAGCGCGGGTGAGGTTCTAGCTGAAGCTCTCACGAAGTTCCTCGCTGAGCTCGGAGATCAACCGAAGGGATTGAAGGACTTAGGATTTAAAAGGGAACATCTAGATGATCTAGTTGAGGGTACCATTCCTCAGCAACGGGTATTAATGCTCGCACCTGGCTTGGCGGAGGAGGTCAACGAGGAGAGAGAGCAGTTGCGTACGCTGTTTGAAGATGCGATGGAGCATTAAGTAATGTTGTAGCACAAAGGGGCGTTCGCTTAGTATTCCTAATTGGCTTAACATTTCGCGTATGAACACCAACAACCCCCTTTATAAAATAGCAATAGACTACAGAGACCAGAAGGGCGAATCAAAGTCGCCGCATTTCAGGTGATTACAGACTAGGAGAATTGAACAGATATGTAGCGGGCTCGAGATCTCCGAGCATCAAATTCAGCCCTATAAATTCCAAGACTGCTTCGTGTAAAAACAAATGATATTATGCAGTCCAACTCCGATCTGGAAGCGACGCCTTTCAAGTCCACAAAAGCTGTCGACCCGGACAAAACTATTCTAACTCGGTCTGGATGATTATAGTTCAGGCTGACTCGAGTGCAGAACCCGACCCAATGCGTCCATCTGTATAACAAAAGCAACAACCAAATCGAGGGCTAATGTTTCCGGTAACGAGATTGATTCAAAAACTCAGTCTTTTTGCGTCAGGCTGCTGTATGGAACATCCCTATGTATATAACCAACTGAACACCAAGCTCTCAGTTTTCTACTCTCTGCAACTGGCACTGGAGTTAGGGTTTTTGAACTCATGATTTAGAAAGGAAAAGTCAGTATTACCTCACGAGACTGTGACTTCCGGGCAACTTCGTGTGCCAGGCATTTAGGTGAATTACGTGGTATTCGCTATCGCTGATATAATACAGCCACTCGGAAAATCAACCCAGATACCCGCACTTACATCCTGGCCATTAGAGGTGCTATCCACCCACCATATAAGCAGAGAACATTTCTGCCCTATTGGTCGAGACCTGCCCTCCCATCTTAATACGCCGTACTTTGTCGGTAGAAATCCTGTGGTGCCCCCGGAGGAGCACTAGGTGGAGCGCTAGGCGGATGTCCATCAGCGGAACCTGGTCGCTGATATGGTTTATATTGACTCTGAACAGGCGGAGCTCCCTGACTAGGCAGTGTCTGTCGCGCGTCCTGGCCAATCACAGGGTAACCTGCATTCATTTGTACTGGAGGTGGAATTTGACCTCCTTGCGGTGGAGCTGGGGGTTCATACGCAGGTTGCTGTTGGGATTGATTAGGCGGGACATAGGCGTTATACTGCTGCTGGCTGGGAGGGGCTTGTTGGTTATGTGGACCTACGGAGGAGTATGTATCGTCTTGCGAGTATAAAGATGCACTATAGACGGAATTGGGACCATGTTGATTCACTGGTGAGTCAAATGCAGAGGTAGCAAGTTCTTGAGGGTGGTTTGAGTATGTGCTTTGGGGTCGCTGACCGCCTTGGGAAGGATGACCACCTTGAGGAAGAAATTGAGATGGAGGAGGAGAACTTGCGTGCATTGGGTGACTCGGTTGTGGAGATGTAGTCTGTAATGGAGCGAGTTGTGGATTCATTGGCATGCTTGGGGCCGTGTCTCGTTGGGGATATTGCTGCTGTTGCCCTTGATTTTGAGGCGGTCCTTGAGACTCGGGAGGCCGTTGTCCAGATACGACATAAAATGGCGCAGGGCTATTGCGCCGTGGACCATAATCAGGAGATGATGGCTTTTGGGGGTACGATTGTGGTGCTCGAATTGAGTTAGTAAATACGTTGAAATTTGGAGGAAGTTTAAGTACCTTGTTGTGGATTTGGGGTATAGTATCTTTGAGGATTCTGCTGAGCAGCTGGTGGTCCTTGAGGTGGATAGCCACCACCGTAGCCTCCTTGTTGTGGACGGCCATATTGGTATGCAGGTTGACTCTGTGTCATTGATGCGTCTAAAAGGCTTTCATAGTCTCTACATGACTTGATGAATCTCTCATTTAGCTGAGTGAAGTCATCTTAATTGGGTTAGCTTCCCACATTAATGAATTAAGATATTTTGAGCTTGTTCACCTTTTCTCTGTGAGTACTTTCCGATCAACTCAATCAGTTTGGGTCTGATCGCAAGAGTAGAATGGTAGAGTTTCTAGGAATAGTGTAAGTCATAGTGAGTAACCCGGAGTGAAAACACAAAACATACAGTGATTTCTTCGTTGTCACGGACATTTAGCTCAGATGTAGAAGTGCTGAGTAGAGTTAATAGCTTCTCCACGTTTTTGATCTCTGCAAAAACTTCTGCCTCCATCTGAGCCTCCCTTTGTAACTCATCTGGCGTAGGATCGGCGAGCTTCTCCACGTAATTCAAAGGGAAAATGCCTGTCTGTCCACGCAGTAAGCCTTTCCACCAATCCTTGAACACCGATTCTAATACTGCAATAATGTCGCCTTTCCGGAATGTCAATTCATCTGGGTCAGTGGCTTGAAAGTCGAATAGAGCTCTTACGCGCGAGACCGTTGCAGCGGTTGTGCCGGAAGGGACAGGCGCCTGTGCCGCTGGCTGCGCTTGAACAGCCCCGGGTTGTGATGGGGTAGCCTGGGAAGTGGTTGCTTGTGCCTGTGTTGCCTTATCTTGAATTGATAATTTCAGTGCCATCTGTAGCTCCTCCTCTTCTTTCTGTCGATCAATATCTGTAAGGCGACTCTTCGATGGCGCAGAAGGGGGATGTAAATTTGGATTCTGGCTCTTAAGCCTATGGTACTGATCATTCATAATCCCAAGATCCGGATCTTTAAACATCCCTGCCCATTCTGCCATCCGCTCAAGGATCTTTGCCTTCACCTGCTGATGTGTATTTCGGTCGTTGGCTAGCCGTAATAGAGCATCGGTAAAGGCTCTCGAGGCCAGCTCACGGTGCATTTTTGGGCCACAGTTTTGACTGAGGGCATTTGCAAGCTATAACAGACTATTAAATCAAGGTCAAGGTTGAGCTTGCGCAGTATTCCATACCTCTAAAGTATAAAGCTGAACATTGGCGTTTCGATGCGCTAACCTCTTAATCATACTCGCCACAGCATCTTTGGCACCGCTCTCCCCAGTTGTAACCTTATCACACACATCCATAATGAATTCCCAGTTCTCAGACGTGAGATTCTCATCAGTCGCCTTGGCTATAAGTGCATAGATTAGTAACTATTGCGTGGTATGAAGCTCTCCGGGTACATGAGAAGTTGCCGGGGCTGGAACTCACCGACGACGTCGTCAAAGGCGTTCTGCTGAGCGCGAAACATGTTTGTGGTGATCCGTGATAATTGAAGGTCGGACGTATTGAAGAGTTGGTGGTGTATTGGTTGAATGGTTAAGGTAGGAAGACAGCTTCAAATAAGTATGATGTACTTAGCTTCCCCGCGCTAGCCCAGTCAAAAGGTACGGTGCCTAACCAAATAAGCCTGTGATCAATCTACAGTGACGCCACTACGAAGGGAAGATCTTACGCGGCAGTATTCGTACCACAGCCACACTTCTCAATCTTACATCTCAACATTAGGTATATTAGTACGTCAAATGAGCAGTAATTATACATTGGAAGTGGGATTCTTATATGCCTAGCAGTCTTCGATAAATTGAGACGGTTTTCACATTGGGTCGAACTTGGCTCCTCGAGATACTTTAGACCATAGTTCCATACAAAACCCTTCGGAGATATTTTATATTTTAGGTAGCCTGATAATTATGCTCTTTTAACCTTTGAAAGTTAACAGGTCTTGTAGACGACCTTTCCTGGTAGTTCATTATCATCTCAAGTGCCTAAAAGCAAGAGCCAAATATCTATAGTACATATAAACATGTATTTATGTCTGACGAGCGCAAACCGGAAAACCACCTTCGATCCATTGAATGTCCTCGCTATGCTATAAAAATTGCCATCCCACCCAGAAATCCCAGAACGCAACCAATCCGTAGTTGGGATCCATGAACTCTCACTTCAAAAGGAAAACACCATTACTCCATCAAATATGCATTGTAGTAAGTGTAGTAAAGTGAGCATATACTGAATATCACTATCACCACATCTCCTCATCATCTTCGTGATTTTTCCGATCTGTACGTCCGTATTGATTGTGGTATTCATTGTCCTGGCGTCCATACTGCTGATTTTGATCCGCATATGGATCCCCATAATTATGCTGAGCGGCTCGCGATTGTGGCCGGTGCCCATGATCGTCATTCTGATGGTCATAATCGTATATTTGCGAATCATCCACGTAAGGTACGCCTTCTGACTTGGAGTTTTGCGGCGTTTGTTCTGCATATTGAGCGATCCCCTTCCAATCCGTTAGCAACTAGCTACTGAAATTATAAAATACACTTACTTGATGATAGTCGTATCTGTACTGGTCTTCGCCTTCATGCTGTTGTTGTTCTTCTCGTTGCCGTTGGTCCAATTCCTTTTGACGCCTCTCTGCCTCTTGTTGTTTCTTTTGAATGGCTGACTGCGGAACTTGCATCTGAGGATTCATCTGCTGTACCTTTGCCAGATAAGAGTACATGAAATTGCTCAATAGAACTTGACTATATAAAGCTCGACGAGGATTTGCAAGCTTAATGTGAGCCATTCGGTATATAGCCCTTTCTTCGAGGATCGGAAATCTAGTCCAATGGTAGTCAACGTCGGCTTTAAGCTCACGATGTGGCGGCTCTGGCGAGAGTGTTCGCAACGAACTGGCTTTCCTACCACCGGAATCTCTGTCACTCTTCTTTTTGCCACCGAAAAGGGACGAGAACAGACCATCCTTCTCTTTCTTGTCTCCAAGTTTTCGAGAGCTTTCTTTTTTCTGCGCATCTTGCAGCTTGTAGTCAGCGCTGTCCCGGTCTAATAACAGGCTTTCTCGGCCATGAGGAACAGCTGAATCCACGGTAGATTGCAGAACATCAAGTCGAGCAACATCGGTGGTATTTGCTTTAGTCTTTCCCACATCCTTTTCCCGCTTCTTTTCCTTCTTCTCCTTTTCATCACTACCTTTGAACCAACCCCAACTTGTCTTTCTTGACCCTGGACTCTCGTGCTCATCCCGATCCTTTTTCAACTTCTTTTCTGGCTTCTTCTCCTCTAAGGTAGGAATAAACGTAAGGCTGTCTGTGCTGCCGCTACTACCAGGAAGAGGCGATGGGTGTTGAGCCATATCATTCAAAGTCTGACCTGTGTTTTGCTGTCCTTTGACCGCCTGACTGGGAGAATGCGATTGAATTGGAGCTGCAACTCGTGGGATAGGCTGCGATCCTGATGAAGCAGCCCTATCTAGATTAGGACGTTTGCTGGATCTTGCAGGTGGCTCAGGTATATTTTCTTGCTGTTTCAGTTGAGGAGGAATAGTTTGCGAAGAGGATCGGACCGGGAACTTCTGAGAGTTTTTGTCCAGTACTGGAGGTTCTACAGGTTCTTCTGGCGGTGGCGTTTCTACAATTTGAGGAACGGTACTTCTTGGCAACGAGTTGGTTCTCGGAATCGATCCAGGTTGAGGTGTGCTGGAGAGGCTTTCCTCGCGGGATATATTGGGAACAATGCCCTCAGAGGATTTCCCGACACTAGCAATGACGGCAGCCTTGTGTAACAGGTTCGCAGTACGTCGAGGACCTCGACTGGGCCGCGAAAAGTTCTCGGTAGCAGTTGGTTCTGACGATACTTTGATTAAGGGATGCCCCATTGCACCACCATCGCTGGGCGAGTCAGCGGCGGAATCTTCACCATCAGTTTCTGCATCTCGCACGGATCCTCCCCTTTTTGAGAAGGGAACCCTTTCTTTTCGCAAACTTCCCCTTCTATATGTTGTGTGTGTTGACCTACGTAGGCCGACTCCTTTAGGAGCTTGTGGAAGTATAGGCATATCCTCACCACTGATTGCTGCTGGACCCTGATGATCACTTGTGTCCAGCGTCAATTTCTGCATAGCCTTTGAAGGATCTCTCACCAAAGTCTCTAGTTCCTGCAAATCGGCAATCTTCAGCTCCGGAGTTGAATGTATAGATAGTGATTTCTTCCTCTCCAGCTGCTCTGCCCCATCCTTGTATCCAACAGCACCACGACCCCCATCATTATCAATTTGGCGCGATAGCATGGATTTCTTCCGCCTTAGCCCACCACCGGATCCTGACCTGTCTAAAGTATCTGGGGATAATGATGTTTGGTCTCCGGATCTTCGTTTGATTGTCTGAACACGGTTTTCTAAGAAGGTTTTAAATTCCATAGGAGCAAGCTCTGGGTGAACTCTTGCCGGAACCCAGAATAGCCTAGATGGATCATCTTCATCGTCGTCGCCTGTTGGAGCGACTGATGGCATCAATGACATCCCCTGAAAAGATGGTAGATCTGGATCACTGGTACTACCAACGTCCATAGACATGCGTCTCAAGGCCTGCAGGTTGCTAAGTTCCTGTGCAACCGCAGCAGGGTTGGATTCATAGTCTATATCATTGAGTGGAAACTGAGTATATGCTGTATCCGAGGTCGCCCTATCTCGCAACGATAAGGAAGGTGATAACTGGGTCTTGTTTTCAAACGAATTACTCTTTGGACTCTGCAATATGGCCGGCGATGTGTGCGCCTTCTTCCCAGCGGCCCCATTGGTGGTTGGGGGAGGTCTTCTCGACGGGTTCTGGGTTGAATCGAAGTAGGAATGGTTTTCATCTGTCGTCGATTCGCCCGTGGGTGAAGTAACAAAGCTCAAAGGACGAGTTACCAGCGAGTCGCGTTTCGAGTAGTCATCGTCGTCGCCGTACATGTCTCCGATTGCCTCTGTGACGTGGTGGCTAGTATCACTTATCGAAAGTTGAGCATTATGACCCCTTCTGCTTGCAAAGCTTCCACCAAGCTCCCGCGGTCTCGATGAGGTCTGCAAAGCGGAGAAAGGCTGTTAGTGACGTTGATGAAGAGAATTGCAACCCTCTGCGCTCTATAGAGGTACCGCCAGCGGCGTGACACTGGTTTGCCAATGGTGTGCTCGCGTGCACTTGCAGGTACACACATTTGCGCCAGACGGAGCGATTGCAATGCGGTCTATTCGAATAGAGTACGGCACCCCGGCGGCAGAATTTCACATACCTTCATTTGGAGAGGTGATTCTGCTGTCATCTAGCTATGCTCCTCTGCGATCAGATTGTCTCGCACCAGATTCTCAAATCTCGATAGGTCTTGGGATGGTGATATCATCTGGAGCTGATCGTGGGATTGCCAGAGTCGACCGCTGAACTAAGTGCTAGACTGACAAGCGTTGGGGTATTGGATTGTCGGTATAATGGCCCATAGCATAATACGGAGATAATTGTTGGAGGTGTGGTTGTCGCTGCTTCAGGAGAAGCCTTCAATTCATGGAAGCGGATTAGGACCATCCATCAGATCCACACGTCGCCGGCCTGATCTTTAGCGGAGAGTTTACCAACCACCCCTGCTGGTTTAGCTGGCTGGACTACTGGCTGCTGTAAACCCGACAAGTACGGATTAATGAAGTTAGAAACTAGCAACGACTGTGGAAGTCAGATCATGACTCGGTAGCCAATATATGTATGATGTTGGATGCCAGAGCAGCGTTGGACGGCGAGAAGTAAGGTGTATTTCTGTCTGCAAGCCGCCGTTCATGAAAACGCCGAGAAAGTGACAGCTGCAGCAACAAAGACTATCCAGAACCCACGGAGGAGATGCTTTGCTTGCCTAACAAGCCTACGATCTCTAGATTAGCGCCTCTTGTCGTCGTCCCTTTACCTTGTGCCCCCAATCAGTCGACAGAGAAGGAATTCAAGTCGAGTACGGGCTGGTAAGCTGTCCAGCGCTTACAAGTCATCCCCGTTAGGGGCCATGATTCGAGACCTCATACCAAACAGTAACGTAGGATGTAAATCCAGTAACCCCGCTTTTTACCTTAGACCCCCGATCATGTCAACATATAAGAAAAGCATGGCTCTGGGCATAACCCAAAGTTATTTGCTTAAGTAAAAGCACGATCGACTTTGGTTCTTGGCTTTACGATCACATACCACATACATACATACATACATACTATCGAGTACGATACAACAGTGCAGTTTACGAAGTGGATGAAGATTGCTGATCTTTGGGTATGGGTCAGCCTGTGCCAAAACTGACATACAAGTTTCCATCTCCTAGCTTGTATTTTGCTGCCCAGACAGCAGGATTAGGTTTATATTTTAGCTATAGAAGGGATATGTATTCCACGGGTATCTTTTCTTCATCATGATCTCCATGCCGGACTTTTTCCTCTTCTTATCATGGTCACATGCCACCAGCCGTCAAGTAGAAATTAAGCAATAATGAGCTGCCGACACCTATTAGTAACGGTGCACAGTAAATCGAGATGGGGAAGACTACTAACCTCGATAAGACGGTCTGTTAATGCAGTGCATTGTCTTTCGTCCTCATTCGGTGCGTGGAAAGTAGACGAGCGCCATAACCCGCCGAATCCAATCCCATCAAGAACATCTTCCAACATCTCAGTGGTATCCACCCCCCCAGAAAACTTAGGGTTCAATGTCAAGGTCCGTAGCAACCGATGAGCAGACTCCAAGGTAACAGCATTTTGGCACGAGATAAGCACGTTGTCAAGGATAGCGATGACTGGACCACATCTGTTGTACTTTGTTAGTGTGAAATTCTTTAATTAGGGCCGTTCAACGTACAAATGGAGTATCACAGTTGGCCGTTTCGTCGCAATTCTGTTGAGCCAGAACAGAAGCCGATTCTGAACGACATCTTCTAGGTAGTGAAAGTCGACAATTGCAATCGCTGCATTGAGTAACAGCTCCTTATCTTTAACAGTTTCGAGATCAAAGAATTCGAGGATCTCTTCCGATGCCACATTATCAATCGACACGTCAATGCCAGCAAGCCACAGGCAATCCTTAGCTTCTTCGATGGTTATAGACCTTGAGATTAAAAGACCAAGATACGGCAGGCAGCTCACATCTTGTGGGAATTTAGAACCATGCGGGATACTAGAACCCGTTGTCTCTAAGAAACTAGACAGAACACGAATCGTTGTTGCTTTGGAAATTGAGTCTGTAAGTCCTTTGGCCAATGTAGCACATACAGCAAAATGGAAGTTTTCAATCGTGAAGTGTATCCCGTAGATCTCGTCAAGCTGAACAGCCGCATCTTCGATAGGCAATCTTCCTTGCAAGAGCATTGCCACCATTTTCCCATCCTTGAATTCGCCAGAGGTGGAAATATTGGTCATAACAGCGTCAAGGAATAAGACAGTGGAGTTGAACAGGCTCAGAGGAACAAGTCGCACAAGCGACAAAGCCAACCAGAAGAGCTGCAGACCGTAGCGTGAAGCTGAGGGAAGGTTGTCCATCATTTTTGTTAGTGAAGTGACTATAGCGATGAGCATTTCACTATCATTGTCCTCCATGAATCGAGTGATACTGTTCCTCAGAGCAACAAGAACCTGGTACAGCAAGTCATCATCTACATCTTGCCGAGCTAAGCACCCCATCACGGTAAACGCTCTAGGCTGAATTGCAGGATTGCTTTGGAATGCAGTGCTGGCTACCAAACTCATCCACCGAGAGCGCCATGCATTAGAAATATCTACAGAGGGAGCAGCGACTATGCTGACTTCGGAAAGGAGGATGGCCAGTGTTTCTGTAGCGGCTAAAACAGGAATAGCCGCGTCTTGAACCGAAGGGGCGTCTCGAGAAGGAATATGGAAAAGTGAATCATTTCGTGGGCCTGAGATTGACACTAGCAATTGCTTGGATTTGGTAAGCTTAGCTTCCTCTAGGTCGAAAGTAGTGCACATTGCGTGGATGGTATTGACCAGCAGTCTATGTACAACTAATCGTACTTCCGGCGACCCTGTATTTGCTAGCATGGTGACGAGATGGAAAACCTCAGGAAGGAATAGCTGTGCCTGAACGCCACTATCAAAGGAAGTGGAAAGGCACAGGCGAAGAAGTACACATATTTCATTCCAAACTGTGTTATCAGGTAATTGTCTTGTGGGGCGCAGTGATGTTCGATTAAGCGCTTTCCGAAGCCGTGAGAGTAATTTCCCACGGATAGTCATTGTGCCCAGAGAGGAAATGATACTGCCAGCAATGTCGGTCCGCTCATCCTCGGTACCGAAGCCTATAGCTGCTTTAACTACCTCCTCTAAAAATATGTCAATGTATATCTCGTCGCGAGAGATAGCAGGCCAGATGCATTGTTCAAGGGTAGTGTTAAGGGCTGGGTCCGATATTGCTACCTCGATGAGCCTGCGAAATATTGCTGCAACTTTTTCTCTTGCTTTATCTCCATCGAGATCGTTTGGTATAAGACTTGTCCTAAGACCTGGAAGCCACGGTGCCATATAAGCAAGACTTAAGGGCCGTTGAGAATATGGGAAGCTTTCCCAACCAACAAAAAACTCATTCAGAAAATCTGCGGTAAGTTGAGGCTCTGATCGAGCAAGTTGCTGGCTAATATCTATGATGAAATGGGATGGATTGAGCGGAACGCACATTTCTAATACGCGTTAATTGCTGCTTTTCAAGTTAGGTGGAGAACTATACCTATTGCAGATAAAAACTTAGAATCTGCTGCGAATTTAAATGCACGGCAAAGCGCACATAACAAATTGTAAGAAGCTACTCGCAGTATCTGGTCAGGACTCGCCATGTTGGTAAGAGCAATGTTGAGTAACGTTCCAGGAACGTCTTGTGGCCGGACAAGTCTCTCAAAAGATTTCAAGGTTCGAAGCTCCTTTCCGTATTTTGCCTTTGCGCCGCGAATTGCCTGGAGTACGTCGGGTTTACGTGGGCTAGTAAAGAACATGATGATTTTTCCATTTTCTGTACGTAGGCCGAATGCGGAATCATCCTCTGTCTGTATTGACGTTGGCGCTTCATCTACTTCCGAAAGTCTGAAGATATCATTCACAGTCGCGTGAAGTCTTAGTCCAGGGACCACTTCCTGCTTCTTCGTCGTGGTGACCTGCACAAATTGGCTCCCAACTTTTATGACTACTTCGATCTTTCCTTTGGTCTTTGATAATCGTATAATGGGTTGAAATACATATCTGGTATCAGTGACGACGCTGATCGTCTCCTTTGGCAGGTGTAATTGACTGAGATGGAAATGTGCCTGAAGATCCTGAAGGCTTCCAATTAAGTGATAATCGACGTTCTTGGGATGAAAAGCACTATTTTCACTTTTAGCAGATAGACGCAAGATGCGACGGAAGCATTTCCTGAAAGCACTGTTCATGTTGTACACATAAACCCGAGAAAGCTGTTTAGATAGTTCAGTTGGGGTGAGGAGGTCCAGTTTTCGAAAAAGGGCATCCTGAGGTTCATTTTGCCCATTGTAGCAAGTTGCATCTATTAGAATTCCAAAAGGACGGTGCCACATCCGGCTAGCAATCTTCAGGTATCCAAACAGCAGAAGCTCGTAATCCGTAGTCTCAGTATCAATGTTCCGGAGAATGATGCATATCATCGGGAGTCCATCTTTGCTCTCTCCACCATCGTACACAGCCCGATTAGATATTAGCGACTCCGTATTTCTCCCAGCATTTCGGAGCATAAAGTGCTGAAATCGTGAATAGGAAGGGGGACTATTGGAAGAGATGGCCGGCCTATTCCAAGACACATCCATCGGAGGTGGTCCCAGGTTGGTGATCAGTTTTCGAAGGGATTCCAATACTGGGATGTGACCTTTATTGATATCTCCAGGCGAACGTAGAGAGTCCTTCCTCTCTCTAAGAACAAGTTTTTGTCTAACATGATCCCAATGATCGTACAAAAAGCGATGCAAAGCAACGCAAGAACCGAAGTCAAAAGATTCTGTTTCGATGGCTGGGTCTGAGAGATTTGGAGGAGCCTACCAATGTTAGGGAGATCTGAAGCTCGAGCTGGGTTGGGGGGTACGGACAGAAATCTCGCGTAAGAAAGTTGTTACACGATATATGTTTTGAGTCAGGAAGTCGTTAAGTGGATACATATACGGCTCTTTGGCTCCGAATAACACATTGTTGGCAAGGTTCTGGACGACTTTCGCTATTAAGAGGAGCCCACGCCGCATTTCTTTTGAAGGCGCTGAAGTAAGCAAGCCCTCGGCGTCAGGGGCCACGATGGCAGGGCAAAAGAAACGAAGAAATATGAATGACCCAACGGCGGTGAACTTGGCCTCAGGAAATCGTTTCATGACGGCCGAAGATATCTAATTTAGAAGATTAGAAACGTGTAGGAACTCTTGTTTTTGTGCTAGCCTTACAATATTGCAGATTTTCCTGAAGGACACAGGTATGTGCGACGCAGACTTGCAAATATCATCGATGAAAACCTTAGTGACAACACGAAGTTGCAACGCATTTTTTTGAAGCTCTTCAGCAGATGTCGTACGCGCTGGATCAAGTTCAAGATCTAAATCCTTGGATGTTAAAACAAGTCGATCAAGTACGGTTTGTAAAGTCGCTTTTAGATATGCTGCGCCTTTCCATTTGGCATATACTGATAGCATTTTTGTTGCTACACAATTCCTTCGCAGAAGTTCAGCTTCGTTTTCTGTATATAATTCTCGTTAGTAGAAGGTAGCCATATACGAAGCGATCACCTTACCAGTCTGGTCAACTTCATGCTCAATGAGCGCCTCTAAAAGGACAAATCCAAGGCCCCTAGAGTCGAAGATATTGAGAAGTGATATGGTCATTTCGTCAACCTCGGTACTTGGACAGGAATCACATAGGGCAATTGTTAGTACCAGGTCATTCGTGAGTAGCTACAAAGCCGTCAGCTACCTCACATACTGTAAAAGATTGTACGTACCTGAAGAAGCTCATCGTACTTCTCGTTGACTGCTGCATCTGAAAGATTATTGAACTCTGTGCCTTGAATGAGAATATTGCAGAGAACTTTCACAAATGCGGTTCTTATGTCAAGATCTTCATGGTAACCTATTCCTAATGAGTGCTTCAAACCAACATCAATGTTAGCACTTAAAAGGTTGGAAAGCGCAGTAATCGCAAGGTCTGGTGTTGTCATCAAGTCTTCTGACCCAGGCGATACCAGCCGCACCTCATTCCGTCCTATTTCAGTCGTCTCGTAATTCAGCAAAGAAAGAAACCGGTTGAAATACGTATGGAACATTTGAGATTTAAGGTCACTGGTATCAGCATCGGTTTGTCCTTCAGCAGGCTGCAGAGGTAATCGAAAGGTAAGGTCCGCTAGTGCTTTGAGACAAGCTTTATCCAGGTCCTTCTGAAGCCGAAGAATTTCATCAACACGAGCTCCAGCAGAAATAGCAGCATCGACCTTCGGCGAGCCAGGCCGAGCAATCCAACCAAATATGATCTCCAAAAGCTGATTTCGTATTCGGACATCGTGTCTAAGATTCAACAGCTCTTTTTTCTGTGTGACTGTTTCACATAGTTGGCATATCTTTATCTTGACTCGTAACATACTAGCACCTTCTGATAGATCATCAAGAAATTTTGCAAAGTTCAAAGTTAACGCCCCAATATCGATTGACAGAGGAGAGCCTATCTCTGTTGGACCACCTAGTCTTTCTACAATGCTCTTCAAGAGTGCTGCTGCTTGCTCCGCAAAAATGATTCGAGATTCAATAGAAAGGGACGTATTTGTCCGGGGACTATCAAATAATACACCTAATTCGGACTCAAGCGTTTCGAATAGAGGCAAATAAAGTGACGAGCACAACTCCGTCGAGAGTGTTTCTCTTGTTGCCTCTCGAATGCGTACATTGTTGCTCGCCAACAACTGCACGCTCTGCTTCATGTATCTACTAAGAAGAGTTTCATCAAAACTGTCGAGTAGAACTTTATCGATCCATCTCAAACCAAGACTCGCAGTTTCCTCGGGTATTATAGCCCGAGTAGAAAGGCAGGTGCCACCAAGGGATGCGAGGAAGCCAGAATAGTTTCGCCATTCTGTTAGTGATCTATCGTCCAATGTATCGGCTGCCTGTGAATAAATTTGTCTAGACAGTGCAAGCCACTTGTCGAATATGTTCTCCCATGCTGCTAGAATTCCCGCAGTTGGGTGTTGCATTTGACGCAGGAGACCTCGAACTCGTTTTTGGAAGGCAACTAGCCCAGTAAACCGAAAATTCTTTGCTGAAATTTGAGCATAAATATCGGCATTACGAAAAGGAGTGGTAATCTTGGGGCTTTTCTCCACCATTCTCTGTATTTCCTCACAAAAAAGGTCTATAGACTTGGTAACAAGCTGACAGAGAGAGAGACTGGTTGAACAAAGTGACACAAGAAACGCCGTTTCAACCTTTGTAGAGGCAATCGATAGTTCAGAAATATCACTTTCAAGTTCTAATATGTCCTGTTCTCAAATTAACAACGGACAATGCATAACGATAGCAAACACTTACTGGAATGGATTTAAAAATCTTGGAGCGCGATTCAAGATGATCATGTATAAAGGTAAGCAGATGATTTTCGTGTTCAGTGGTATAAATGAGACGCTCGGAAACTGCGATAATTGTAACAGAACTAGATAACACTAGTATTAGAATTTAGTATACCCCAAATTTTCCCAAATCGGAAAACCGCACTTGATATGGAAAGTGACAGAGGCAATGATTCAAGATCCTAAAATCGAATTACTCACCTTGATTTCCAGAATCTTGACTTTAGCTCTTCGGATGCCTTGTTTTGGTTCGCCCGCCAACTTGCGAAACATCCCTCGACCATCATTCTGCGAGACACCACACTGGTCAAGTGTCTGAGTCGATCATCCTTGTGGATCAAGTATGCTATAAAAGACTTTTTCATATCATCACGAAAATGATCCCAATCTGCTCCCAAGAACACAGTCAACGGAGAGGCATCAATGAAAAGAAGTATGTTATATATCATGTCTACAGAAGCGGTACTTTCAAGTGGCTTCAGAAGGGTGTACTGCTCATCTGAATAGTTGTCTCTCGGCTTTGGTGTTCCCTAGAAGGAGTGAGTAGTGAAACCTAAACTGCTTAGGAGGGATGCTACCTTTATTGTGGTACTAATGAACTCGACAACCTTTGCGAACAAAGCTTGGTAGTCGCTGGCGTTGACTTGCCTCGCGAAGTGAGTGCAAGCAGATATGAGGGCGAACTTGAATTCGGCG